>TBL_comb48_EPIDRAFT_1003687_pt1 | contig 10132 bp, 17 predicted proteins | sample TroBogEpilimnion_37_FD_10681 | JGI IMG/M metagenome (IMG submission 10681)
AAAAGTGCAGCCCAAGAAGATGCCAACAATGTTTTGAGTTGGGGTTGCCAAAGTACCGTTGCTAGTGGTGATGGTAGACTGAACCACAAAACCAGTAGACAAAGCTACGATGTCGCCATAGTACAAGTTACTTCCGTAGTTGTACTGGATAGGTAAATAACGAGTGGAACCCGCAAATACCTGACCTCCGATCAGATTGACCGGCTTGAACCCGTAAGGGGCCGAGACAGTTGGATAAGCCATTTAGGACTCCTAAAAATTAAGATTTGCCGAATGTAACCTCAGAGCGCCTGTCTTTAAACAGAGGCATACGAGGATCACTATTGCGCATGAAACTATTATCAACCGACTCCATCTGAGCTGTGTTTTGCTTGGCGTAGTATTCTGCCGCCTGCTTCACAAACTCCTCTGGTATCCGGCATAACAATAGTCCGCCGACTTCAATGCCACCTTTAAATCTTCCATCATCCACTTCATGCATCATCAACTCTGGATATTCCTCGGCTTTGCAAGGCTCATAACCTTCGCGCAAGCGCATAGAAATATTCTTCGGATCTGCATTCCCTACCATGCTAATGCGGATATAGCGGTGCTCCCATCCTGGACGGGGATCCGGCATTGGCAGTTGCTCTGGCGGACGCCATGCATCTGGTCGCTGCATAACAGCACGGGTTTCAGTTTCACGAGGTTTACGATTCTGTTCTGACATGATTAGTTTCCTTTACGAGTTTTTTCAACTTGACGTGCATAGTCCTCTAATGAGACACCAAGACGCCTTGCAATGTTTGCTTGACTTGCAGTAAGTACGATCTTCTTGGTCGCTGTACTTCTACTTGCCGGTGCAACATTTGATCTCTTAGGTGGAGAAGAAGCTTCCTCCTCAGAGCTGCCTTCAAAACGATCAGGGAACCTATTACGCATTTCGGAATCAATTCTTCGGTAGTACTCTGGGCTAGATGGATTAATTCGCTCATCTTGCGTCAGTTCCTCGTGAATAGCAAGCGCATAACTAGTCATACGCCGATCACTTCCGAACCAAGGATTCTCGCTTTTCCACGCCTCCGCCTTTCGGTCTAGCTGCGGTGGTTGCGTTGTTTGAGTTTGTACCTCAAATTTTTCTTCTTGTAAAGGAGGAGCTTTAAAATTATGTAAACGCTCAGCCTTTATAGTTACTGCGGTCAATTCACTTTGGGCTTCGGCTAGTGCCTCAGAATCGCCCATTTCGTATGCCGCTTTGTATTTGGATTTAGCCGTCTGCAGTTCATTCTCAACGACTTTTTTAGCCTGCTCTAATAGAGCTGTCTGTCCTTGACTCAATGAACCTTTGAGCTTTTTGTTCTCTTCAACGACGTTTTGGGCAAGCTTTAAAGCTTCTTCACGTTCACGCAAAGCCGCTTCTTTGGCTCGGCGTTCATCGTGATAACCCTTAGTAAAGTGCTTGATCCGCTTCTTTACTGAATCGTTGTAAGTCTCTAGCTCATCATCAGAGAACTCTTTTGGCGGCTCATCAGCAGGTTTACGGCCACGATCTTGCGGAGGAGTATCGTCCACAATCTCAATGTCAGCCTGCTCTTCTTCAACCTTTTCAGGTTCGTTTTCATCTGGAAATTTGTATGCTGTAACCATGATTAATTCCCTGCTCGTTGAATACCACGGGGGTCTTGTACCTTGGCTTCCACTTGATCATCTTTAATGATGCGGAATTCTTTGCCGTGTATTTTGATCCGTGTTCCTGTATTAGGACGGACAATAACAAAATCACCTTCTGCGCATGAAGGCCCAGATGGGAATCGTGCTTTGTCTTTATAAGCGTCTGGTCCCAGTTTGATCACGAATAATACTGGCGTCAGTAACTCTTCGTAATTCATCGTTGAACCGGCTTTAATCAACCCGCTCTCATATTCTTCATCCACTTCGGGTAATACCGTCAGTAAATGATAAGTCTGAGGCTCAGGCAGTTGCTTGGCTTTTTCTTCTGGATTCTGATTCAGAATGCCAGATAAATCCACAGCTTGGACATCAAATTTTTCCATACTTTCCTCGCAGGGGGCTATGAAGATAGCTCACCGGTACGCCCCCGCCATACCGGCTCACTTTGATTACTCGTCTTCTTCCTCTTTAAAACGCTTCATCATGGTGTCAATCTCCCCTTTACAGAGAGATATTCCTTTGAGGACACCACACATTTCGAGTACTCCGCATAATCCCTGGCGCTCTTCCCCGCCAAGGCTATGGCATATTGATCTTCAATATTTTTTAGCTTACTTAGTAAATGCTCTAGGATTTTCTGTTCCATTATTTACCTTTCTTCTTTTCTTCTTTGGGTTTATTTTCTGCCGCCTTTTCAGCCAGCATCATCTTGTGCATTTCTTGAGAAGCTTTTAAATGAGATAACCGCTCATCTTGAGCCAGCTTCATATTCTGCTCTTGCTGTTTAAATGCCAAGTCTTGCTGGTGTTTTTGCGCAATAGTTTGCAGTTTTTGCTGGGATTCTGCCAACATAACTTGCTCTGCAATCTGCGGATTTGGACCGGCTTTTTGCTGCATTTGTTGAGCCTTGATTTGCAGTTCTGCTTGTTTGATTTGTAGCTCTCCGTCCACCTTTTTGGCTTTGGTTGCAGCTTCTTGAGCTTGGATTTGCAGCTGCTGTTGTTGCATCTGGATCAATGGGTCCTGAGCCTGCTGCTGTGCTTGCTGCTGAGCCGCTTGTGCCTTGCCCATCTGCAAGACTTGCTGCGCAGCCTGAGCCGTGAGCTGAGAAATCTGCACTTCCAAGTCCTCTGGCAGGTCTTGATCTGGAGCTGGTAGCGTAACGCCCAGCTGTTTTTCAATTTTCGCCCGGTATTGGAACGCCAAGTGCTCAGATATGTGAGCCATAATGGCTGCGCCCATCTGTTGGCCCATAGGACTTTGCCCAATCTGGGCTGCAATGGTCGGGTCTTGCATCATTGCCTGATGAACCGCAATGTGCGCATCGTGATCTTGGTAAATAAACGCCTTTGTTGGCTTTCCTTTTAAGAATGCCATGTTCTCGGACACAGGATCGCGTGGCTTTTGGTCGTCGTCTGTAGGAACGAGCTTCTCGGCGTCTTTAATACCCAAAACATCCAGCATTTGCCGGTGTAATTGGGGTAAATTGTAGATCTGAGGCGCTTGCTGAGCCATCTGCATCGCAGCTTGGTACTGCATGATGCGCTGAGCCATCGTTGAGCTGTTCGGATCACTGACCGGAATGACTTCAACCAAGTCAAAGTCACTTTGCTTTGCGCTTTTATCAGCATTTTCAGGATCATATTCATAATCCTTGGGTGCAAAATCACGAATCAGGGGCTTCAAAAGCTTGAATTCCTGCTTCATGGAGTAGTGAACCCGAGCCTGAACTGCGCTCATCGTCTTTAACTGACGTTCCAAGAGAGCCAAGGTCGTGCCAACTGGAGCATTAGCAGACATATCGCTGATGTTCATGTCAGCAATCGCGCCCAATTTCCTTGCTTCGTCAGTAATACTACCCAACAAGGTAGACAAAACTTGGCTTGGCTCCTTATAAGGGAGCGTCATGATGTTGTCTTTGATGGATCCGCCTGGAACGTCCACATCCCTGAACTCGCCGGGAGCAATTGGAGTGTCATCTCCCTTAACTCGCAATCCACGAGCCTTCAATCCACCGGGTAAGTTAGCCAGCGAACCAGCGTCCACCAGCTGTCTTAAGATCATCGTACCTGCACGGGCATATCCGCCAATCAGGTTAATCAGACCAAAGCCGTAAGCACCAAAGCCGGGGATATATGTGTACTGTACAAAGTGCTGGCGCTTTAATTTCTTCTTGTCGTCCTCTTTCCAGTTACGACGAATAGCTAAAACTTTATTAGAGCCGCGCTCAATCGTGACTACATAAGGCCGAGCGATTTCATCCGGGTCTTCATCGTAGTCAATAACAAGGTCAGCGTGAATTTCACATATCTGATACCTGTCATCATCAGTAATAGAGTATCCTGATTCATCAGCTTTCTTTTTTTCAATGTCAGTAGGAATTTGAATGGGCTCACCCAGATCAACATCCCTGTAAAAACCTTCAACCTGAAGCTTCAATACTTCGTTCTTTGTCTTTCTCATCAAGTGCGTTACGCGCTCGCAACTCATAATGTTGCTAGCCCCGTAAGGCATGATGATGTCTTCAGCCCCTACATACATAGAGACTGGTCTACCCAAAGACAAATCAACGTAAATTTTCTTAAACGCCGATCCAATTAAACCAAGGTTTAATAACATGCGCTCATGTTCAGAGCGGTACTCTGGCATCTTCTCTACCAGCGTGTAGTTCATGTTCTCCTGAACTCGGGCAGCCGCTTGAATCTTCAAACGGTCCACCGCTCCCATGATCTCCGTCTTTACCGGACCCGCCGCAGGAAACGTTTCAGTAATTGTCTCCGACTGGAAACGTATGGCAGCTTCTGTAAGCACCGTGCTAAAAACACCACAAGCACCGTTCCAAGGCTCCGTTCTTTCTTCATACTTCATCCCCAAAACTTCAAGACCCTTGACATAGTTCTCTGCCCAGTCCCGGCGTGAATGTATATCCCCGTCCACCAACTCCATCAACTCACCAGCCAAAGACTGAAGCTCACCCTCAGTCATCTGCTCAGCTAAGTTGGCATCGAAGTCATTTTCTTTCTCAGGAAACATATCAATCTCAAGACCACCAATGCCAATGTGCATCGCCTCGGGATTTTCCACTTCAATTTCAATGTCCGGCTCCACAGTATTCAACTGAGGAACCCCAGAATACAACGCCTTGTCTACTGACATATTTTGACCTTAATAGTAAGCTTTACGCCGTTTCCAATATTGAGGCTCTTCTTCCTCGTCACTTGGAAGCCTTAAAAAACCACCCTGCCTAAATCTAATCAAAGCCTGGCTTGAACTATCAACATAGTCGTCATGCTCCGCATTCGGGAACCTCGCCATCTCTTCAATTAAATCATCCGCCCACCTTTTATCAGGTGCCCACACCTTACCAGAATTAAACAAATCGGCAACACTGTTCAAGCGCACAAACTTGTCATTCCCCCTCGTGGGAGTATATTCGCTAACCGGAATTCCCATCTGCCTCAATTCAAAAATCAACGGCGCTCCAGCAGCCTTCGCCTCAACAATAAACGCATCTGGCTGCCACTCCTTATAACCCTCTAAAGCCGCTTTCTTCAAAGCAGGAAATTCCAACTTGTCCCTATACGCATCTAACAAAATGATGTGCTTATCTGTCGGGTCTTCATTCAAACTGAACACGCCCCAAGTCGTACATGCCGAGTAGTCAGCCCTCTCGCTTTTCGTAAAAGCCGTGTCCCAACTCTGGATAATAAAATCACAAGGAGGCGGTATATCATTCTTCCACCTTTTCCACGACTCTCGCTTAATAATCGCTCCCTCTTCACCCGTTGGTTGCTGTTGGTACTGAGCGTTCCACTTATATATCCCAATCTCTTCCTTAACCGCTTCCAATTCCTTAAGCGGCCAGAACTCAGGCCACAAAGGATTCCCGCTGGGCATGATCGCCGGTAACTCAATAACCTCCCACCCCTCACCTTGGGCGTTCCTCAATATCTTTCCCGTCAAGTCCTTATCCGACCAGCGGGTCATCACAATCACCATTCGCCCACCTGGCTGTAAACGCTGACGAGGACCAGACGTATACCACTCAAACACAGAGTCAAATACCGTCGGGTCACTCTGCGCTAACCTTGCCTCCTGCTCCGAATGAGGATCGTCAATGATCATCAAATCCGCACCCTTACCCGTCATCGTTCCGCCTACACCAATGGCAATATATTCNCCCTGCGCATTCGTATTCCACTTGCCCGCAGCCTTACTGTCCGACGCCAAACTCACACCCGGNAACACCATCCCNTACTGCTCAGAATCTACTAAGTTCCGCACCTTCCTACCAAAGCCCACAGCCAAGTCTGCCGTATTTGAAGACTGGATAACCTTCTTGTCAGGGAACTTACCCAAGAACCAACTTGGCAACAAATAACTAGCAAACTCAGACTTAGTATGACGAGGAGCCATATTGATAATAAGACGCTTACAGTTCCCATCTACAACCTCCTCAAACTTCTTGGCCATCACCGCATGATGCCGCCCATGCACAAACCCCGGCCACATAAACTTCACATAGTCCAAGAAACTTGACTGACACTTCTCCCGTGTCTTAGCCTCCTTGTACTCCGTCATCTGCTTTAAAAACTTTTCCTGCTCACTCTCAGGCAGCTGAGACAACAACTGTTCAATTTGACTCATCTATGCCTCCAAGGTCCAAACACAATCGGCAACACCACAAACCATATTACCCCCAATATCACCAACCACATATCTTCCTTTTTCACTTTAACTCCTCGTGCGCATCAATCGTCCTGAAGTTGATATACACCGGCCTCACACTCCTATCCATCCCCTTTTGTTTTTTTAATATCCCCAACTTGATCAGCCGGTTAATGATCTCATGCGTACTCCCCAAGCTTTTACTCTTCCTAAACGCCGTGATCTCCCTCACCGTAGGACCACACCCATACTTCTTCCAAAACTCATCTACATAAAAAAACACATCTTGCTGCGCTTTTGTCATACTAACCTCTACACACTGCTCATATGTTAGAGCATTTCGTTTATGCGTCATCTCACTATTTACTACTTTAGTTGGGTGGCACCGTAAACGTTTATGGTGCCTCCCTAAAATAGTATTCATTATGGCCTTCTCCTTTAAAGCCATAGTTCTCAAAAACTTCTCAATTTCCGTTGCCATTTTTTTATAAATTTTTTTACGCTTGCTCAAAATCGCTGATAGGGGGGTCTTCTTGGGAAGAATTTTCTGATTGAGGTTGGGAAGAATTTTCTGATTGAGGGTGGGGAATAGTATGCAGGGGTACAAGTGACTCCTGCTCTCCATCAAGTGGGGGTGCGGGATGGGTGGGTTCTCCGTCTGCCGGATTTTCTCCAACCGTCAGTTCGGTCAGTAGTGACAGCGCGTCTCGTTCGACCACATCCTCTGCTTGCCCGTTCATCAAGCTGGTTATCTCGCGCAGTATCTTGGCCTTGATGTCTTCGCTAGAGTGGATGACCTTAGATTCTGTGCGGTGTGTGAATAAACTCACGTCAGTCATATTGCCAACAGTACGAGCCGCTGAAACCTTTACGGCAGCGCTTGTCTCGGGATCGGTGAGCACTTGCACCAGTGAGGTAATCGCCAGAGAGCGTAGGCCTTCTGAGGTTTGGTATTTCATGGCTTGATTTGCCTGCTCAATGGCTTGTATTGTCGCTTGTATGTCGGCGCGGTTTTTCAGGTTGTATGCGCTGTTCGCTACTGTTTTGGGTTTGGCTCTGGTGTTATACGCCGCTCTGTATGCTTCGCTACCCTTTGCACCTGCCGCCACCTCCTCGGCAAAACGTCTTTGCTTGTGAGTCAGTCCTTTGCCTAGTCCTGCCAGTATGTCTATTTGGGGTAATGCTGCAGTTACTGATGATCGAGCCATAGTGCCGTTCCGCTTCGCTATTAGATGGGCGCATCATACCGGAACATAACCCGAACGCAAAGCCCCCAGGCGATAGGCTTTCCCTATCGATTCCCGATTCCCCATAAAAACAATTGTTCATATTGATATTGCATCCTCTGAGATATTGCATATACTAACCATCAATGCAATACAGCAGAAAACTAGGAGTAAGCACCATGAGAAAATTTTTAATCTATTCGCAATTTTGCACTATAGGCGTTTATCACGCTATCGATGAGCAACATGCTAAAGATCTATGCGCTCAAGACGCGGGATACAGAAATGCAAAGAATATGACTGACAGATTAGATGGCGATTGGGATCTACTGATTAAAGATGTAACAAATGATAACGATTGAAGGAGCCTAAACCATGATCACAAGCACCGACTATGCAAACCAGCTTTGCACACTCACCCACAACGGCCAGCCAGTGGCCGCCGGTGAAATACTGCAGGACTTCAGGGGAGACCATGCCCGCGTGACTGGCGGACAAGCCCCGCACCATGCAGCCAGCACCGGAAAAATCTACACGGACGCCGGAAACTATTTCCCCTCCGTTTTTAACTGCAAGTGGACACCAAAAGGAGCCTAAACCATGCACCGTTACACCTACAAACCATCTCAGGAAGCACTTGAAAAACGCCGCGCCGCCGCCATGGACATGATCGCCGTCTTGATCTATTCCGTTGCGCTGACTGTCTGCGCCCTCGCTTACTTTGATATTTTGACTTTTTAAGGGGTGCACCATGGCAAAAATTACAGCCTACGAAGCGGTGGAGACTCAAATATGGCGCACAGAGCCAACATACGACAGTTATAGTACCCAAGATGGAGCGCGTTATGTTTACCCGCGCAACGTAACGCTTGGGCGCAAAATTGGAGAGTTTGGCTCGGTCGCCGAGATTTACAAACATCTGTATAGCCTCCTCTCGGTCGATGGTCTTAGGAGCACTGCCGCTGTGTGGGGCAACAAAGGCTACATGTGTGTCTCTGTCTACGAGGGCGAGGGGTACGCTCAAAACGCAAATGGGGCGCGTTTGAACAAATACTGTGGCTGAGAGTCCGGCCTGATGCCTTACGTGTAGGGCATTGGGGCGAATTTTCGCCGATTACAAACGAGGAAACCATGAGCACCAACCTAGATCATTTAATCCATGACGCTAAATTCAAAGAAGGCAGCTTTAATTTGACTGACGCACAAAGAGCCGACATCCTGCGAATGATTGGCAAGGGATGCCGATTCGAGACAAAAGAACGGCTTGCCCAGAAATTGAAACTGCCACTTTTGTTTTGGCGCAGTTATGGCATTTATTCCCGCATTACGCTGGACGACAGCGGCGCAGACTATATCTGCGGGCAATCTTGGCCTGATGAGATGCGAACCCTGCGTGAATGTATTTTGAGCAACTAATGGAGACGCCATGAAATTCAACACCGACACAATGCCGCCCGTTAACCTGCGCGACTTGTGCAACCGAATCAACGAATTAACCAAACGCGAAGAGGTCACAGCATGAAGCCGAATTTCCTTTTTTACTTTGAAGCCGAGCCCGCAAGGGTTGCAGTTGACGACCGCCAACGCACAGCCCGATTGCTTCGCAGTTACCGAAACAAGCCCGCAGACTATCAGATTATCCGCACAGCCCCGAATTCTTACAGAGTAAGGGTAAAGGGTTTTTTTAGTCCCATCATCATTCATAAACCCGAAGCAGTCAGAAAAGTTCTAGAACCCATCCGCAAAGCCATAGAAAGGGCAGAGCAATGAACAGACAATTACACCCTTATTTTCAGTCAATTTTGGAGCCCTACATTATGAAACACACAGAACACGAGTACATCAAAGCAGGTTACGACTTTGAAAGGGGGCGCAAACCCGCCCAAAGCCTGCGAGTAATGATTGAAGCCGAAGACATAGACGACCGCGCCGAGGCTCGCCGCCTGGTGGAGCAGGGACGCGCCGAGGCTCGCAAGTAATCTCGGAATAGTAACGAAAGGAAAACCATGAAACCCGCTGAAAGATTCGCCTTAGATCAATGGCTTTTTAGCTACCCTGATGGCAAAACATACGAAGAAATAATTGCAGAAATGCAGCATTTTGCCAATGAATGGACGATAGAAAATTTTGACGCCTGGCAGGTGGTGGAGAACTTCACTATGGGACAAGTGGCAGAATTTATCGAAGACACGCGCATGGCTTTTGAGAGAGCCCTGCTTGATCTTGGAATAGTGACGACTCATGCATAGCCAAATCATCAGACTGGACACTTTCATAAAAACCTTTGCGCTGCGACCCGTAGAAGTGGCGCACTGGTTACTGTCCGCAAAGCGGGAACTGGACGCCAGCCGCCCAGTCACCTACACTCTAACCCCTGAGATGAGCATCACGAAACGGATTGAGCAAATCACGTTAATCTCGGAATAGTAACGAAAGAAAGCCATGATCGAATTCGTCCCGCCCGTCAAAAACAAGTCCATATTCGTTGTCTACATCGTAGAGCAGAATGATGGAATAGTGACCGCCAGCACAGACTACATCGGAGACTCTGATGCAGTCTTGCAAATAGGCACAGAAGTCTTGTTTGC
>TBL_comb48_EPIDRAFT_1003688_pt1 | contig 10131 bp, 10 predicted proteins | sample TroBogEpilimnion_37_FD_10681 | JGI IMG/M metagenome (IMG submission 10681)
AGCTAAATCAACAAGGCCGTTTGATTTTCGTTTCTTTTCTTTAATAGCACCACCCTTTGCAGACTTAAACGCACCCAGTCCAGCGGCCGTAATACCCGCACCAGCCACTTGCGATAACGTAGAAGGCGGCGCTGTATAGGTTTGCGATGTTGTATTCGTCATGGGTAATCCATGCAAAATATTGGACTGGAAACTAAGTTGCTGATAAGGATAGTTCTTGTAATTAAGATAACACTGATACTGCTGATTCAATACGTTTTGAGCTTGCTGTTGCTGAGCCGCGCCCATCTGAGACTGAACACCAGTGATACCTAAGTTTTGGTTGTATTGAGAATTGCCTAAAGTATTAAGCGTATTTGCCGCAGTGTTTGCCGCATTGATACCCTGCATACCTAAGTTAGCACCAAACTGACCCTGCTGAGCATTGAGATTAGCCGCCGCTTGATTTGCAGATTGGTTAGATTGTTGAGCAGTTAAGTTAGCTTGTAAATCAGCCAAATTGGCCGCTTGGTTAAACTGGCCTTGCTGAAGTCCATATTGACCCATCAACGATTGATTTGCTAAACCAGACTGTTGTAGCATCTGTGCATTTTGTAATGCAGTGTTGTAATTCATTCCCTGGTTGGCTTGCTGAGCTTGTAGGTTTCTAGCTTGGCAAGTAGAGAATTGAGCTTCGGCACACTTATAAGCCTGGTTATAAGCACTACCAACTAGATTTTGTTGAGCTATTTGATTTGCTTGGTTTTGAGCGCCCGTTAACACAGCACAGCGTGTACCACCAAACGCACCCTGACCTACTGCCGATGCTTGGTTTTGTTGCTGTTGCTGAGCCTGTTGCTGTTGCATCATTGCAATTTGAGGTGCAAGAGATGCCTGTAAGTACGGATTCATATACTGCATTGCAGTACCAGGATTTGTAAAGTTACCTGTAGATACGTTACCAGGTCCTTGCATTTGCGCCGCATTAGCAAGCGGAGCACCTTGTAATTGAGCACCAGTAACAGATGGAGCGTTAATTTGAGATGCTGAATAAGGATTGTATGTATACCCTGCATTTAATCCAGCAAGACCAGCTTGACCAGCCATTGCCGTAGCACACTTCAATTGCCCAGAAGTCTGCATCGTTGCCGCATTTTGAAACGCTTCTTGTTGCAATGGACTGAACTGAGCTACAGTACACCCTTGGTACTGCATATATGGGTTTGCACAGGTACAAGTTAGCGTTCTAACCTTACCCATAAGGGAAGTTAAACACGGTGCAATATAGTCAGGTACTGACGTTGTTGTGTAATTGACTTGGGTAGGGCAAACCATGTTTATTCCTTATGCAGGTAAAAATTTTTCAGAATGAGAGTTAACAGCAACTTTGTTATTGCCTACTGAGTGTGCTCTATTCTTTTGAATACGATCCATCATTTGATAAAGTTTGCGAGCTCCTGCTTCAGTCGATCCATTGCCAAGCTCAGACACGATTCGAGCAGGAACCACGAACTCACCATCAGCAAGACGGGCAGGCTCAGGATTATGAGCACCAATAGTTGCAGGAATTGAATCAGAGACACCATCGCCTGGACCACGCAGTAAACGACCTCCATCAGAATATCCTCCTAAATGACCTGTTGTCATGCCTCCCATAGCCATTCCAGTCATACTATGTCTAGGTCTTCCATTTACATATTGAGAATTTGGGCTATTAGCATAAACACGATTCATTTCATTAATTTTTGCTTGTTCATTATTATTTAAATTAGGAGAATACATAGCCGCGGCTAAACCTAATCCCGTAGGCGTTCTCATTACACTGCTTGGAACTGTATTTAAAAATGCTTCATTAGGATCGCATTTATATGCTCTATCATTTATTTGATTTAATTCATAAGCTTCAGAAGCATTATTTACCAATGAATCAGCTTTACCAGCATATTTTTTAATATGTCCACCATTGGCATGACCTGGCACAGAGCCAATAGGTATACCAGATGCATCATAAATATATCCGTACTGGTCCGTATATTGACCATTTTGGTACGGCGTAACTATGGTTCCATCTGATAAATAGTTCGTTCCGTTTGAAACATATACAGAACCCTGCACTTGTTTAGCATCAGAAGGAACTGTAATTTGGTTAGGTGTTGGGCTTTGATAAGAGTTTGATGCTCCTTCTGGGCCAAGTTTAGAAGCACCCACAGAAACCGCATATGGCTTTTGAAGTATAGAAGCTGTTGTAACTCTAGGCTGAGTTGTCTTACCCATAAGGAAATCATAAGCCGCCTTACTATCTCCAGAAACCGTGTTGTATTCTGTATTAAACTGATCCATTGTGGTCGGAACGTTAATAGGATTACCCAAACTACCGCCGCCCATTTGATAAGCATTTAATAAAGAAGAAATGCCTGTAAAACCACCTACGGGTATGCCAGGAATTTTAGGAGACTGAGTAACAGAACCATTTGGATTAATAACTGTACCACCACCCACAACCCCAGGACCTGTAATGCCGCCAACCCCTTGATCTGGAGCTTGTGGCATTTGTGATGGAGGAAGCACAGGTGCAGGCGTTACCACAGGTGCAGGCGCTGTAGGACCAATTGGAACCTGCATTTCTGTAGGTGTCGTTGGATTAGGAATTGTCGTTACAGGTAACGTTGTTATACCGCCTGTAAATGGAGACTGTATAGGCTGTTCTGGAGGCGGCGCTGGAGGCGGTTCTGGAGGAGCAACAGGCGTAGGCGGCACAAACGCAGGAGGCGCTTGTACAGGTGGATTATTTACATCTTGTAATGCAGTTATTCCAGGTGCTGGAGGTGCAACTTGTTGCACTGGAGGCGTAGGTGTTGGCTCTGGAGGTGGAGGTGTTGTATCTGGAGGTGGTGGATTTGGCGTAGGTGGTGGTGTATCTGGAGGTGGAGCAACATTCCTACAAGCGTTATAACAACCGTTATAACTTGATCTATCCTCTAAAACACCTTTAGGATTTGAGAGATTATCAAGTTGTTGTTGTATGCCTTGTTGCCTAGTTATCCACATTTGTTGATTGCCCCAGCATCCAGACTCCTCTGCTCTACATTGATTACGTTGAGCATCAATTAATTCACTTTGTAAATTACTTGTTAAATCAGAAAATCCACACTCTACTGGTTTGTTATAGCTACCACCATTGGCAAAAGCAACAGCACCACCATTAGCAAGAGCAACAATACCGCCATTGGCGTTACCTTGACCAAGATTAAAACTAGAACTACCAAAGTTAGATGCATTTGTAACCGTTGTAGGCGTAAATTTTTCAGTATAAGGATTGTATGAATACTGGCGAATTACATTAGACGCAGGGCTTGTAGCCGCCGCAATTGTGTTAGGTTGTGCCGCTTTCTTCAGTGCTTGAGCTCCCAATGCAACAGCACCTAAACCTGCGGCTACTGTATAACCAGGATGTTCAGCATAAGATGTTGCAATAAAACATTTGGCTTTTTGCCACATACTTGGGTTGTTGGTTGCATTTGTAACGGCAGAAGCATTAGCAACAGGGGCAGGTGTGGCCGTAGATGCATAAGGAGTAGCTCCAGATGCTGAAGGATTCATCACCGCAGAACCTGGAGTAACTTCGGAAGACATGGCAGTATTACTTGCCCAAGGCTGACCTGTACTGGTATAACCTACTGAAGGATTAACTGCATTTTTTGCGCTTGGAATTGAATACTGCTCCAATGATTGTTCTATACCAGCTCCACCCCATCCTGCCAATCCAGCACTTAATCCCTTACTTAAGTTACCCGTGGATAATCCTACAATTCCACCCGTAACAAGACCAGCATTGGCCGCTACACCCATGCCAGTTAATCCACCTAAACCACCAGCTCCTAATAATTCTGGTGCAAAATAAGCTAATGCGGCTCCTCCTATAGCATCTACAACAGGGTTGGAAATAGCTTGACGGCCACAAATGCCCACGCTTTTTCCAAGCTGGCCTATCGCCGAACTCCCGCTTGTTAAACCGCTAAAAAAACAGCCCATGCTTATCCCCTTAATTTAGATGAAATTTTAGCATTTACACCGCCTCACCGCCACTAGCAGTTACCGTTAAACCAGTAGAACTTCCCTTAATTTGCACAGTTGCACCAGGTAAAAGTATTTGTATGCCTTGATATGAAAGTGTTGTATTTGCAGATACAGATTGGTTATAGTACAAAGCATTAGAAGCGCCCGCTGTACCATTAGATGGAACTAAAGATATGTAAATACCTAAAGCACCACTTGTAGTGTTACAAATATCAATTTGTTTTACATAAGTTCTAACGTTACTTGGTACAGTGTAAAGTGTCGTATAACTGGTTGTTACGGCTTGCTGACCAAGTTGATTAGGTGTTACGTTTTGATAATTAGCCATTAAACCCCCAGCCAAATCAATGTCTGATTTGTTGATATTTGTCCAATTGTTGTTGCATTCATAGCATTAAGTTGAGAAAAATACAACTGCAATACTTTCTCAAACTGGTCCATCCATTGTTTTGAATATGGATCAGGAGCAAATGGCAGGTTAGGAGGGATTGGGTTAACAGGTATCATCTTCTACCGTCCGCTCTAATGCTCATCAAAGGTGATCCTAATTGCCAATTTGTTCCAATCTTGTTGGATTCCATCTTGATTATCAATTGGCGGCCTCTAATGCGTACATACACATAATTTGTAAATTCTTCAGTAAGGTTTACAGACGCTATATAGTTAACTTGCGGCGAGTTTGGCGTGCCTACACCTGAACCCATAGCAGTCAAAGGATAAATAGTCATCGTAGCTTGCGGTGTTGTGCCCGCTGTAGACCCAGTAAATGTTACGTCTGGTAGTAACTTATCTACAAAAGCAAACCGCTCGCCCTTTTCTTGAGCAATATCAATCTCAGAAGATGTAATGTAGCAATCCATAGCCGCTGGTGTACCCGTTTCATTATCATCAACACCGCTTTCTTGGTTAACAAGATAACCGTTGTACGTTGCCGCAACAGGAGATGACTGTAATCCCGTATCCAACCACGCCGTTCTTGCCAATGACCCGTAGTACCACAGTTGCTCAACATAGTTATAAACAACATATGCATTGATCTGCGTGCCTGTTCCTGACACATAGAACCACCAAACTTCGTTAAAAGCTTCAGACGTACTGGCATAAACCTGTTGAGCTTGGTTTTGGTTTAAGTTTTGAAATACAAATCTACGAAGATCAGATGGTAAAGTCATAACCTGACCCGTGTACATATAGAACTTATCGCGCCCCATCCAGTACACAATACCCGCCGCAAGCGTTGCCGCATTCGGTCCCATAATAGAGATATTCTCACCCATAAGTTGAGTTCCCCAAACAAATGGAGGACCAACATACTGTACAGAATAAACCGCCGCATCCGTAATAGCCAAAATCTCTTGACGAGTCTGAATGACCGTTACAATCTGTGAGCCGTGCGAAAGCGTTTGACCGCCCGCTTGGTTGGTAATAGATGGATACCAAACATAAGGATTAGCCTGGTCTGACCAACGTATCAACATCGGGTTTATAGTCGCTGAGTTAACATTGTTGCACCCAAAAACCAAAACAAACCGAGACGCATCGGACACAATAATGTTATTTTGGAATATTGGCACATCTCCAAGTATCGCAATAGACTGCGTTCCAGACTGCGTTCCTGACGTATTGATTGGCGTTCCATACTGAGTCAAAGCCACATTAAACTGCGTACCAGACGCGTTAACTACATAATACTGAGTACCCGTAAATAACCCAGTTGGTAAAGCGCCCGTTGTTGCAAGCGTAATAGAACTTCCATTTGGCAAAGTTAAGTTAGAAACAATAATCGCTGGAGAACCTATAGAGATAGTAACCGTACCACCTAGCGTGTTAAGGTTAACCCCTGGCGTACCCGTTCCATTTGCCGCCGTCCAATAATAAAGTCCACTACCTCTTGGACCGTAAATTAAGTCTTGGCCATAGTTGTATTGATTCCAAATCTGTAAAGCTTGAAGAACTGTATTACCATTACCCCATGTTCCTCCACCCCAAGCTCCAGCGCCCCATCCATTAAATGCAACTTCGTAAGCTGGTCCTGTATTAAGCTGGTAAGATGCTGATACTGTGCCGCCTCCAGGGCCAGCACTGCTTGTTGCCGCTGTTGCCGCTGTGATCGTATAAGTTGTACCAGACGTTACTGTTGTAACCTGATATGTACCATTAAGCGTAAGACCGCCTACAGCCGTTGCACCAGAAAACGTAACAAAATCATTAACCATAAATCCACTATTAGCATCTGTAACTTTGACAGACTTGCTCCCGCTAGTGGTTGTAAATGGATTAGTAAGTGAATTAACTGTACGAATTGGTGTAATATCGTAATAAAAATTACCGCTGGTAATGTAAAACTTTAGGTTTGTTCCTACTCCAATATAACTAATGTTAGATAAAGTAAACCAATTCCAAAGAGAACGACAAACACCTAAAAATGTATTAGCTGAATACTGCGTCCAACCGCCAATCTTTTCAGGAAAACCCTGGCGAAAACGCACAAGCTGGCTCGAATACCACCCGCCCTCTGATGCATATTGAGTCTTTTCCCTGTTAATCCCAGGTTTAAAAGTAAGTTTTAAAAATGACATTATTCAATAATCGCTGTCGATGTTTCTCTGTCTAACTTTAACGTACCATCACAACACATATTCCAATCCTCACCCTCTCGCTCGCTATAGCAAAAAACATTAATCTTAACGTTCTTAACCAAATACTCTTTATCGCCCTCAAAAACCCGCCAAGCATGATCTAACGTGCCTCTTCCAGGCTGTCCTCTGGACTTGTTGAATCTTATCCTATACTTCACACTATCTCAACTTTTGGGTTTTGATATATTGTTGGTTTAACTTCCATGTTGAAGTGTATAAACCGAATTGGTAAATCAGATGCGTGCCTGGAAAAAGAATGTGCTAACCAAGAATTTGTAAAGAAAAACTGCCCAGCTTTGGGATTAAATCCAGCATTGTTACTCGCTGGTGTTATATATCCTGGATTGTTTTCTGGCAAACTGGCCTGTACTTTACCCGCCCTTGGATCATGAAATACAACACTTGAACATTTTTCAGGACATTCAATAAAATAAAACCCAACAATTTGTACTGGGTTTGTATGTGCGTGTTGCTCCATAAGGGAATGCTTGTAGTGCTCTTGACACCACATAGACTCTATTACCGTACTTAAATCCTGCATACGATAACCTTGATTGAATAAAATGTACCAAGATTGTTCGCCAACAAACTTAACAAAATCAGCTAATCTGGGATCGGTATAAATGTTATTTGTCATCCTAACTGGATAAATCTCATCAAGCTGTTGATTAGCTTTAACATTGTTAATATGTTCGTCTGTAACTGCTCTGGCGGCTTCCAAAAACTCAGGCTTTTCTGTTGTATAAACGGCAGTCGTAAAGTAATGCCCAACCGTTAAAGAGTGGGTAAGTGCTGGAGTTTCTGGTTTAGCGTTACACATGGGTTCATTTTTAGGTTTACGTTTTGATTTTCTCATTATCCACCCAAAACAGCAAGGGCGTGCTGAGTTAATTCAATGCGTTCATTTAGTCCAAAAGTACCGCCGTTAATCCGTTTTGTAAGACCTTCCCAGTTCTTAGCTTCAGCCAATTCATTACATCCATGAGTCTTCCAAAACCACCCAGCAGACAACGCCGCATACATTGGAAGTGCAACTTGTTGCGGTTCTTTTGTAAAGTCTTTGTTTACCGCTTGTCCAAAGTGCCAATAGTTATCATGACCAGTTAACTGTATGCAACCGCGCCCGTGATAAAGCCAGCCATCTCCGCTCGCCTCATCCCGATTACCCATCCTATTGGAGTAAATCCTGTTAGCAATCTTAACTGGATTACCAGCATAAAGAGCTATTTCTTCAGGCTTAAACTTGTGCCCAAATAGCTTTTGCAANGTTGCGGCTTTATAGTTTAGGTTTTCTTCTAGCGTTTTAAACTTGTTGCATTCGTGAGAGCATTGGCCAATAAAGGCCGCCTGCTTGTTAAGATCATCTAATCCAAATGTTGTAAAGGTAGTTGTAAGGGGCTCAGACCATTCTGAACCAATGCCAAGGGCGTGGAGTTTTTCTGGACTGATCATTTCACACCTTTATTAACTATTTCCCTAACATTGTTGTACTGGGCAATACAGGCGTTGAGGTCTGTGATTGCAGAGTCCCCTTCTGCGGCGATGGAGACAATATCTTTAATAGCCTGTCTGTCAGATTCGCTTCCCTTGTCTCTATCTCCAGCGGGGGAATTTGGATCGGCTTGTACGGCACAACTGGACGGGAGGCGCAACTCGCCAGCATCAATACGAGAATTAATACTATCTTGCTTGGATTTAATATCATCTTTTGCCTTTCGTAAAGCCGTACTTGCAAACACAATCTTTTGGTTTAACTCGGCTTCTTTGGCGCGAGCTTCGCCATTAAGTCTGATAATTTCTGCTTGATCTTCGTCCACACGTTGTTGATAGCCTGCATGATGTCCATAAAAATATACTCCTATAAATGTGGCAATAGCGCCAATAATAACCCAGGGATTAAACATTCTCAGCCCTTGCTTGTGCCATGCGCTCGCGCTCATGATCCGCTTCTAAAGTAGGTCCACTGGTTGGCTTTGGCGGCGCTGTCCAACCTGATCCCATCATAATAGTCTCCACCTTTGGAGCTACATACGCATCCTTACCAGCTTTGACATTATCCATCATAGCCTTTGCCTCATTGGTCAAACCTTTAGTCATAATGCCACCTATACCACCCACAATTAATAACACAATGTCATTTAGCATCTTGGTAAATGCTTGGTCAATCGGAGCCATAGCTTTGATTGGCTGGCTTACAAACATGACGCTGTAAATTAGAGTAACTACTATAAAGAATAGTATCAGAGTTACCATCACAACCACAAAAGCCCTTGTACGGGCTTCTATTTCATCGGCAGTTAACCGCGGGCTGTTGTTGGGGGTTAGCAGGAGCAGTAGTAATTCCTTCAATTTTCTTCTCCAATATTGGGGCTACAAGATATTCTGGACAATCTTGGGTAAACTCACAACGCGGTTTTTGACACTGCGGCGCACCAAAGTTATCAGGGTCTTGGCAAAAATAACGATAACGGTCTTGACACCCCGCTAATAATAAAATCAATAAAGCGCATATTCTCATTCTTTATCTCTTTGTTTTTCAAGCTCTTTCTTAAGCTTTTCAATCCTTTTCACATCTGCCTGTATAAGTATCCGCTCCTGGCGTATATCCATGTACAAAAGTCCAAGCACGGGCAGAATGAGAACAAACAGTAGCGCCAATATAATAATTGTTATTACATAGGCCCAGTCATTTGATTTATTGCCCACATCAGACCCATAAAGTATATTGCCACTATTGCTACTGCTATTGTTGATGCCGTCCTAAACCAAAGCCGATCCGCCGCCTCTCTCTTCTCTGCCTCGATCTCCCTCCTTCGTCTGAACTGTGCTTGCTTAGCCATTGCCTGTTCGTTGGCAATCGTCCCAATCATCTTGTTCACACGGGTGTACAAATCCTTGAGTTCAGGGGGAACGTGGTAAACCATGTACTCCCTTAGTTCTACCTGCATCTCTTCCATTTGAGATAGAGCNAGAACCCTTTGAACTGCTTTTTCAGTCTGATCTCCCGTTGGATCATAAACNGTTCTGGACTTTTCTTCTTCTTCCTCAATGTGTTCTTTTAACGTGTTGTACGCNTTAAAGAACGCCGTGATTTGTTTACCAATCTCTGCATAAATAGCNGGAGCATTAAACTCTTCTGCTTGTTTTTTCTTTTTCTTTACTTCAGCAACTGGCTTTTCGTCAACCTTGGGAGCTTGAAAAAGACTTGCAATCCATCCAAATACCCCAGTAACTTCCTTGCCAATTGCTTTGACTTCGTTGGCTGTCTTTACTACATCCTTAACTACCGCCTGTCCCTCACGGAACATTTCACAACCCTGTTTGACTAGCTTCAGGGCTGTGCTGGCGGCGGCTATGAGAGTAAATGGATCAATGGTTACTCTGCTTTAGGTGCAACTTGTTGCACTTGTTCTTGTTGTGCATTCACTTCTTTTTG
>TBL_comb48_EPIDRAFT_1003690_pt1 | contig 10126 bp, 10 predicted proteins | sample TroBogEpilimnion_37_FD_10681 | JGI IMG/M metagenome (IMG submission 10681)
GCCCAGCGGTTCATATCTTCTATGCGTACTTCATTAGTCGTTTGATTAATAACAATCGAGCGTGTGTGAAGATACGCTGGAATCTCGATTTTTTTTATACTGAGTCTCATACCGTTTGCTGCTGCAGCAGGTGTTGGTGAGATGTCAGGGCTCGAGAGAACAAAAAAACGAGTCGTATCTACTTTAGCTGATGGAACTACCGTGCAGCCTGTAGCTAAAGCAAACGTACATAATGCAAAAATTTTTCTCATGGTTTAGTTGTGGCCCTTCCTGACAATATTGCACTTGGGTTACGTTCTAGATAATCCGCTAAACGTTGTACTGACTCTGCTGCTTCTGAAAGTTGTGTAAGTGCTCGGTGGGAATCAGCGCCTAAGTTTTGCTGGGTATCTATAAATTGCTTAATCGTGAGTGCCGTTGCACTAAATTGCTTCATGGCTTCCTGGGTTCTCTTAAGTGCCACTTGAAGTGATTCTCCGTTTGTGTCTGCTTGTTTATCAACGGTAGCGAGTGTTTTGTTTAGTTGTACAAGAGAACCCTGCATTGCAACCAATGTTTTATTTAGGTTTGTGATCGCATCTTTTAATTCAGGAGATTTAGCCAAGTCTTCGTAGGCGGCACCTGTTTTTTGCCACTGCGTTGTTAGGGCTTTTAAATCGATACCTTTTACTTGTGCACGTGCTTCAACCAACAGACCTTTGAGATTTATTCCTATACCTTCGAAATCGACATGCTTAATTTTAGTTAGAATTTCAGTGGCACTTGCTTGGAATTCAGAAATCGTAGAAGGCACTGGCGGTACGATAGGATATTTAGATGCTCCATAGTGCGATTCTTCAATTGGATATAAACTAGGATCGTAAAAATCTAATTCTACAACGAGTAAACCTGTAGCTAGCCCTACAACTCCTAGTTGTGCTCGTAGTCCATGATCGACAAACGTTTTTAATACACTAGGGTCACTCACATTAACACCTTTGCCAGATTCATCTTGAATCATATTGCGATCGAATTCACAGGTTACTTCGATAACTGAGTTACCCTTAGCATTATCGTATAGAATGTGTAGATCGACAACTTTACCTACAGCAACACCCTTTAATTTTACTGATGAACCTAAATTCAAGCCCTGAATGGATTCGTTGAAATAAACAACAAAGCGTTGCTGATGCCTTAAAAAGTTTACGCTTCCAAAAAAGAGCATTGCGAGCACGCCAAGAGCAAAAGCTCCAATCACAAACGCTCCGACTAATGCTGGACTAACCTTTTTCATACAGTGTTTTAAGCTTGGTGAATATTTAATGAACCGCGATGTAAAAAGTCTTTTACGCGGCTATCGGTTGTGTTCTTAAGTAAGTCTTTGGGGTTTCCTTCAGCTATTATGTTTTTACTTTCCCTATCTAACATGATGACGCGATTAGCTAATTCAAATATGGATTCTAGCTCGTGTGAGACGATAACAAGCGTAGTTCCAAATGTTTGCTGAATTTCCTTAATTTGATAATTTAGTTTACGAGAAGTTATAGGATCTAAACCAGCCCAAGGTTCATCGAAAAATACAATAGCTGGATCTAGGGCTAGGGCTCTTGCAAGTCCTGCTCTTTTCTTCATGCCACCGCTGATTTCTGCAGGATAGTAGTTTTCAAAACCTTTGAGCCCCAACTGAGCGAGTTTAAGCATCGCAATTTCATCTATCTCTTTACGAGTTAGATTAGTGTGTTCTTCTAAAGGTAGCGATACGTTCTGACGTAGAGTAAGAGAACTCCATAGAGCACTACTCTGAAATAGCATTCCTATGTTTCGTAGCTGAGCGCGACGTGTTGGTAAATCAGCTTTTGAAAATGGTTTTCCTAAAATTTCGACACTTCCTGTCGTTGGAGTATTTAGTCCCACAAGTGTACGAAGCAGGGTGCTTTTGCCGCATCCAGAGCCCCCAATAATAAAAAATGCTTCACTTTGCTTAACTTCAAAACTCACGTCAGACAAAACGAGATTTCCCTCATATCCACACGAAAGTCCTTCTGCCTGTATTACAACAGGGTGAGAATTAGCTGAAGTTAAGTGGTGCGGGTTAGTCATGTTTTATATCCCTAAAGCATGGAATAGAACTGCATATAAAGCATCCGCAACGATAACGAGAAGTATTGCTGTCACTACAGCAGATGTAGTTGCCTTACCAACACCTTCTGCGCTTCGTTCAGATTGTAAGCCTCTCATGCATCCAGAGAGACCAATTAACAAACCAAAGGTTGTTGCTTTTAATAAACCGGTTCCAAGGTCAGTAAGATCAATGCTGCTTTGTGTTTCTATCCAATATGCAGCTGGAGAAATCTGAAGTACGCCACCTGCTACAACCATGCCACCTAATATACCTATGCAATTAGCATACAGAGTTAACAGGGGCATCATAATACCTAGCGCTAGTAGTCTAGGAATAACAAGGAAATCGATCGCCGAAATCCCTAGTACTTCTAGAGCATCAATTTCTTCGTTTGCTCGCATATTACCTATCGTTGCAGCGAATGAAGCGCCGGTTCTACCTGCCAAGATTACGGCTGCCATCATAGGACCCATTTCTCGAACTACGGATAGTCCTACGATATCTGCTATGAATATATCTGCTCCGAATTGGCGTAATTCAACAGCAGCCTGATATGCAAGTGTTAGTCCTACTAAAAAACTGATTAAACTAACAATAGGTAAGGACATCACTCCACAAGCTTGCATGTGGTCAATCCAGTCACCCCATCTAAATTTTTTTATACGAGTAGGTAAACGTAAAAGGCCAAGACACGATTCACCAATAAAACTTAAAATTCCCTTTGTGTTATACCACGCTTGATTAGTAGCTATACCTACTGCTGTAAGTAAACTCTCGTCTCTTTTCTTAGGCGGTAACGTTTCATAGACACCTTCTAGACTAAGTAAAAGGTGATGCATGCTATCAGGAAGATGTGAAAGATTGCAGATAATCTTGTGTGACGTGCACCAGCTTTTGACTTCACCAAGAAAGAGGAGAAGAGAGGTGTCCCATGCCTTTAAATGAGCTATGGTTATTTTAATACAATTAATCGTTTTTGGATCTGGGCTGTACTTATTCCAAGACGGTTTAGGTGCAGAGATATGCCATGTACCACTCAGTGTTAATTCAAGCGTATCCCCCAATTTTTCTACGCTAACTTCTGCTAAATGTATTTTGGAAGCAGCCGGCATTAGGGATATATTGGCGTCAAAGGCTAGTGAGTCCAACTCGATTCTTATGTTTGATACGTTTGGTTGCGAAATGTTTCATAGTTGTCTTAATTTAAAGTAGCATGAGATTTCGCACCTATTTATTCGATCTCGACGGTACTATCGTTGACCATTTTAAAGCGATTCATCGCTCGTATGTGTTCACAATGAATGAACTAGGGTTAGCGAAACCTACTTTGCAGCAGGTTAGGGCAGCTATTGGTGGAGGTTTAGAGCATGCTTTTACTAAGTTAATCCCTGCAGAAATGCACAAACCGGGGCTTATTATATATAGAAAGTACTGGGATGAGACGATGCTCGATGACGTGGAGCTTTTGCCTGGAGCGATGACAATGATTCAACGACTCCATGCTAAAGGAACGACATTGGGCGTATGTACCAATAAACATGGGCATTCAGCTAGGCTAATTTGTAAGCATCTCTTAATTGAGCCTTACATGAATGCAGTAGTTGGTGCTGGAGATACACCTTGGCTTAAGCCTGCGCCACAAATGGTAGCGCATACCTTGAGTCTCATGGGTTGCACTCAAAATAATAGCGTATTAGTTGGTGACTCGCCCTTTGATATCCAAGCAGCCCGTAACGGAGGTATAGCTTGTTTATGTGTTACTACTGGTACACATAGTAAACATGAGCTTGAAGCAGAGGGGGCTGAACATGTCTTTAACAGTCTAGATGAGATGATGGAAAAACTCGATTTGTGAGATACTCCGTCTATTGCCCTGCGCTTGCCATAGAGGTTAACTCACGATTTCTTAATAATTGTGGCTACTAAATCTTCATCATCAGGAGAGTCGAACTCCCTCACAGGTGTTGTAGAGAGAATTATATATCTCAATGAAGAGAACCATTACACGATCGCAGAGTTAAGACCTGAATTAAATGATGATGGATCGAAAGCAGAAGTTGTAACTATTGTCGGTATTTTATCCGGAGTTGAATGTGGAGAAACGCTTCACTTAATGGGTGAGTGGACAAGGCATCAACAACACGGATCACAATTTAAAATTAGTTCATTTAAAAGTGAACTTCCGTCCAGTGTTCATGGGATTAGAAAATATTTAGGTAGTGGACTGGTTCCTGGTATAGGAAAGGTGTACGCAAATAAGATAGTCGATGCTTTTGGAGTAGATACGTTTAGAATTTTAAGTGAAGAATCAGCTAAGCTAAGAAAAGTAGAAGGTATAGGGGCTAAGCGAGCTACTGCGATTAAGAAGGCGTGGGATGAGAAAAAAACTGAGCGTGAAGTTTATGTTTTTTTACAGACCTATGGAGTTACTCCAAGCCAGTGCGTAAAATTAGTGGCTAAATACGGTGTAGAATCAAAAAACGTACTTCTTAACGAACCATATCGTGTTGCACGCGAGATTGATGGAATTGGATTTAAAACAGCAGATAAGATCGCAATTAATCTAGGATTTGCGAACGACGCTCCTCCTAGGCTTGATGCAGGAATATTATTTGCACTCGATGATTTGCAAGAGGAGGGGCATACGGCTTACGGAGTTAAAGAACTTAAAGAGCATGCATCTGCAATGCTTGAGACGTCCTCAGACTTGGTCGCTTTACGTATTCAAGAGCTTATTAAGTCTAAGCAAATTGTTTTACAGAAATTACCTGAAGTTCCTGGAATACTCAGTGTGCTTCAGCGCAAATCAGATTGGCCAACGCAATTAGTCCAGTTGCCGACAAACAGTAAGGTTGAAGAGAAAATTGCTAGTTCACTGCTTCGAATTAATAAATCTGCTTCTGCACTTCCGCCAATTAAAGTCGAAGCAGCCGCAACCTGGGCAGAAGAGAAAGCGGGATTTCAATTTCACGATCTGCAGCGTCTTGCAGTTACACGCGCTTTAACTAATAAGATCAGTATTTTAACAGGTGGTCCAGGTACGGGTAAGACCACTATTTTGAGAGCTCTTGTAGATATTCTTAAGGCAAAAAAAGTACGCGTGCATTTAGCTGCTCCTACAGGTAGAGCGGCACAACGTTTGGCTGAAACGACTGGTGGATATGCTTCTACAATTCACCGTTTACTTAAACTCGATCATGCAAAAGGTGGTTACCAAGCAAACGAGACACGTCCATTGCCGACCGACTTCCTAATTGTCGATGAAGCTTCAATGCTAGACAGCCGTTTAGCCGCATCACTTTTTCAAGCAGTCCCTTCAAAAGCTCATCTTTTATTAGTAGGAGATGTTGATCAATTACCGAGTGTTGGTGCAGGTGATGTACTGAAAGATATCATTGCTACTGGAGAAACAGATATACCTAGTGAATTACAAGGGGATATTCCTAGTGTTAAAATACCTGTAACTAGGCTTTCAGTCATTTACCGGCAAAAAGGACAGAGCAATATTGTAACCATAGCCCATGCGGTAAATCGTGGTGATGCAACGCCGCCTCCAGCTGTCAATGATGTTGCTTCTATACCTGCATGGAGTGATTTGACTTTTGTAGCAGCAGATTCTCCAGATGACTGTGTTAGTAAAGTAATAGAAATTTGTACTGAATATATTCCAAAACATTTTAACTGGTTTCACCCAATCCAAGATATACAGATTCTTGCTCCTATGCATAAAGGTGTAGCAGGTGTCGCGAATTTAAACAGTCAGCTTCAAGCAAGCATGAATAAAGCGTCTGGGCGTGGAATTCGTTTTGGGTCTCTAGAATTTAAAGTCGGAGATAAAGTTATTCAGCTGAAAAATAACTATGATAAGTTGCTCTTTAACGGCGATATAGGATCGATTGTAAAAGTTGATGGGGTTGAGGGCGTATTAACGGCTGAATTCGATTCTGAGCAATATGAGTATACTAGAGCTGAAATGAGTGAGCTTGGTCTTGCTTACTCTATTACAATACATAAATCGCAAGGCAGTGAATATCCTGTTGTGATTATACCTCTACTTAAAGGGCACTTTGTTATGCTCCAACGTAACTTGCTATATACTGCTATAACACGAGGTAGGAAAAAAGTTTTTATCGTGGGAGAGGTGCCTGCATACAGTATGGCTGTTCGTAATAGCGAAGCTAAATCTCGAATCACGCATCTGAGAGAAAAAATGCTTTTTCCTCAAGTTGCTGAATAAGTTTTGATCGCTAGCTTGCTTTTACTAGTAGGATAGGAGTGGTAACAGCGTGCTTTACCTGTCGCGATGTTGAGCCAAGAAAAAAATCGCCCCAAAAGGTATGTCCATGTGTACTCATCGCAATTAAGTTACATGGGTTATTCTTTATCCACTTGATGATTTCCGTGGCTGGATCTCCAAATGCCAAGACGGTATTTGTTCTAAGCCCTGAATTTATAAATTCCTCTTTTACGGTCTTTAGATATTTTTCATCTGAACTGATCTCAGAACTTACTGCATGATTGCCGTGTGTTCGTGCTGCCCATCCATCTGCAACATGAAGTAGAGTGATCTGACTTTCTGAAGCCTGAGCTAGTGGTTTTATATGATCTATTATGGCCCGGTCACTAGGATTTCCATCTAAAGTTACAAGAATGGAGGGATACAAGCTATTCGCTTTATTGGTTGCTAGAGTTTTATTCATGTTAATGCATGATGGCCCATGCTGATTTAATAGAGTCAGGTAGACCTATTAAATCCATAGCAGTAATGATAATAGCGGTAATCCAACCTGTAATGAGTAGAAATTTACCAAGTTTCCATTTACCCATTTTTGCTTTAGAGCTTGTGAATTGAAGTAGTGGAAACATCGCAAAGGGTAATTGGAGTGCTAAAATGACCTGACTCAACGTGAGCAGATCGTTAACGCTAGAATCGCCTTTGAGACCTATAACGAGAATCGCAGGTATTACTGCAAAAGCGCGTGTAATGAATCGACGAAGCCAAGGACGAAGTCGCCAGCTCATAAAGCCCTCCATAACAACCTGTCCTGCCAAGGTGCCGGTTATCGTGCTGCTTTGTCCACTTGCGAATAATGCTATAACAAAGAGTAGACTTGCTGTAGCTGTACCAAGGAGTGGTGCCAATGTTAGATATGCTATTCTAATCCAGTCAGTTGTTTCAGAGAAAGAAACAACCTGTCCTCCAGCGGCAGTTATCGAACTTTTGCCATAAAACACCAAAGCCGCGAGAGTTAGAATGGCTGCATTTACAAAAAACGCAATCGTCAGCGAAGCAGTAGAGTCGATTGTATTGAATCGTATGGCACTACGTATAGATGCTTCGTCTTTTTGAAACTGACGGCTTTGTACTAATGCTGAATGTAAGTAGAGGTTGTGGGGCATTACAGTAGCTCCTACTATACCCATAGCTACAAAAAGCATACCCGACTGACTAAACCCGGGGTGAATAAGAGCATGACCCATTTCAAGAAGATTGGGTTGAGTCTGGGGTAAAACAAAAAGTTCTATGCCGTAACAAGCAGATATGGTGCCGACAAGTATTAGTACAATCGCTTCAATTTTACGTATACCAAAACCTTGAAGTGCAAGAAGCAGGAGAACATCTATGCTTGTAATAATAACCGCCCAAAACAGCGGAATATGAAACAAAAGATTTATCGCCACAGCGCTTCCTAAAACCTCAGCTAGATCACAGGCTCCAATAGCGCATTCACATAAAATCCAGTTTGGTAAGCGTGTCCAACTAGGATACCAGTCACGGCAACATTGTGCCAAGTCTTTGCCTGTGACTACACCTAAGCGTGCGGATATTACTTGAAGGATAATAGCCATGAAGCTCGAGATAGCTACTACCCATAATAAACCGTATTTAAATTGTGCACCTGCTGCCAAATCCGTTCCCCAGTTGCCTGGATCCATATATCCTACACTGATGAGAATGGCAGGTCCTACAAAAGCGCGCCATTTTTTCCAGAAACTCGCGCCTATTTCTGGCACGGGAACACTGCTATGCATGCCTTCAAGAGAAATCGAACCTTCAGCAACATGTGATGTGTTTGCTAAATGTGATTCCTTTTGGAATGTGCTCATTTCAAATTACTTTGTGTTAAATTAAAGTTTAACTTTAACCACAACTTTTCTTACAAATTTTGAAGCGCTTGTCATGCAGCAAGGCTTGTGCGCATCTTCAGGATAAAAAATTGTGAATTGGCCTGCTTTAACTGGAATAGCCACATTCGATTGAGGATCTACGTAAAATGCAACATCGCGTTCCGTGTCGTAAGCCTCTGAAACCTGCAATTCACTTGTGGGTGCAAAGTACATTATTTCTTCACCTTCAAAAACATATTGTATGTCAAGGTATGTGCGATGACTTTCGAAGCGACGTTCTTCCTTGGGATAGGTATTGTAGCTTTGAACTATAGCAAATACATCCTCTCCTTGGATCTCAATTTTACTATCCTCGGTTTTGAGATCCATTTTTTTAAGCCACTCAAATCCTTGAGCTAAACGCGCATTAGCTGGGCTGTATAAACTGCTATTTGCGAGAAAGTCGTATATCATGGATCTATACTTGAGACTAAGCGTTAAAACGTCCACTCGTAATATTGCTTATACGTGGCTTGTGAATACGTCAGACGAGGTATATAATATCACACATGATTAATTTTCTACGTTTTTTGTTTATCAGTATATTAATTTCTATGCTGTGTGTGACAAGTTGGGCTTCCTTAAATTGTCCTCTATTTGGAGTCCCGAGAAATGTTGCTACCCATCCTTGGTTTATTGCTACTTTATTTGATGCCTACTGGGGCTTCATTACATTTTATGTATGGGTTGCCTATAAGGAGACGCGCTGGGTATCTAAAATTACCTGGCTTCTAGCTATTCTTTCACTCGGAAATATAGCTATGTCTGTATATTGTCTTATCCAACTATTTAGCATAAAATCCAATGATTCAATAGCTGCTATGTTAGTAGAAAAGAAGCAGAATGTAAGTAATGTTGCGATACTGCTGGCTATTCTTGGTATAGGGGTAACAGTTTATGCAGCAATAATATGACAGTGTGTTTTATTGAATATTATTAAATCTAGATTTGGATTTGCTGATGGAATACCAAAATTACTTACCACAAAATTTTGGTGTCGGGGTGAAATTTAATAAAAAAGATATAATCGAATATTTTCAGAGCCAAATTGATGAGCCTTTAACAGACTGTGATATAAAAATAATAGAAGCTACGTTTGATAAACATCATCATAGCATTCTGAGAAATTTAGATCACGATTCATAGAGAGTATTCTATCAAACACTCAACTAGTTGAATACACATCACTCATAATTTGGTCGGGCCGGGGAGATTCGAACTCCCGACCTCTTGCACCCCATGCAAGCGCTCTACCAGGCTAAGCTACGGCCCGAACAATTAAGAGGGTCAATAAAACTCAGAGAAACCCTGTATGCAAGAGTTTAAGGTTCATAAATTTTATAGGTATTAAGATTAACTTGGCCAATGACTTGTTTACTTAATTTAGTATAAACTTAATACGTTAATTAATACGTACAGTCTTGAGGATAATCGGCTGATTATATAGGATTAGAATATGGATATGAAAACTCTTCATGAACAGATTGTAGCATTACGGAAATCGGTAATGCATCATGACGAGTTATATTATAGGAAATCTAAGCCAGAAATTACTGACTTAGAGTACGATCGCCTAAAAAGTCAGTTAGCTAAATTAGAGAATGAACATCCTGAGTTAGCTTTAGCTGCGGGAACGCATACACCAACTCAAGTTATTGGTGACGATCGTTCACAGGGGTTTAAAACTGTAAAGCATCGTGTGGCGATGCAAAGTTTAGATAACACGTATTCACAGGCTGAGCTTAGGGAGTTTCATAATCGTAATGTTAAACTATCAGATAAAAAGGATTTATCATACTGCGTTGAACCTAAAATTGACGGACTTGCAGTTTGTGTAACCTATGAGCATGGTAAGTT
>TBL_comb48_EPIDRAFT_1003693_pt1 | contig 10122 bp, 5 predicted proteins | sample TroBogEpilimnion_37_FD_10681 | JGI IMG/M metagenome (IMG submission 10681)
CTGCGCCATCAACTGCACCCTCGCCGGCCGCACCCGCCCCTCCTTCGCCACCTGGTGGCGCCTGCGCCTCTTCTTCGCCCTCGTGTGGATCCAAAAGCGCTACCCCCTGGCCAAGCCGATCAATATCCGGTGAGGGGTTGCGTAGAGCAAGCCTCCGGCTTGTAGGCCCCGGAGCTTAGTCCCCCAGCCTGACCACGGCCTGGGGCTACCAGTCTTAGGCTTATGGTGATAGCGCACACGCTGGGTGGGAAATCAAAAACGAGGACACATATCCTATTTTTCCTGCGGTAACCCACTGTGGCTCCAGCTTCCCCGCTTTTTTTGCCACTCACCAGCACCAAATCATGGCATGGGAAAAATGGCCACCATCAATGACGCGCTGGCACCTGTCCCTTCGTACTGCGCACCGGTAGTACGGACTTGCCCGTTTCAAAATCAACCGAGGCATACGTCAGATCCCGCAGTTCCGGGCGGACGATTCTGGCTGACCAGACCTCAAAAGTTTCCTCTACCTGCAAAGGTGGATCTGGAACGGGTGGCAAGGGCGGAGGTGGTGGCGGAGGAGGAGGTGGTGGCCTGGTCTGATCCATCTTCTGCCAAGCTTGGAACACTTTCGGAATCAACGCCTTCTCCGCAGGCAGCCAGACAGCTTCATGGAATTTGCCCGCCGACAATGCCACCTGGTTATGCACCCACCACTCCAGCAGTGCCTGGCTTTTTTCCGGGACAGTTTGAAATATCGTCATTCCCCCAGACCTGCTAATGCTTTTCACCCACTCCTTAGTTTCATCAGGCAGGCCAGCATTACGTTCGATCGCTCGCGCCATAATTTCGGTGGCTGCGCCCCTGACTCGTCCACACGCATTCAATGAGTATTCTGGAGAACGCTGCAAGCTCCCATGCGCAACCTCCTCAAGCAAATAGGGAACGACTTGAATCGTCGCATGATCGAGCAAGACGCGTTCGGCATCCGAATAACCTTGCTTGAGGGCGTAAACCAGCCGCAGTATCGCAGGCACATCACCGGATTGAACGAGTGCTTGTCCAGCCTCATACCTGGCAGTCCAATCAGATGACCCAAGCAGGCTGCGCAACTGGGGCACAGTGGCAAGATCCACTTTCGCATTCTCCGCCACCGGGGCCAGCAGGTCTGGGCCAAAGGGCACAACCTTGAGTCCATCGAACCCATAGACTATGGATGTTAGGAACAACGGACCATGGACTAAAACTTGGAGCCATCTTTTCATTCAATTCATAGGTATGTGCTACCAGCAACCAGAATAACCTGACTCCCGCATTCCAGCCACGCGAAATTGCGCGGCGAGAGTGACAATGCGGTCACTCATTCTCACAGTAGAAAGTCCACAGAGACTGCGATGCCCCCCCTCATTGGCATCAGCCCCTTCTCTCCCCCCTACTTCTGCCCACGCCTCAACACCGGCTCTCCCCACGCGCCCCAGGCTCCGTTGATGTTTTCTTTGCCGGTGATGCGCAGGGTGAGTTTTTGCACGCCTTTCACATCGACCTGAAAAGCACCCAGATCACCCGCCTTGAGGGTGGTGGATTGCCACAGCACTCGGTCATCGCCGAGGATGGTGGCTTCGATGCGGCCAAAGCCGCCTTGTAACTGGCAAGCGCTGCCGCTGAAGCTGTCCCAGCGACCGCCAAGCGAGTACTCGAAGAGCGAATGGGCATGCGCATAAAGCCCATGCTCCAACAATCCCTCCGGCCCTTGCAACGGCTCTCCCTTCGGCATGCGGTCGAAATGCACCCCATCCCACCCCGTCTCCGCATGCAGCGGAGCCGCATCTGAGAGCGCCAGTTCCTTCACATTCGCAGCGACTTTATCCGGCGCGGCTTTTCCTGCCGAGTCATCCGGGGCTTGCAGACGATGCAGAAGGGCCTGCACACTCGGAGAAAGCTTGGCCAAATCCTGCGGGGAAAATTTGCCTGCACGAACAGCGGGCCACACGGCCTCGAACTCGATCTTCTGCTCCGCCTTCCTCACATCGTAGACGGACTCTGCGGTGATGCGGCCATTCATCGTCAATGCCTGCGAAGACCACACTCCGGCAGTGGCCGCGCCATTCACGCACACGGCCACAAAGTGCAGGCTCACGCTGGTGTTCTTCTTTTCGGAGCGTGGCAAAGTGAGCGTAAAACGGCCATCAGTCTGCGGCACGGCGGCAGCGATCTCGCTATCATAATCACCCCCGCCTGCGGGATCAGCATAGGCCAGCACGGCATGCACCGGCAAGTTGGCAGTCACCGCACCTTTCACCTCAAGCCCGTCGTCCGAAGCCTTGAGCTGCCACGCAGAAAACTCCGCCTTCGCCTGCGTGCCGATCTGCTTCACGGAACCCGAGAACTGCGGATGCGCCGCCAACTTCAGCGCATGCGGTAGCGAAAGAAAAGAACCCCGCCCTTCACCGCGCAATTCATTGCCATAGGTGCGGTTGCCACTGCCCATGAGCGCCGTGCCTCGCACCGCGCGAGCAGCAGCGCACTCCTTGCAGTGCGGCAGGCCCAGCGCATGCCCAAGCTCATGACACACACCACCGATGAAGATGCTGTTGTACTTCCCCAGCGAGATGCGGCCATACTGGCGATCCTGCAGCATCTGATCCTTCACGGTGAGCAGGTCTGCATCCAACAGCGGCGAGTCCACCTGCCACGCCGTGCCGCTGCGGCTGGTGCCGCTGGCGTAGTAGGGGCTGTGATGCCCCATCGTGCGCGTCCCTGCATCCCAGTCCGCCAGATTGCAAAAGATGACGACCGTTTCCTTCTCACCATCAAGGCCCGCCCCACGCAGCGCCTTCAGGCAGTCCTGCTTGATGTCGCGCCCGTCCTTTGGATCGGACTCGCTGCATTCCGCCGACTTCAGGCTCCCTTGCACCATGTGCAGTTGAAGTAGGCCATCCTCCGCCAACTCAAGCTGGATCGTGCGATTAGAAAATCCCCAGCTCGCCAGCTCGCGCTGGTAAAAGCCCTGCACATGCTTCATCACCCGCGTCAGCCGTGCGCGATGCTCCGGCTGTGGCTCACGATCCACCGGACTCCAGTAGCAGATGCGCATCACCCGCCGCGCCTTTTCAGGGGCCTCTTCCTCCCATTGCGAGAGCATGCCGCGCGCACGCTCAAAGTCTGCCTGCGTAGGCTCACCGGGCAGCAGTTCTTTAAGCTGCGCAGAGGCAAGCGTTGCGAGGCACAGCAGAGGAAGCAGAAATCGAAACATGGTTGGTGCAGGAGAAACGCAGCAAGCGGCCTTTCCCATAGAAAAACCCACGCCTTGTCGAAAATCCGGCTGCCCATGCCGGATTTGCTCAAGATGGACAGCCCACCCCCGCTTATCTGGCACGATGCCCTCCCACATCACCATCCTCGGAGCCGGTGTCATCGGCCTGAGCACGGCGCTGTACTGCGCCCGGCGCGGCATGCAGGTCACGGTCATTGAGCGCAAACCCGCGCAGCGGGATGGCTGCTCCTTTGGCAATGCTGGCATGATCGTCCCCAGCCACTTCATCCCCTTGGCCGCACCCAGCATGGTGAAGCTCGGCCTCAAGTGGATGTGGAATCCCGAGTCCCCCTTCTACATCAAACCTCGCCTCGATAGCGATCTCCTCGCCTGGGGACTGCAATTCTGGAAAGCCGCAACCAAGCAACGCGTGGATGCCGCCGCACCTGTATTGCGCGATTTGAGCCTGCTGAGCCGCCAGTGCTTTGAAGAAATCGGCCTCGATTTCGGCCTGGTTAAAAAGGGCCTGCTCATGCTGTGCAAACAGCAGCAAACTCTCGACGAAGAAGCGCACATGGCGGCAACTGCCAACGCGCTCCGCATTCCCGCCCAGGTTCTCGATGCCAAAGCCACCGCCGCACTCGATCCCAATGTGACCATGGATGTCTGCGGCAGCGTGTTCTTCCCCAAAGACTGCCATCTTACGCCAGGGCACTTCATCGCCGCACTGGAGGCAGAACTCGTGCGGCTGGGAGTGGAGATTTTGTGGGAGACCGAGGTGACGGGATTTGAGGTCGAGAACGGCGCGCTGCGGGCGGTCAAAACCTCCAAAGGTGAGCTCGAAGGACAGGAAGTGGTTCTTTGTGGTGGTGTGTGGTCGGCAGAAATGGGGAGTTCACTGAACCTCAAACTGCCGATGCAGGCGGGTAAAGGCTACAGCCTCACTCTGCGAAACCCGACACAACTTCCAGATCTGTGCAGCATCTGCACCGAGGCCCGTCTGGCGGTCACGCCGATGGATGGTGCGCTGCGTGTAGGCGGCACCATGGAAATGGCTGGCCTTGATGAATCCATCACGCAGCGCCGTGTGCGAGGAATCACGCGCGCCTTTCCGCAGTATTTCCCAGCGTTTGCAGAGACTGACTTCGCCGAAGTGAAGCCCTGGAGCGGACTGCGGCCCGTCTCGCCGGATGGCATGCCCTACATCGGACGCACGCAACGCTGGAAGAATCTCACCATCGCCACCGGCCACGCCATGATGGGCCTCAGCCTCGCCCCCGCGACCGGAAAGATCGTGAGCGAGCTACTCAGCGGAGAGAAACCGCTTGTGGCTCTCGATTTGATGTCCCCTGACCGCTTCGCATGAAAACCGCCCTTGCCACATTTCTACTCGTATCGACGGCAGCGCTGGGTCTGGACCGGCCCAAGCTGCAGATCATCAATGCCGCGCCGCGTGCGGTGGAGGTGTTTTGGTTGAAGCCGGAGGGCGGGCGCGTTGCCAATGGCAAGATCGAACCTGGTAAAGACAGCATCATTGGCACGACGCTGGGACATCATTTTGTGATCGTGGATGCGGGCAAGGAAACGGAAGTGGTGAGCCAGGTGCGCGTGCAGGGCTTTCGCTATGAACCAGGGGCGCAGGATGGTGTGCCGACGTTTTACACGCAGCGGGTCAGCGCGGGTGGGTTTCCCATCGTGGCCTCAGCTAAAGTCAGTCCGTATGCGCTCAAGGAGGCGGTTTATCTGGTGGACTTGATGTTGGCGAAGCGACCGGATGTGCGCACAGCGATGATCGCTAGCGGTTCGCGGCTTTGCATTCTGGCGTACAATGAATTCACCACCGACCAACCCGAGTTTGCCCATCTGGAACCCGAGAAGGGTTTTGAAGCGGTGAGCGCGAAGGAGTACTGGGATGCTCGCGCGCGTGGCCTGGGCGGCAGCGAGACGGACCCGCTCTGCTCCTGCGCGGAGGAGAACCTGCTGGCCTATGATGGCGATCCGTATGACACCGAGAACATCCTCATTCATGAGTTTGCGCACAACATCCACCTGCGTGGTCTGTCGAATGTGGACCCCACGTTCGACCCACGCTTGAAGGCCGCATTCGATGCCGCGATGAAGGCGGGCTTGTGGAAAGGCGCGTATGCTTCGTCGAATCATCACGAATACTGGGCTGAGGGCGTGCAGAGCTGGTTTGATAACAACCGCGAAAACGATGCGCAGCACAATCACGTCAACACACGCGCTGAGTTGCTCGCGTATGATCCAAAGCTCGCTGCACTCTGCCGCGAGGTCTTTGGTGACACGGAACTGAAATACACCAAGCCGCAGACGCGACTCACGGGTCATTTGGCGGGCTATGATCCGGCGCAAGCACCAAAGTTTGTCTGGCCGGATCGGCTGCTCAAAGCGCGCGGGCTGATCAAGCAGCAGCAGGTTCAGAAGCACCAGGAGGCCACGGGCAAGAAGTCGCATGATGTGCGCCTCATCGCGGGCTGGACGGTGCATGTGAATGCGAAGCTCTTTGAGACGGATGCGCCCGCTTTGGAGAAAGCTCTGCAACTGCTGCGCGCGCAGCTTGATGAAATCGTGCGCGTTGTTCCGGCGCAGGCGGTGGCGGAGCTGCGCAAGGTGCCGCTGTGGATCAATCCCGAATATCCCAAGGTCCAACCGCGTGCCGAATTCCATCCCGGTGCCGATTGGTTGCGGGACAATGGCCGCGATCCAGGGATGGCCAAGGGCGTGGAATTCACCAACGTGCGCATCTTTGAGGCCGAGACGAGGCGCATGCCCAACTTCGCGCTGCACGAGCTGGCGCATGCCTACCACAACCGCACGCTGCGCATGAGCTTTGGCAATCTGGAGATCAAAGCGGCCTATGAAAAAGCCAAGGCCAGCGGCAAGTATGACCGCGTGGAGCGCAAGGATAGCGAAGGGCGCAGCCGCATGGAGCGCGCCTATGCCATGACGAACCCGCAGGAATACTTTGCCGAATGCACAGAGGCCTACTTCACCCGCAATGACTTCTTCCCCTTCACGCGGGAGGAACTGAAACAGCACGATCCAGAAATGTTTGCCTTGCTGGAGAAGCTGTGGGGCGTCCAATCACCGAAACCATAATTCCATGTTAAGCACCATCCCAGTCATACTTCTCACTGTGTCATTGATGAGCCTTTCCACTTTGTTGGCTGACGATTTTGCGGAAATACAAAGCCGGGCCATGGGTGGCGATGTCAAAGCACAGCTCGAACTCGCCCTTCGGTATCGCGATGGCAAGGGCGTGACCAAAGACGACAAGCAGGCCATGCAGTGGGCGCACAAGGCAGCAGATGCTGGCAATGCGGATGCCATGGACTTCGTGGGCTTCGCTTACCTTCGCGGCGCGGTGATCAAGCGTAATCCGGCCATTGCCATCGCCTACTTCAAAGCGGCGGCAGATGGTTCCGCGCAGGCGGCCTTCAATTTGGGCCAATGCTACTTTGGTGCGCAAGGCACGGAGCAGGATTGCCCCAAGGCGCTCGAATGGTGGAAAAAAGCGGCGGAGCGCGGTCATGGACGCGCGGCAGCCAATGCAGCGATGGCTTACCGTTCGGGTGAAGGCATCGCAGCCGATGCGGTGCAGGCACGCCATCTGGCCGAACGTGCAGCGGAGTTGAACGATCCCTCGGGCCTCGTGGTGCTCGGTGAAATGCAGTTCCAAGCCGGAGAACTCGATGCGGCTAGAGCCAACTGGACCAAGGCCACCAAACTCCTGCCAACAAGCGCCACAGGACACCCGGCGCAACCTTCCGGCAACGCCTCGGCTCAGGAAGCCGCAGACCTTTTGAAGCTCATGGATTACCGGAAGCGAAAAGGCGAACCGGGAAAGTTTGCCTTTGTGCAGATGCCGCACATCCAGCAGGGCTACAACAACTGCGGCTCCACGGCCTGCGCCATCTTCGCCCGCTTTCAGGGCAGTCAGATCGGTGGCTGGGATTACAAACGCCTGTGCCCATCACCGCTCGGCACTGGCACAGATTGGGGGCATCTTTTGGATGCCTCGAAGAAGATTGGGCAGAAATGGAAACTCATCACATTCACACCCGATGAAGAAGGTTTCGTTAAAGCCACCGACATGCTGAAAAGCGAACTCGATGCGGGCCGTCCGGTGGTCGTGGACTTCAAATATATTGGCCCGCAGTTTCCCAATGGTAGCGCTGGTCACACGCTCAACGTCTGCGGCTACATCGCCAAAGAAAACCTCTACATCCTCTGCAATCCCGCCGTCGCAACACCGGGTCTTCAACTCATCACGGCGGAGGATTTGAAGAACTTCTGGCGGTCTGACCACTATGGAGAACTCTCCAAAGGTGTACTTTCGCGGCCAGCTTTTGTCATTGATCACCGTTGAGAAGCATCCCTATCGTGAAACATTCGCTTTGCCTCCTTTTCGCCCTCATCTTCAATCATGCTCTTATTGCCGCGCCGCGCGATGCCCTGCCGCTTGATGCGCCGGAGTGGCCGCTGAATTTTCGGCTGCATTTGGATGGCACCGCGAAGGTGAGGCTGAGCGATGACTTGATCCTCACGCTCGATGCGAAAGGCCCGCACGACATCGCGGTGGAACATCCTGCGGATGGTGCACCGGTGCTCCGAGTGTGGAACGATGGAAAGCTGGTGCGCGGGCCTGAGGAGGTGCCGTCTCTGGCGCAAACGGGCGCGAAGGATTTTACTGACGCGAACCTCGACCTCGGTGAGGACTTCACGGCGATGGTGGAGTTTGAGTCGAACGGCGAAGGCACCTTGATTTCGAAGTGCGCTGCCACCGGCAATTGGTCGCCGAATGCGAAGGCTCTTTTCATTCGAGGTGGTCGTCTTGTGTATGACATCGGCTGGCTGGGCGCGATGACCAGCCGCCCCAAGGTGAATGATGGCAAGCCGCATACGGTCGTGCTCACCGCACGCGATGGCACCGCCCGGCTGCTACTGGATGGCAAAAACATCGCGGAGAAAGCTGGCTTCTCGAAACCGGATCAGAAGGAGCATGTCTTCAAAGTGGGACGCGCTGCACCGAATTTTGCGGGGGATTTATCCAAAGGAAACATCCGCACTGTGCGGGTGTGGAAGCGTGCGCTGCCAGAGGCAGAGATGGCGCTGCTTTTCAAAAAGGGTGGTGCGGGTGCAAACACGCCCGATTTCACCTATCAGCCGAAGACAGGTGGCAAACCGATTGTCGAATCCGGCAACGGCTGGGTGCAGGCGCTGGAGCGGAGCGATCACGCGGAGATCGTGAGCGGATGGAATGCAAAGACGCTGGAAGAAGGCGCTGCCATCTACAAAACGCTGTGCGTCGTGTGCCATGGCACCAAGGAGCAGCCGGGGTCTCTGCCAACGGCGCTGCGTTTTGCCGAAGGTCAGTTCAAGAATGGGTCAGATCCGTATTCGATGTTTACGACGTTGACGAAAGGCTTTGGCCAGATGGTGCCACAGCCGCAATACACGACCGCGCAGAAATACGCAGTCATCTATTACATCCGCGAGACCTTTCTGCGTCCGCACAATCCGACCCAACTGAAGGAAGTCGATCTCGCCACGCTGCCGCGCGGACTTGTGCATGCCGAGGCCGAGAAGCCGGACACTTCCCTGCCCCCCTACAAGCGCATGGATTTGGGCCCGGCTTTGTTTTGGACGCTTGAGGTTGCCCCCGACAACATTGCACAAAAGGGCATCGCTATTCGTCTTGATGACGGCCCCGGCGGCGTGAGCAAAGGGCGCGCGTGGATGATCTACGACCATGACACGATGCGCGTGGCCACCGCGACCACAGGGGACTTTGTGGACTGGAAAGGCATCGCGTTTGACGGCAGCCATGGCACCCACACGGGCCTCACGGGTGAGCGGCACTTCATCAATCCGACCGGGCCGGGATGGAGTCTCGGCAGCTTTGAGGACAAGCGCGCTCCGGCCAAAGACGGGAAGAAATACGGGCCTCATGCGGGCTTGAAGTTCGCCGGCATTTACACGTTTCAAAACAAGATCGTTGTCGCTGCGGACATCTACGGCACGCGCGTGATCGAATCGCCCGCATGGCTGGACTATGGCTCGACGCCCGTGTTTATGCGCACGGTGAACGTGGGTGCGGCCAAGCAGCCGCTGCTGCTCCGCGTGGCCCCCGAAAGCGTGAATGTCATTCTACGGGGTGACGGCGTGCTGAGCAAAGCCGACGGCTACTGGGTTGCAAAGCTGACCACTGGAGCCAACTCGCAGTTGTTCATCTCACGCGTGGATGCAGGCTCGCTCGATACTCTTGCCAAGACCTTCACCGCTTCACCAGATCTCACACCGCTGACGCTGGGCGGACCGGCGAAGTGGCCGCAGGTGATTACAACGACATCAGTGGCAGGTAAAGATGAGGGCGCATTTGCCGCGGATGACTTCACGCTCCCACTCGACAATCCATGGCAAAGCTGGATGCGTCCGGGCGGTTTTGATTTCACCCCGGATGGCAAGGGTGCCATCGTGGCGATGTGGAATGGCGATGTGTGGCGGGTGGATGGCGTGATGCAAAAGGCACCGGCCACGCTGACTTGGCGCAGGATCGCCAGTGGTCTGTTCCAACCGCTTGGTGTGAAGTTTCGTGGCGACGAACTCTTCATCACCTGCCGCGATCAAATCGCACGGCTGCGCGACCTCAATCATGATGGCGAAATCGATTTCATCGAGTGCTTCAACGACGACGCGCAGGTGACCGAGCACTTCCATGAATTTGCCATGGGGCTGCAAACCGATGCGGCGGGCAATTTCTACTATGCCAAGTCTGGGCGCCATGCGCTGGACAGCGTGGTGCCGCAACACGGCACGCTGCTCAAAGTCAGCGCGGATGGCGCGAAGACGGAGATTCTCGCCAC
>TBL_comb48_EPIDRAFT_1003694_pt1 | contig 10120 bp, 7 predicted proteins | sample TroBogEpilimnion_37_FD_10681 | JGI IMG/M metagenome (IMG submission 10681)
CTGCTACCAATAATGCAGGTGGTATAAATGGGGGTATAAGTAATGGCAACGAATTGTATTTTAGAATTGCAGTAAAGCCAACCAGTAGCACGCCCCAAACACAAAGCAGTTGGAATAAAGAGGCCCGGCAGATGGAATCTTTTCAGGTTAAAGGCCGCCACGATTTGTGTATTGCACTTAGGGTACCCGTTATTGCCGAAGCTGCCGCAGCTATTGCGCTTGCAGATTTGTTGTTAATGGCTCGTAATTAATTAGGCTAAACGTTTACTCGGCTTCGTTGTTCAATATCCTCATCAACTGCTGCACTTCTTCTGCTTTCTGGTCTTCTTTTTTGTATTTAAAGCAAAGGCTTAGTTCTTCCAGCATTTTATAAATAATCTTCTGCGGCAATAGGGGGTTATAATATAGGTCACTCTTTTCGGCATTAATCTTCTTCAAATACACATCCACATCATTTTGGGTATATACCATGCCGCTAAGCGGGTCAATAAAAAATTGAATTTGTTGCACGCCTTCATTGCCCATATCAAAAAAGTGGTGTAAGGTATCTATATAGGCAAATACAAATTGCCTGGGTAGGTTTACTGCAAAAATGGGTATATCTAAAAGCTCGCATAGCGATAGGTATAAAATACCCAAGCTATAGCTATTGCCTTGCTTGCTCTCCAAAACCTGATTAATAAAGAAATGCTTTGGCTCGCGTTCTGTAAGTTCGTGCCCTTTAAGCTTATAGTAATTGTAAATAATGCTGTTAAAAATATTTACCTGCTCCAATGGGGTAAGGTAATTATTCAGCTCTAACCAAATGTTACGCCTTACTTGGTCAAATTGCGCAAGCAGTGCAGGTATATTTAAATCCGGAAATTGATATTTAGCCACTAAAATCGCACCTCTAAATAACTCGGGATGGCGCGATTGGCTCCAATCTAAAAACTCCTGCTGTAAATCCTGAAAATGTACACGGTGAATTAATAACTCTATGCGCTCTTGCACCTCTACATCTACAGTTACTTCCCACAATTGCTCCAGGCTGGGTATTATTTCTTTACCGTAATCCAATAATTTATTGGCCACCGTATCAAATACCTCATCATCCGGGTCGTCAATCAATTGCAGTAATGCACTTATTTCTCTACTATTTGCCATAGCAATTCCTGTGGTTGCGCCTTGCGCGATGCTGTAAATTTATTACTTTCCTTTTTTACCACGCGCAGATTTTTTAGGCGGATTTGCCTTTACATCTTCTATAATGGCTTTTACTTCCTCAATAGTTAAGTTGGCGGCTTGCTCTATTTTATCCTTAGGAATTTTGTAGTTGCGCAATCCTTGCTTTATATAAGCTCCGTATGGGCCCTTCAGTATTCTTATCTTTTCTTTTTCAAATACTTTTATTTGGCTTTCTGCTTGTGCCTTTCTTTTTTCTTCTATCAATGGGGCTACTTCTTCCAGCTCCACAGTATAAGGGTCCATTTCCTTTTTCAGCGAATAAAATTTACCGCTATGCTGGGCATAAGGTCCAAATCTGCCAATGTTCACTACCACATCCTCGCCTTCAAACAAACCCAAGTTTCTGGGCAACCTAAATAGTTCCATGGCTTCTTCAAAGCTTATGGTCTCAATACTTTGGTTGGGGCGTAATTTGGCAAATCTTGGTTTTTCCTCATCCTCACTTCCCCCAATTTGCACCATAGGGCCAAATCTTCCTAATCGCGCCACTACAGGCTTACCGCTGGTAGCATCATTGCCTAAAACGCGTTCGCCCTTGGCTCTTGCAGCATTTTCCATAGTATGTTCTACACTATTATGAAAAGGTTGGTAAAAGCCATCAATCATCTTATTCCACACAATCCTACCCTCGGCTATATCATCAAATTCTTCTTCTATTTTAGCCGTAAAGCTGTAATCCATTACGCGCGTAAAGTTCTCATTCAAAAAGTCGGTCACTACCATTCCCAAATCTGTAGGAAATAGTTTAGCTCTCTCTGCACCTACGTTTTCGTGTTCTATATGCTTACTTATTTTTCCGTTTTTAAGTACAAATAGTTCATGGTCTCTTTTTACGCCTTCTTTATCGCGTTTTTCTACATAACCTCTTTGTTGTATGGTGCTAATGGTTGGCGCATAGGTAGATGGTCTGCCGATGCCTAATTCTTCCAATTTTTTCACCAAAGATGCTTCTGTGTAGCGAGGCAATGGTCTTGTAAATCTTTCATTAGCTTGCATTTCTACAAAATCTAATTGCTGACCCACAACTAATGGGGGTAACATACCCTCCGTGGCTTCTTCTCCTTCTTCTTCATCATCCCTGCCTTCGCTATATACTTTCAAAAAGCCATCAAAGCGTAAAACTTCACCGGTAGCGGTAAGGTTTTCGGCCTGTGTAGATATTTTTATTTTGGCAATGGTACGCTCTAATATAGCATCCGCCATCTGACTGGCCATGGTGCGCTTCCAAATCAGTTCGTACAATCGCTTGGTATCAGCATCGCCAATAGCGGTAACGTTCATATCGGTAGGCCTTATGGCTTCGTGCGCCTCTTGTGCCGATTCGTTTTTATTCTTATAAACTCTTTGCTGATGGTATTTTGCACCAAATTGTTCTGTAATAGCTGCCTTCGTAGCATCCAATGCTGTTTCCGATAGGTTTACAGAGTCGGTACGCATATAGGTAATATGTCCGTTCTCGTAAAGTTTTTGTGCTATAAGCATGGTTTTACTTACGCTATAACCCAATTTTCTACTGGCTTCCTGTTGTAGGGTAGATGTGGTAAATGGCGCCGCCGGCGATTTTTTGCCGGGTTTAACTTGCACATCATTCACGGTATAACTGGCGTCAACGCATTGCTCTAAAAAGCTTTGCGCATCTGCAGCAGCTTTTATTTTGTCAGGTCCCTCTGCTTTAAAATTTACTTTCTTTTTGTTGATGTCGGCTGCATTAAATATGGCCTCCACTTTAAAGCTGCTTTGCGCTTTAAACTTAGTAATCTCACGTTCACGCTCCACTATTACTCTTACTGCAACCGATTGTACCCTGCCGGCCGATAAGGTGTTGCGCATGCTCATTTTGCGCCATAATACAGGCGATAACTCAAAACCCACTATCCTATCTAATATACGCCTGGCCTGTTGGGCATTCACCAAGTTCATATTTACGGTTCTCGGCTTTTGTACGGCTTTTTGTATGGCAGGTTTTGTAATTTCATGAAATACAATGCGCTTTGTAGTGAGTGGGTCCAGGCCTAATACTTCGCAAAGGTGCCAACTGATAGCTTCTCCTTCGCGGTCCTCATCCGTTGCCAGCCATACATCATCACTCTTCTTGGCCAACGATTTCAGTTCCTTTACCACTTTCTGCTTGTCTTCAGATATGATATACTTTGGGTTAAATCCGTTCTTGATATCAATACCCATATCTTCCTTCTCCAGGTCGCGAATATGACCGTAGCACGATTTTACTTCAAAATCACTACCCAATATCTTTTCAATCGTTTTTGCTTTTGCGGGCGACTCAACAATCAGCAGATTTTTTGCCATTCTTTGTTCTAATATTTAATTTTTAAGCAGCACCAATCAATTTAGTAAACTTACAATATGTCAAATGGTACTGTGCAATAATAAAGTATTGTTTCGTAAAAAAGAAAAAAGGATAGGCAGAAGCCTATCCTTTAATGTAAAATTAAATATGTATCGTATTTAATTAATGCATTACAACTACTTTGCCACTTGTTTTGGCGCCGTTGGCTGTTAAGGTATACATGTAAATGCCATTAGCTAAGCCGCTTACATTAAAGCTGGCTTTACCACTGCTTACTGTGCCCATATCAATTGTTTGTACGGTTTGGCCCACAAAGTTTACTAAGCTTACACTTACTTGTGCTTCGTCATTTAATGCAAATGGCACAACTATTTCGTTATGAGCAGGGTTAGGGTAGGCATAGGCGCTAATATGTGTTTGTAATTCGTTTACACCAAGTATAGGTTGGCAAGTACTGCATGTAACGTGTGTTTCAATGGCATGAAACTCCTGACCGAATGCAATGGTATTCCAGCCTTCAATTAATAATGTGGGTTGGTACCTGCCGGTTGAGAATGAGAATAGTAATAACGACATATTAAGGTCGTTATAATCGTAATAATAATAAGGCATTTGGGTGCCCACGCCTAATGCTTCACCGCTAACCGGCATAAACACATGGAAATTTTCTATCGAGTCCACATTCGCATTCCAAGTGTCACCCGATTTAAAGGTACAGGTTACAGCATAATGTGCATTGGCAGGTACATGTAATCCTCCGTTGGGCACCGCAAAACTGTAATTTGCAACGGTAAAACCGGTAGCAGTAGGTGCAGTTCTATCCGCATCTGTTAATGGCACAGCCCATGTTATACGTGGCACCGATGTGTTTGTAGAGTAGCCCATTCTGCCCACACTGTCTGTCCATATACGTGGGTAGTACAGGGTATCCTTATTGGTAGATGCAGGGCTGCTTAAATAGTTGCCAAAAAACGACCATGCCGATTCGTTTTTAGAGTGGCCATATACCGATGAATCTATGAAGATGGAGAAAAGTAAGGTATCTACCACGCTTGTTGGCCTTAAGGTGTCTTTTACATATGCACCCTGTATATTTACCGAGTCAACTATATAGGCATCGCTAGGCCTAATCTGTATAGTAGTAGGGTCATTATAATTAGGATCGTTAAATAAGGTAAAATCAATAGGGTCTACAAACTCAGCTTCCGAACTCCAGTTTACAGTGCCCGGACCCGTTGTGAATACTTGCTTTACCGTAGAATCAAACCACATATAAAATACTCGGCTAGTCATGGTACCACTGTTTATGGTATCAATCATGTGCCTATGGCTATACCAACGCGAGCCACCGTTGGTGGTCTTATATCCCGAATTGTTTTTGGCTCTTGCCGTGCTCATAGATGCTTTAGATGCAGGCATTTGGCTCACCGAAAAATTGCCTACAGGTGTTTTGGCCTTGCTCCAATCGCTTTGGTCAAATACAACCGAACTCCTACTGCTTTGCGCAGAAGCCGTTAAAACCGGCATAGCTGCCAGCATAAGTAAAAGTATTTTTTTCATATTGTATGTATTTATTGTGTTACCTGATTTCTGATTACAAATTACGTATTATTTGGCATTTCTAAAAAAACATAAGCCTCTATATGCTTATAGACGTATTTTTTAGCTCGGGCACGGGGTGTAAAAATAAAAAAAGGGAGAAGCTCAAAGCTTCTCCCTTTTATAAAGGTATGACTTAAGATTAATGAGCAACAACTACATGACCTGTTGCGCGGCTACCGCCTGCGTTTACAGTGTAGAAATAAGTGCCATTAGCTAATTTAGCAACGTTTATGTTGGCTTTACCATTAGCAACATTACCCATATCCATAGTAGCTACAACTTGGCCAATAGAATTGGTTAAAGTAACTACTGTATTAGCTACCATGCCTGTGTTAAAGCTAATAGCAATAACATCGCTGGCTGGGTTAGGACTAACTACTACGTTAGGTGTAGGAATAGTTGTTGGAATGCCTACTGAAGTAGTTAAATTACAAGCTGCACAATTAATATGGTAAGATACATAAGGGTATTGCAATGTTGCAGCACCTGAACCGGCACCCCACCACCACATAGCTTCGTAATTTAACCAAGTATCTGGCTGCCATTTAAATTGGCCGGTATTTGCATCAATATTATACCTGTGGTAAGGAGGAAATGCAAGTGCGGTAGATGAACCGTTGAAAAAGCATAAAGGTCTGAAAACGTTATACTTTACTACGTCTGTAGTTGTACCTGCAACTATAATAGTATCATACGGAGTGTAAGATGCATCGCCTGAAGCAAATGAATAGGTACAACCTATAAAATTACCTGCAGGAACTGCCATACCACCACCGGGAACTGCAGTCATTACATGGAAAACACCATTCATATCGGTATCACCATAATTATTCATGCTTAAAGGTATTTTTTGAACTACTACAGCAGGTGCGCCGCTTTGTTGCGAAGCTACTTCGTTTAAGCTATCCTCACCGCAATAAACCATCCACATAGTATCACCGGCAACTAAACCATAATTATTTGCTGTAGCTGTAATGTTCGCATACAAATAACCTGAAATCTTAACGTTAGATGCTGCACTACCATTACCATAGAAATAAGAAATAACTAAGGTATCAACTATAGATGTATTTGGGTGCAAGTAAAAACCTGAAATGTCAATAGAATCTAATGTGGTTGCATCTGTAGGAGTTACCACAATATTATTAGGATAAGCATTCGGATCGTTAAAACCGGTAACCCATGGGTCTAATATAAAACCCATAGATACGATATGCATAGTATCATAAGTACCACCCGCATATGGCCAAATAGAATTGTCTCTGTGCCAAAAATACTCCGCATCACTACCCATAGCTACAGATTGTGTGTTAAGCATGTCTACATAATTGTACCAACGACTACCACCCGGGCCGGTCTTTTTCGCTGCAGCTTTCGGAAAGTTTAATTCGGTACTAAAGCTTGGCGCATACTTCAAAGATTCTTTAATAGTAGGCTGTGTTTGTGTAACAATGGAGTTGTTACGAGCAAATTGTGCATTCGCTGATACAAATGCCAAACCTGCTGCTAAGAGTAAAACAATTTTTTTCATTTTATTATTTTTTGAGAATAGAATATAATTTAAAGTAAAGTTAATAATTCTATCGCTAATCCACCAAAAAAAATCTTTAAAGTTTATAGCTACGCTAATTATGGTCATTTTTAAACACAGTGCAAGCACCTTATATTTGTGCCTCAAATAGCGCTAATTATGTTTCCACAGTTCGAGAATACCCAAATAGCTTTTCAATATCGCAGTAATAAAGACCTGAAAATGGCAAAATTCCTGTTTTCTTCCATGGCATCGCCTCTTATTACAAAAATGGGTATGATGTTTACGCAAGCAGCTATTGCCATGCATTTGCCAATCAATGGAATTATAAAACGTACTATTTTTAATCAGTTTTGTGGGGGCGAAACGCTGGAAGAAGCTTCTAAAACAGCATCTATATTAGAAAAATATAATGTTGGCGTTATCATGGATTATGGTGTAGAGGGTAAAGAAGAAGAAGCAGAATTTGATAAAGCGGTACCCCAATTCCTGAAAACTATCGATTATGCAGCAGCTAAAAAAAATGTTCCTTTTATTAGTCTTAAAGTAACAGGCTTCTCTCGTTTTGCACTGTTAGAAAAAATACATGCTGCCCAACCTTTAAATGATGCCGAAAAGGCCGAATGGCAAAGGGTTTTTGATAGAATAGAAAAAATTTGCAGCGCCGCCGCTAAAAATAAGGTTATGGTACTCATAGATGCCGAAGAAACCTGGATTCAAGAACCGGTAAATCAATTAACTGAAGCTATGATGGAGAAATACAATAAAAACACAGTTATTGTATTTAATACGTTTCAGTTTTATAGTCATGGCACATTGGCTTATATGATAGACTGCATTCAAAGTGCCGCAAGCAAAGGGTATTTATATGGCGCTAAATTGGTTCGCGGGGCTTATATGGAAAAAGAAAGGGCGCGTGCTAAAGAAAAAGGTTACCAAGATCCCATACAACCCAATAAAGCAGCCACCGACCGCGATTATGATGCAGGTGTAAAATTTTGCCTGGAAAATCTAGATAAATTATACTTGTTTATTGGCACCCACAACGAAAAGAGTTGCATGGATGCCGTTAAATTTATGGAAGACAATAAGATTCCCGCCAATACCCAAAAGGTGTATTTCTCACAGCTATTTGGTATGAGCGATAATATTTCTTTTAATCTCGCTAACTCAGGCTATAATGTAGCTAAATATCTGCCTTATGGCCCGGTAAAAGATGTTATTCCTTACCTCATGCGCCGCGCTCAAGAAAACACATCTGTGGCCGGCCAAACCGGTCGCGAACTGTTACTGATAACTAAAGAGCTTAATCGTAGAGCTTAATTCTTTTTATATAAGCTTCCTAAAAAAAAATGCAGCACTTATTGGTGCTGCATTTTTTGTGGCTATGCAAACTGTTATTTATTGTGCTCAATTACATACACATCCTCATTGTCTCTTTTCATATGGTAAGTTTCTCGCGCCACTTTTTCTAATTGTTGCGCATTACTCACTAAGGCAGCATATTCTTTTTCCATTCGGGCGTTTTCGGCAGTTAAATAATTTACATTGTCTTTTATAAGCTGCAATTCCTTACGGTGCTGCTGTACAATAAAATAATCATTTTGGTCAAAATACAACATCCAAATACTAAAAAATAGTATGCTGAAAACGTACTTATTGGTAAATATTTGAAGCAATAATTTCATCTACTTCTTTTTTAAAATTTACTTACCAAATTTAATGGCTTTTTTAGGATAATAAGCATTGCTGCCCAATTCTTCTTCTATTCTTAATAATTGGTTGTACTTAGCCATCCTATCCGATCTGGAAGCCGAACCGGTTTTTATTTGGCCGCAATTTAATGCCACCGCAAGGTCTGCAATGGTAGCATCTTCGGTTTCACCGCTTCTATGGCTCATAATGGTATTGTAACCGTTTACTTGTGCCATAGTTACAGCATCAATAGTTTCAGATAAGGTGCCTATTTGGTTCACTTTCACCAATAAGCCGTTGGCTATTTTTTCTTTTATTCCTCTTTCCAAGCGGGTTACATTGGTTACAAACAAATCATCGCCTACTAATTGTACTTTATTGCCTAAAGCATCGGTAAGCATTTTCCAGCCTTTCCAATCGTCTTCAGCCATGCCGTCTTCAATGCTAACTATAGGGTATTTCTTACACCATTTTACCCAATAAGCAACTAGCTCTTCACTGGTCATTACTGTTTTGCCCGATTTGTGGAAATGGTATTTTTTGTCCTTATCGTTATACAATTCGCTATTAGCAGCATCCATAGCTATGGCTACTTGCTCTCCGGGCTTATATCCTGCCTTTTCAATAGCTTTCAATACGGTTTCAATGGCCTCTTCGTTACTTTGAATATTTGGGGCAAATCCGCCTTCATCACCTACATTGGTAGAGTAACCTTTTTCTTTCAATACTGTTTTTAAGGTATGGAAAATCTCTACCCCCCAACGTAATCCTTCGCTAAAGGTTGAGGCACCTATAGGCATTACCATAAATTCCTGAAAATCAATCTTATTGTCGGCATGTGCACCTCCGTTTAATATGTTCATCATAGGCACGGGTAAGGTGCGTGCATTGGCGCCTCCTATGTATCGGTACAAGGATAATCCTGTACTTTGTGCTGCCGCTTTTGCTGCTGCTAAGCTCACCGCCAATATAGCATTGGCACCTAATTTAGCCTTATTCGGTGTACCATCCATCTCCAGCATAAATGCATCTATGCCGCGCTGGTCGGTTATGTCAAATCCATACAATTCCTCCGACAGTAAATTATTTATATTATTTACAGCCTTCAATACACCCTTACCCAAAAATTTCTTTTTATCATTATCTCTCAGCTCCACAGCTTCATGCTTTCCTGTAGATGCTCCGGATGGCACCGCAGCTCTTCCCATTAATCCGTCGCTGGTATGTACATCTGCTTCTACAGTCGGGTTTCCTCTAGAATCCAGCACCTGACGTGCTATAACATCGGTTATAAAACTCATAATTATTAGTTTTTATTGGTCCTTGCAAAAATATAGTTTATTTAACTATAACCTAATGATTTATCTACTTTCAATAATATTAAATTTAAAAATAATTTGTTATTGATTTGTAAAAATAATATCCCCAAAATTAGGTATTAACAAAAAAGGTATATAGTTTTACTATACCGCATTACTCACAACTCATCAAACAAACACTTTATTTATTGGAAGAGCCTTGTTTACCGGGCTCGTAGCGTTTCAGCGTGTCTGATCTGCACTGTTACAAATAGTTGGATAGGAAGAGACAATTATTAACAGAAAAAGATAACGACATGATTAAAACACAATTTAACCTGTGCTTAAACTTTTTAAGCATCATGGTAGCTTTATTGCTTTGTCCGGCAGCAATATTTGCGCAACAAGACAAACAGCAAAAGCAACTTTTTCATGCACCGCCAACTGCTGCGGCCGCTT
>TBL_comb48_EPIDRAFT_1003698_pt1 | contig 10114 bp, 2 predicted proteins | sample TroBogEpilimnion_37_FD_10681 | JGI IMG/M metagenome (IMG submission 10681)
TTACAGCCAATACTGCCACATCGCCCACGGCGGTATCGGGTCTTGGAACATCTACAACACAAGGATTAAACAGCACATTTGCTCCTTATGTTACTAATATGCTCGGGCAAGAACAGGCTCTAGTTAACTCTGGTATGCCGGTTTATACGGGTCAATTAACTGCTGGCCCATCCAATCTACAGAACCAATACTTTGCCAATGCTAATCAAATAGCTGCTACAGGGTTAACGCCTACCCAGTTCCAGTCTGGTACGTTTGATGCTAATGCGGCAGCTCAGTATATGAACCCATATACACAGGCATCTTTAAATCCACAGCTCCAAGCTTTACAACTCCAAGCTAAACAAAATGAGCAAGGAGATCTAAGCAAGCTAACCAATGCTGGGGCTTATGGCGGTACAAGACAAGCAGTTCTACAAGGACAGGATGCCTATAATCTATTGGCGCAACAAGCTAATTTGATTGGTACTGGATACAACACTGCGTACAACAACGCAATGAATCAGTTTAATACTGCTAATACACAAAGCTTGCAAGCTCAGCAGAATCAAGAAGCGGCTAATGAGGCGGCAGCTAACTACGGTTTGGCAGCGAATCAGGCTCTTGGAACAGCCGGAGGAACACAGCAAGGATTACAGCAAGCTGCGGACACAGCATCCCTCAATCAGTTCAACCAACAGGTTCAGTACCCACAGACATTGCTCACCGATCAGGCAAGTATGCTTGCAGGTCTACCAATATCTGCTGCTGCTACAACGCCAAATACATCTACACTGGCTACGATTGCCGGCGATCTATCTGGCTTGACAGGTATATACAATTCACTAGGTGGCGGAACATCCTCATCCGGTACAACTGGAACCGGTAGTGGATCAACAACCAGTACAACATCTGACATCAGGGCAAAAGAAAATATCGTTAAGATTACAGTTCGTCCTGATGGTCTTGGTGTATACGAATTTGAGTACAAGCCTGAGTTTAAAGATACGCCGACCGCAGGGCACGGTAGATTTATTGGACTCATGGCTCAAGAGGTTGAAAAGATATATCCAAATGCTGTGGTTACTTTGGATTCAGGCTACAAAGCAATTAAATATGCAGAGGTTCCAGCATGACAATGCAAAACTACACACCTATATCCATGCCTAGCCTGGGCAAGATATTCGATATGATGAAGAATCTTCCTCCGCAGCAAGCGGCGCAGGATATCAATAGCCCTGATCCCGCTAAGAAACTAGCTGCTATGATGGTGGCTAACTCTGATAAACAGCTCCAACAACAGCAAGCGGCGCAACAGCAACCCATGCCTACCGTTGCTCAAAAGTTATCTCAAGGAATGACACAAGCTCCTACTGCGCCTACTCCTCCTATGCCAGCCGTTCCCCCACAAGCGCAAGCTAAACCTGGGGCGCAAGGTATCGCAGCTCTTCAACCACAACAGATGCCTCCTGGGTCTGCTATGGGTATATTGCCTACTCAAGTAGCCCCTCAAACACAGGGTGCTCCAGAGCCGGTTCAGAAAGCATCCGGCGGTATTGCATCATTTGCAAGCGGTGGACAGGCTCAGCAAAACCAGCAAGTTCAACGTGCTCAGCAATTGGCTCAGCTCATGCAAGCTATCAATCAAAATAGCGTTGCTGCCGTTCCTCAGCAAGCTCAGCAAACGGGAGTAGCGGCTCCCCAGCCCGGACAGGCTATGCCTATGCAGAACTATGCATCTATGGTGTTTGCTACTCGCCCTCAAGCTAGACCAGGGACAGAGGCAGCACCTATTAGCCAAGACTTGTCACTTAGCCAGCTTGGTCAATACAGCTCGCAGCAGCCTATTGCCGCAGCTCATGGCGGTCTAATGCATCATGTGCCTGAGCATATGTACCACTTTAAAGAAGGTGGAATACTTGGATTTGATGGAAAAAGCGGAAGCAAAGTTACTTTATCTCCTGCTGATTTAGATGCTCAACTTAACGCTATTAACGCTGATCCTGGTATTGTTCCAGGAAATACACTTGCTGATGCTAGAGCTAGGGCGGTTCCTCAACCTGCTCCATCCGCGGGAAGTACAGCTCCAGTAGTTCAACCTGCACCGGTAGCTCAACCCGCGCCAGTAGTTCAGCAAGCTCCTGCTAGTCCTCCTCCCGGGACAAACATTGACCCTGCTGCAATCAATGCACAGTTGAATGCAGTGACTGCTGATCCAGGCATCGTTCCTGGGAATACGCTTGCTAATGCCAGGGCGGCAGCAGCTAATACATATACACCAATGAGCCTACCCCAGCTAGATACCGGTGTAGCTCCTCATGTAAGAGGTAATGTTCCATCCCCATTCCAGGGTATATATGATTCTGTAGGAAACTTTTTTAGCAATGCTCCTGCATCTACCAACCCAAGATTGGGTGGAACAAGAACCGCTCCCGCTGCTAACGCCCCATCTGCTGATGCTCAAGCAAATGCAGCGTCATTGCTAAACAATAGAAATGCTTTGATGAATGGTCAAAGCAATATACCAACTCCTGCTGCCGCTCCTGCTGCCGCTCAAACTACTACTGCGCCAAACCCTTTTACAACTGCGGGTGGAATCACAGAAGCTTTACCAAAGAACGAAGAGAAAAGACACGAGGAAAGAAGACGCGAGAAAGCTAAAGCAGCTGCTCCTCTTGTTGCTGCCGCACCAGAAGATAAGAAAACTGGTATAGCAGCCGCATTGATTCCCCCAAGTAATGACGTTACCAGATTGGCAAATGAAGCCATGATGGCGGGTCTAAAGGTAGACGATGCAAAGAAAAGAATCCAAGACCTTGCTGAAGGTAAAAAAGCTTTGGGTATTTCTGATGAAGCCGGTGACTCATTGGCTGAACAAGCTAAACATTTTGACGAGGAATACAAGCGTCAAGATAAGAGCATGGAGCATTTCCTTAAGGTGCTCAATGGTATTGCCAAAGGTGGATTGGCTGGCGGTGGTGTAGAGGAAGAAAACTTTGTGACTGCTCAGCGCTTATCTGACCAGGCTCATGCAGAGAAATATCACGATATGATCCGCCAGGCTAAAGATAAGACCAGAGGCGAGAAGATGACAGACCTTAACAATATCACGGCAGCCATTGACGCTGATAAGGGTAAGGCTGCTACGCTTGGCGGTAATATTTACAACACAAATAGTCAAGCTCAAACAGCAAGAGATGTTGAGGATATGCGGGCTAAGAATGCGATGGCGGTAGCTCAGCTTGGTGCTAGCACGCAAATGGCAATTGCAAAGATGAATAGAGATGCAACTTTGGCGGGCAAAGAACTTACCGCTAATGATATTGCCGCCGAACTTAAGAATGATCCTAAGTATAAAGATATGTCATATGCAGACAGAATAACTGCTGCGTTTAACATTAAGTCAGGACTTGGACAGAAAGGCCCATTGCAATCCGCTCAAGCTCAATCCAAGGCTCTTCTTGATTTTATGACTAAGAGTTATGATAAAGAATCTCCAGAGTATAAAGCGGCTGCTGAGGAGTACATAAATCAAGAGCAGATCATCAAAGAACTGCAAAACAAGATGCTGAACAAGCCTCAAGAGACTACATCTAAGCCTCCGCAGGGTGCTCCAGCAGATGCAAAACAAGCTGCTGATGGGAAGTGGTATTCTCCAGATCCAAAGAGACCAGGTAAATATTTAATGTGGGAATAATATGCCAGTTTCAGTAGACTACGATCCATTTGAAAAGGCTGCCCAAGGCAAACCCGTAGACCACAATCCGTTCGCGCCTACAACTCCACCAGATACAAGCAGGACGCTTGGTCAAGCTGCAACGGACATTGGTGCTGGATTAGTATCTGGCGTTGGTGGTGCAGCTAAGTTTGTACCGCAGATGTATGGTCTGGCTACTGGAGATTTCTCCGATACCGGCGTAATGGCTATTGGTAATAAGCTGCAACAGTACGGCGAAGAGATGAAGTCTCCTGGTTTAAAAGCTAGGGAACAACTCAAAGAAGAAAAGGTCAAAGAAGCGGAAAAGAGTGGACAGCTCAGCGCCCTTGGTCGTGAAGCATTAGAGACAATCAAAGACCCATTTGGTCTTGGTCTTAACTTTATTGCCCAGCAGTTACCTGAACAATTGCCGGCTATTATTGCTGCTATTGCTGCTCCTGAACTATCTCCTGCTGTTGCCGCATCTAGAGCTGCCGCTAGGAAAGCCGTAGGTACTGCTGCCGAGAAGGCTGCTGCTGAGGCCGCTCAAGCTGCTGCCGTTAAGTCTGGCGCACGGGCTGCTATCGGTACTGGTGCTTTACAGCAAGGCTCTGACGTAGGTGCACAGGTATACAAAGCAACCTATGACAAGATGATTGCTGATGGTGTGAAAGAACCTGAAGCTAGAGAAAGAGCACTGAAGTACGCTAGGGCTACTGGCGTTGCAGGTGCGGCTATATCTCTTGGCGCTCAGAATCTACCGGGCGGCAAGAAATTTGCAGAAGCATTGGCTGGAAAGGAAGGTAAAACTGCAAGTCGTTTGGTTAATGCTGCAAGACTTGGCTTGGAAGAGTTACCCAGTGAAGAGATTGAGGAAGTTGGTGGACAGCTTGCTCAGAACGTAGCTCAGCAACAGGTAGATCCTAATGCAAGTCTGACAGAGAATCTTGGACGCACTGCTGCCCAGGCGGGTATTGGTGCTGTAGGTACTGCCGGTGGTATGGGTTTACTTCAGAAGCCAGCAAAGCTTGTTCCTCCGCCAAGCACAACAGGAACTACGCCACCTGCTCCTCCGGTTACTCCTCCCGCTGGTACAACACCACCCGCCGGAACAACTCCTCCTGCGGGAACAGATACAAGCACTACTGGAACCACGACAGGACAAGATTTATCAGAGCACTTTGAGAATTATCATCAAGGATTACCTGATGCATCTAACACCGTATTCCAGAACAGGGATAGATCTACTCCTGCATCTATTCAGCAAATGCAAGGAATTGCATCTGATCCAAGGTACAACGATCTAAGCGTATCCCGCAGCTTCGGATCTGGCGCTCCAGTGGTTATGACTGATGAGAAGCTGAACGAGAACCAGCTTGGAAACTATGAGATGACCACAGCTTCTGATGGAACAAAGATTCCAGTCAGATACGCAGTTGTTGATGCACATGAGTTGCTGCCATCCAATTCTCATGATGGAACAAAGAACAATGAGTACCAGGATTTATCTGTATCCGCTATTCGCCCGATAGCCGGCAATGGTCGTGTAGCAGGTATACAAGAAGCTTATCAGCGCGGAACAGCTGAAAAGTACAAAGAAGAGTTGGTTAACGATGCAGCTCACGGTGTTGATCCCAAGACTATTGCGGACATGAAGCAGCCCGTGCTAGTACGGGTGATGCCTAAATCTTTTGTTACTCCTAACATTGGTGATATATCAAACGTATCTGGTATCTCTGGTTTGTCAGCTATTGACTCAGCCAAACAAGATGCCAAGCGTATTGACATCAATGGTTTAAAGTTTAACGAAGACGGTACGCCTACACACGATTCGCTGCACCAATTTATTAACTCCATGCCGACATCCGAGCATCCAGAGTTAAAGAATACCCAGGGAATGCCTACGCCCAAGGCTTATGATCGTTTGATGAATGCTGTGTTTTGGCAAGCATACGGACACGAGCCATTGATTGATTTGTACGGCGGAACGGTAGATCCAGATTCAAAGATGGTGCTCAATGCATTGGGTAAGGTTGCTCCTAAGATGGCGCAGCTACAAGGTGCTGGAGAGTACGATATCCGTCCTTATGTAACCCAAGCTGCTGAAGCCGCTGTCAATGCACGGCGTAGAGGAATACCACTTGAGGACATGGCAAAGCAAGCGGATATAGGTACAGACCCTTATACGCAACAGATACTTCAGATGATGGCTGATGCCGGTCGTTCTGGAAAGAAGATGGCAGAAGGGCTTGATAGCTTAGCCAGTACTGCGCTTGAAGAGCACAACAGACCAGACACCGATATGTTTGGAGCTGTAGAAAAGCGTTCTTTAGAGAATGTATTTAACAAAGCTTTTGGCAGGGAAGAGGTAGAGAATAAAAAGCCAGCTGAGGGTTATTTTGAGGCTCCAATTAAAAATGTTCAAGAGGTTTATAAAGATGTAAAAGGAAAGAATATTAGCGAGGTTGCAAAATACCTTGTTGATACCGCTCCAAACGCCTATGCAAAAATGATTGCAGAAAAGGTTCAAAAAAGAATTGATGGCTATTTAAAGCGCGGCGTACCTATTACATTCAAAGTAAATCCACAATCTAGAAGACCTTCTTATCGCGGTCAAATGGCTCCGAGCTGGGAATACATTAACGGTAATGCCCATTTAAAAATGCAGGTAGCCGTCAATCCTCCAAGTAGCAATGGACAATATAAAGATGGAGATGACGGCAGAGCAGGTACAAGTTATCGCACTATTTTGCATGAGTTTTTGCACGCTTGTACTTGGGCTTATATATCTTATATAAAAGAAAACAGCCCTCAGATGAAAGAGATCAACAGTCTTTTACAGGTTGTTAGAGATCAGCATTTAAAGGATATAAAAGCCGGGAATCAATTGGCAGATAAATTCTATGTTAAGTATGGAATTTATGGGACTGATATTAGGTCATCAAAAAAGATGTCCAATTGGAATACGGACGCGCATGAATTTATTTCAGTTGGATTGACGGACAAGGATTTCCAAGAATATTTATCTAGCATAAAGATTGGCGCTCAATCTGTGATGGATAAGATTGTCGAGTTTGTTAGGAAATCAATAGGCTTAGATCCAAAATATACATCTGCACTTGATGAGTTGATCCGAACTACAGATAGTTTATTGGATGAATCTGAGCTTGAGATGGCTAAAAAGTTAGAGCTATCCACTCCAACAGGATCTGCTGCCAAATTAGTGTTGGGTACTCCTACTACGGCTACAGCTCCGGTTGCGGGTACGCCCAAGCCTTTAATAGAGAATCCATTAGAAACTCCAGAAGAGCAGACTAAAGCTACTGGCGCAGGAAAAGATGCGCTCGATGCCCTGGCTGCAATGAACAGAAAAGTAGAAGAGCAACCAAAGAGCTTCTACGAAAACCTTAAGAGCTACTGGGATAACGCTATAGACAATCCTGGCATGGCTATAGAAGATGCAAAGAAGGCTGCTACCAAGTTCTCTGACAAGATACAGACCTGGACATTTAGTAGTGACTCTGCATTCAATAACAACATCAAACGCGGCATCATGCAAGCAGCCGGCGAGATGAGTGACAAGGTTAGAAACTTGCTCAACATCAGTACCAGCCAAGCTGTTGGCGCAGATATCCTGGCAAGCGGTGCGCTGCTTGAGGGGAAGCTGAGATACGATGATGATGTTCAGAAGTGGGAAGTTGTAAAGGATAGATACAACCAGATCGCACTTGAAAACTCCATCAACGACTTTGCCAAGAAGTACAACATGACGTACCAAGAGGCAGAGCTTGTTACGCACATGGCGTTTGAGGCTAGACGTACCCAGTCGCTGAAAGACTTCAACGCATCTATTGCCAGCGCTCCTGAAGAGATCGAGGCTCTCAATGAACTATTGAATAGCCTGACCGGGAATGATCCTGATACCAAGGCGCAGAGGGCAGAGGTAAAGGCTGCTATCTCCAGGTTTGAGAATCTTGCCAAGCAAAAGCCAAAGCTTATTCATCTATCGAACGAGCAGATCGCTACGGGTCTTGATTTCTTTAAGTCTATGCCTGAGCTGCAAGATACTGTGGATATTTGGCAGGGCATGAGAAACAACGCTAAGGACGCTCTGGTTGAGTCTGGTCTATGGAGTGAAGAGTACGCAGAGCAGATGATGTCAAACATTGACTACGTTCCGTTCCAGCGCGAGTTCGAGGAGGAAGAGGCTAAGGGCGGAGATAAGAACTATCTATCCGGCTTGATGGTTAAAGCCAGAGAGTTCAAGATGACTGGATCTGAGAGACCAGTTGCCAATATCGTGGACAACATGGCGAAGTGGATCGAGTATTCATACAACCGTTCCATCAGAAACTCACAGGCTAAGGCGATGATTGATACAGCTATGAGCAAGGACTTGGAAAGCCTTGAGATAGCTAAGAAGATTCCTCATCCTATTAAGAATGCTAACGTGGTTCGCATTTGGAGAGACGGCAAGGAAGAGTTCTACGACATGAAGGATCCGCTGTTTGTAGATGCCTTTGCTGGTATCCAGGCGGTGTCCGTTCCTACTGTTAAGTTCTTCTCCAAATTTGCAAATATCCTCAGAGAATCTGTTGTGATGAACCCGCTCTTTGCGGTCAGCCAAGTACCACAAGATGCATTCTCCGCTATTTTTACGTCCGGCTTGTCTCCGCAGTACGCCTTGAGAATCCCTGCGCTTGCAGCCAAGGAGTTTGTTAAGACGCTTAGACGCACCAGTACAACCCATGAGGAGCTTAAGAAGTACAGAGCTGTAGGATATACAGACTTTACATCTGATCTGGCGCGTAGGGATGCTGAGGTCTATGCCGGCGTTAAACCACCACCAGGCGGATGGGGTAAGGTCAAAGGTATGCTCAAGCACATCTCTATGGCATCAGATAACGCTGTTAGACAAGCTGTATATGAAGCATCTGTATCAGCAGGACTGACCCGCGGCGAGGCTATTGAGAAAGCCTTTGAGGTATTTAACGTGCGTAGGAGGGGTACATCTACCACCCTGCGCGTAGCCAGCCAGGTTATACCGTTCTTTAATGCCTACCTTGCTGTTCAAAACGTAGCGTTCAAAACCATTACCGGCGAGGGCATATCGCCGACCGAAAGGAAAGCAGGATTACAAACCCTTGCTATGACTACCGGATCAGTTATGGCTTTATCTTTGCTGTACGCAATGATGAACGGTGACGATGATGATTATCTAAAGAAGCCAACGACTGTACGGGATAGACTGCTAATGATCCCTGGATCTGGCGGTCTCAGCATTCCACTCAGGAACGATGTCTTTACCATTCCAAAGATCATTACAGAGCACTTGTATTTATTGATGACCAACAACGCTACAGAAGACGGGCGTAAGTTTAGAGACTCAATGGCATCAGCTTTGACTTCATCTTTGATGGCTCCTACTCCTGTTCCCCAGGCTATCAAGCCAGCAGTTGAAGTTGCACTGAACTATGACTTCTTCCAAAACCGTAATCTGATCAATCCGTTCATGCTGAAGGAGGATGTATCCAGGCAGTTCAATGATTCAACATCTGAGCTTGGTAAAGTACTTGGTAAGACTGGGCTGATTGCGCCTATCAATGCTGACCATATCATCCGTGGTATGTTTGGCTCTGTTGGCGGTCTGACGCTTATGCTGACCAATCCAATCCTACACACAGATCCAAATGTAGAAAGACCTACGATTGGCTGGCATGATGTGCTTGCCTCTGTCCCAGGATCTAGTGGATTTATATCCAAGGAAAACCAAACCGGCTTGAAACGTGACTTCTATATCCTGAAGGATGAAGTAGACAAAGCATCTGCTACGTTCAACGATATTAAGAAGCGCACCCCAAGCGAGGCGGCTGATTACATGAAGTCTAAAGAGCACCAGATGCGGGTTGGTATGCACAGCGATATAGATAAGATAGCTAAGAATCTATCTAACATCCAAAACGCTATAGCCATTATCAGCAACAAGCCGAACATGGATCCGGATAAGAAAGAAAAGCAGATTGAGAATCTACACAAGCAAGAAGAGCTGATCTTAAAGAATATAAATATTAAGAAGCTTCGTGCTATGGCTCAGTTATAAGCTTTTCGATAGTGAGGGCTAATGCGTCTAGTTCGTCTAGGCGCTTTACATTCCATATAGCTTTACGACCATGTATGCCGTTGTGGCTGCCCATGTGGCAATCCCGGCATAGCGGGATAGAAGTAAACCACTGACCCTGTTTAATCTCGTGGCAATCGCTCGGTGAGGATGCGCCGCATATGATACATGGCATCTCCTTTACCCTCTGGATGTGTTTCTTCTCTGATGCGGTTGGTGGTTTCTTGTTCTTGCTTTGCATTTCGTTCTTCACAGATGTGAGCCTCTGCCGGTTCGATAGAAGCCCACTTGATACCACAATAGGTGCACCGGAACATCTT
>TBL_comb48_EPIDRAFT_1003701_pt1 | contig 10109 bp, 10 predicted proteins | sample TroBogEpilimnion_37_FD_10681 | JGI IMG/M metagenome (IMG submission 10681)
GTTCCACTCGTGAACTTTGATACACCACCAGTAGTTACAAGTGATCCGTATGGCTATGGAAGGAGTGCAAAGTAATGGCACATGACACAGAGTTTCATATACATCACGACTCACCAGAGAAAGTTGGTCGCCGCGAGCGTCTAGGTGTTCGAATATTGATTGTTGCGGATGGTTCATTCCTATTCTCGATGATCTTCTCGTGGTTCTACCTTCGTAATCTCAATGTCAACGGTGCATGGTTGCCCAAGGGTGTCCACACCTTCACAACTTCATCTGGATATATGGCTGCAGCTGGATTAGTTGTAGCAGCTGTGGCCCACCGCATTGGTGAAAAGAATATGGAAGTTCGCAAGATAACTTCTATGGTTGCGTTCCTTGCACTAATTTTTGGTCTCTACTACCAATGGCACCAGATGGCACACATGCCATTCATTGCTCAGGATGATGCTGGCCGTCCGTTCTATAATGGTGCTTACGCCTCTAACTGGGTATTAGTTGCTGGAGCAAATATGTTCCATTACCTGATCGGTGGCTTTGTTGCGCTGGGACTGGTAATCCGTGGACGCCGCGCGTCGATCGACCCAGTATTAGAAGAATGGCGCCAACGCATCGCTGGATCGTGGTTCACGTGGATCGCGGTCTCAGGAATCCTCTGCGCGATAGCTACATCATTCAAGTAACCAGAGAATCCTAATAAAGGCCCCCAAGTTAGATCTTGTGGGGCCTTTATTATTGGAGCATCGAGTAATCTATTCACACCATCACGAAGGAGTCAGAAATGGCAAACAAGGAACAGAAGAGCAACGCAAAGACCAAGAAAGAACCAAAGTCTTCTCTCAAGGAGAAGCGTCTAGCGAAGCAAGAAAAGAAGTCTAAGAAAGATTAATCACTTCTTATAAAAGTAGAACCCGGTTTCGGCCGGGTAGCCTAATTCGGCTGGGCAGAGCGCTACGGATAGCTCTTTGAACTCTGGTGCATTCTTGCTCAGCCAAAGGCGATGATCACGGTATTTATTGTGTACCGCCATCTTGGGCAATTGGGTATCACTAGCAGTATTAAAGATCGCTAAATAGCTATTGCTGGCTGCACACAGATTGCGCATATAAGAATCGTAAATTTGATCTTCAATAAGATGCAAAATTACATCCATAGATAACCCAAGGTCGACGTTAATCGCACCATTATTAACAAAATATCCTGGGTCATAGACCATAAAACTCTTGCTGGCATCATCGGCAAATTTTGCGATACACAAATCAATTGCGGCTGGCGCCACGTCGAGGCCAAGAAACTGTGGAACCTTTAAATACCCCAGCTGATTGCCATCCCCCACACCAAACTCACAACAACTATGGATTTGGTGCAATTTCACGAATTCATTAAACGCCTCCGCCTTGAATTCCGCCATTGCGCCATAACTACCAGAACCTGAATTTTGACCTTTTTCGTAGCGAGCGCGCCAAAATGCAACTGAATTGAACTCCATATTGTGAGCGTATCAACCCTTTCTCCCAAATACCTTTAAACGGGTAAATGTTCTCCGACAAGTTAGACTCAGCAAGTCCTGCAGTGAAAAAATCAAAATATTGAAGAGGTTCTTGTGTCTGGTCTGGGAAGTATTATTTATAAGCATCGCAAATTAACCGCCCTAATTTGGATCATTCTGCTAGTGGGAATTAGCACCTGGAGCCAGAAGGCCGGCTCTGCTTATAGTGATTCTTTTACTCTGCCAAATACAGAGAGCAAGATGGCGTTAGATTTATTGACTCAACATAACCCCGCCGAAAAGGGCACTAGCATCCAGGTTGTCTTTGCCGGGAAAAATGGTGCACCGGTCACACATGCCGAAGTTGATCCCCTAGATGCACAACTTAAAACTCTGATGCATGTGGCTTCTGTGCAATCGCCTTTCTCTCCTAACACTCGTGCGATCAGTAAAGATGGAACGGTGGCTTTTTCGACGGTCTATCTAGACACCACTGGACGTGCCGTGCCTCTTCCGGCGATCAAAGCAATTATTGATACCGCAAAAAGTTATCAAAACTCGAGCCTGCAGATCGAACTTCTTGGTGCATCTGTCCAAGAAGCCAGTCAGGCCAAACCTGGTTCTTCCGAAGGAATTGCACTGCTCGCTTCGGCAATCATCCTGCTCTTCACCTTTGGCAGCGTTATCGCAACCTTGGTCTCTCTATTGGTCGCTGCCTTTGGACTAGGGATCTTGTCCGGTGGCGTCTCATTGTTCAGTCACATCTTTTCTACTGCATCCTTTGCCCCTATTCTGGCAGCACTGGTTGGACTGGGCGTAGGAATCGATTACGCGCTCTTCATTGTTACTCGATTTAGACAAGAACTTCACGGTGGTGCATCGGTCGAAGACTCTGTAAAAACTGCCATCCGTACATCTGGTCGCGCAGTTCTCTTTGCCGGAATCATCGTATGTATCGCACTACTAGGTTTATTTACGGTCCATGTCAGCTTTCTTTATGGCGTTGCGATTGCTGCAGCCTTATCCGTTTTGGTAACCATGAGCGCAGCAATCACATTACTTCCGGCTCTACTCTCCATGGTGGGGCATAACATCGATCGCCTATCTTTACCGGGTCGCCGTAAAAAAACGCACGAGATCGAAGGTGGCGGTTGGGCCCGCTGGGCTGCTGGAATTCAGAAGCGTCCGGTGCGATATGTAGTAGTGGGAGTACTGATTCTCGGTATTTTGTGTATACCAGCGCTGAGCATCCGATTAGGTTCTGCCGATTCTGGTAACGACCCTAAGGGAACGACAACCCGCGCAGCTTATGATTTACTAGCAAAGGGATTCGGTGCCGGATACGCAGGATCGATTCAGATCGTTGCCCCTATTAGTTCACCTGCAGATTTGGCTCAAATGAAGAAACTTTCTGCGGCAATCGCAGGTGATTCTGATGTTGCACAAGCATCCCCAGCTTTCCCAAGTGGAGACCAAAAGGTTGCCTTAATTCAAATTTATCCTAAGAGTTCACCTGAATCTAAAGCCACGAACGACCTGATTAGTCGCTTACGTAAACAAATAATTCCCTCAACCATTAGTAATTCTGGGCTGAAGGTTTATGTTGGCGGCGTAACCGCGATCTTCAGCGACTTTGCAACAGTTTTGGATGGCAAGTTGCCGCTCTTCATTGGCTCTGTAGTTTTGCTGAGTTTCATACTATTAATGTTCTTATTCCGGTCGCTTTTGATTCCACTTAAAGCAGCAGTCATGAACTTACTATCAATCGGCGCAGCATTTGGAATCTTGGTCGCAGTATTCCAATGGGGTTGGGACGCTGGACTAATGGGAATAAAAGGTGGTCCGATCGAAGCCTTTTTACCCGTCATGCTCTTTGCAATTCTCTTTGGTTTATCTATGGATTACGAAGTCTTCCTGGTCTCAAGAATTCAAGAGGAATACCTATTGTCTGGCGATAATTCTGCTGCAGTTCGTCGTGGCCTAGCTGCAACAGGTGGCGTTATAACTGCTGCAGCAACCATTATGTTCTCTGTATTTGCAGCGTTCGTCTTTGGCGGACAACGAGTTATCCAGGAATTTGGTATTGGTTTAGCCGCCGCCGTTGCCTTTGATGCAACCGTGATTCGTTCGATGCTTGTGCCAGCGTTAATGCAGTGGTGGGGTTCGGCAAACTGGTGGTTGCCAGAATTCTTGGAAAAGCGTATTCCAAAGATTAAGGTCGACTAGTAAAGTAAGGTCATGAGCCTGAAAATAAAGCCTCGTGCATTTTGGTATCGGGTTTTAGCTGCAAGTGCATGGATTGGTTTTTCAGTCGGATTACTCCTTACGCTGATTGATTATCAACCGTCATGGGATGCACATCCAGACTTAACATTATTTAATTATCACCCTGGATTTATGGGCATCTTTGCCCGTACCCTGGATTTCATGAGTTACTTCACTCTCTGGAGTAATCTGGCAGTGGCGATTATCTTTACAAAATTAGCAAGAACTCCAGAGAAGATTTCAAAAAGGATGCTTACGTTAATTCCAACATCTCTTTTGATGATCACTGTCACCGGAATTCTTTACAACGCCTTAATCGCTCCTAGTTATCCACCACATGGATTCTTCATATTTACTAGCTTCTTTGAACATATCTTGACGCCGCTCTTGGCACTTTATGTTTGGTTTACCTGTGGGCCACATTTAATGAGTTTTCAAAAAATTGGTCATTATTTTATAGTACCAATCGCTTATCTGATTTATACCCTTGCTCGGGGTGCGGTTATCCATCAATACCCCTACGGCTTTCTCAACGCAGCAAAGTGGGGATATCGTGATTTTACGATTGCTTCACTCGAAATTATGGTCTTCTCACTTCTCACAGTATCGATACTTGTTACCATTGATAGGCGTAGAGCCCGCCAGAAGCGATGACGATTGCGGAAAAGATTATCGGATTCGGCAAAGCAACTCACTTTGGACCAACAATTTTGGTCTGTACGACAGCATTCTTTCTAGCTTCTACCCAATTTTCGACTAAAGGTTCGCTAGAAGTAACTCTTGCAATTTTTTTCGGTCAATGTACCGTGGGTTGGAGTAATGATCTGATCGACCTAGAGAACGACCGCAGCGCTAATCGCTACAATAAACCACTTGTGATTGGGTCAATCCAGGCGAAAACTCTCAACTATCTAATTTTTGTATCTCTCATTTTGGCGATCGTACTTTCCATAGTCAGCCCACTCAAATTAGTCGGCACGCTCATCCATCTATTGGGGATTGGAAGCGCAATGGCGTACAACTTTGGCTTGAAGCGCACCATGATTTCATTTCTGCCCTATGTGATCTCATTTGGCGCAATGCCTTGGGCGGTGTACCAAGCGAACCATAAATCACCACCGCCTTGGCTTTATGCGGGGTTTGCTATTTTTACCGTTGCCTTTCATTTTCTCAATGTCATCAAGGATATGGAAAAAGATCGCGAGCAGTTGATCATGGGATTACCCCAACGATTGGGTAGTAAATCAAGTGCGGTGGTAGCAGGGGTACTTATTTTTTGCGGTTGCGCTCTTATAATTTTAAAGTAAATCTGGATCAATCCGAGAATCATTTACTATGGCTTTGATATCGGCCACCGCACTTTCTGCAATATTCTTGCTCTCTTCCGCAATATTTTCGAGGTTATCTAGATCATTTAAGTGTTTCGCTAGAAATCTCTTGGGGTTCAGATCTTTAATCTCCATATCCGCAAATTCTGGGCCAAGCTGCCCTTTAAATTCTGACATTGCCTGTTGGCTCATACCGCGAATTTTTTGTAAAAAACGAGCAGCGTCAACGGCAAATTGTGGCAATTTGTCTGGCCCGATCAAGATTGCAGCAAGCACGGTAAGCGTGAGTAGCTTCTCCATGCTAATTCCAAACATATAAGAACCATACAGTCAGGTGTATAGTTAGGCAACGTGCGTTTCTTAAGTAGCCCATCCCATGACCTCACCTACGATGATGTCTTCATGGCACCTAATTACACTCAAATTGCCAGTCGTATGGACGTCGATCTATCGACCGATGATGGTACTGGTACAACAATTCCTATCATTGTTGCAAACATGACAGCAATTGCAGGCCGCCGCATGGCAGAAACTGTTGCTAGGCGTGGCGGACTTGTGGTTATTCCACAAGATATTCCGATAGAGATTGTTGCCAATGTAATCAGTTGGGTGAAGGCAAGGGATCCTTTTTTTGAAACACCGGTCACCTTAGAAGGTGGCGAAACCGCAGCGAGCGCTTTGGATCTAATTACCAAACGTGCCCACGGAGTACTAGTAGTAATTGATGGCAAAAAACCAATCGGAGTCATCTCCGCGACAGATTTAGAAAAAGTAGATCGCTTTACTCAATTACGTCAGATCATGCACACAGATTTTGTGACGCTTTCGGATAACACGCAACCTCGTGAAGCTTTTGAAGCGCTGGCGAAGAACCGTCGTGATTTTGCCACAATTCTTGATGGCGCTGGGAATCTAGTTGGTATCTTGACCAAGGCAGGTGCCCTGCGTGCGACCTTATACAAACCAGCACTAGATAAGAACCATCACCTGCGAATTGCGACTGCTATTGGAATCAATGGTGATATTGCAGCTAAGGCAAAGGCATTAGTGGCCGCAGGTAGTGATTGCTTAGTGATTGATACCGCTCACGGACACCAAGTAAAGATGATCGAAGCAATTAAAGCGGTTAGATCACTTAATCTTGGCGTTCCTATCGTTGCGGGCAATGTCGTTACTGCCGCCGGAACAAAAGATTTAATTGACGCTGGTGCTGATATCGTAAAAGTCGGAGTCGGGCCGGGCGCAATGTGTACAACCCGGATGCAGACCGGAGTAGGGCGACCACAATTTTCTGCTGTGCTTGAATGCGCTGCGCAAGCAAGGTCTATAGGCAAACATGTATGGGCTGATGGCGGAGTCCGTCATCCACGCGATGTCGCATTGGCACTTGCCGCAGGAGCATCACAGGTCATGATCGGATCATGGTTTGCTGGCACATTAGAAAGCCCCGGGGACTTGATTCGCGATACAAGCGGCAAGCTCTACAAAGAATCTTTTGGTATGGCCTCTGCCCGAGCCGTAAGCGCTCGTACCTCATCAGAAGGCGAATTTGATCGGGCACGCAAAGCGATCTTTGAAGAAGGAATCTCTTCTTCCCGCATGTATATCGACCCGTTAAGACCTGGTGTTGAAGATCTGATAGATCAGATTATCGCTGGTGTCCGTTCATCATTTACCTATGCAGGTGCCGCCACTATCAACGATTTTCACGATAAATGCGTAGTGGGCATCCAATCTGCATCGGGTTATGCAGAGGGACGCCCACTTCACACTTCTTGGTAATTACTTATTAATTAATTTCCTGCCTTAGCTTTCTTGGCACCCAATATGTAATAAGTAACAAAAGCTAGCAAGAAGCCCACAGGGAATGCCAAGTCACCAAAGTTTCCATTGTGCTTGGGAACTACTCCTGTGTAGTACTTCTGGTTTGAAAACAACCAGATCGAAATAACTGCACCAAGCACGAAAGCAACTGGTCCAGCTATATTCTCACGCTTTGAGAAGAGAAGTCTTTCAACCGATGCGCCTTTACGTAATACCTTGTCGGCAAAGATGACTCCCAGCCATGGCCCAATCCAGTAAGACATAACGAGTAAGAAGTTTTCATAGTTGTTTGCTGGGTTGTTCATAGCGCTATGAGCAAGTAGGAATCCTGCGATACCAAAGAGAACCGCAGAGAGTGCGCGGCGTTGGCCAGAACCAAGCTTGAATCCAATTGTTAGGAACGACATTGAGCCTGAGTAGATGTTCAATACGTTTGCACAAATTGAACCGCCAACAATCCCAAGCAAAATCAACTTCCCAAGCCAACTAGGCATTAAACCCGTGAAGTCAGCAACTGGATTTGTCTTAGCACCGTAATCATGGATACCAGCTGTTACAGCTGCAGCGCCAACAATCTGAAGGATTGTGCAAGAAACAAAGATTCCAAGACTTGCCGAACGACCAGCTTTCTTTGGATCTTCGGTTGCGGGTAAATAACGTGAATAGTCGGAGGAGAATGGGTTCCAACCTGCTGCGTAACCATAAACCGCACCGACAAATACAAGAAATGCGCCTGGAAATGCACCCTTGGCATGTGCACCCATATGGCCCTTGGAGATAACAATGATTGCAGCTATCGCAAAAACTACAACAAGGTATGGGGCCAGGTACTTTTCAACGGTTTGAACAAGATTGTGACCAATGAATGCAATCGCAACTTGGATCAATACAACAATGACAAGTGAAACGGTCGCAGACAGTTTTGTCAGGGTTGCTAATGCAAATGCACCAGAAACGCTATTTACAGCGAACCAGCCGATACCGGCGGCACCTGCGTTAAAAGTAGAAGGAAGGATATTTCCAAGCTTTCCAAATGCCGCGCGCCCCATAACCATCTGTGGAACGCCATACTTTGGACCATCCTGTGTGAGGAAATATTGGCTAAGAGCTCCCAATCCATTTCCGATAATAATTCCAAGAACTGCTTGGGTGAAGCTCATTCCGAAAAAGACGCCTAGCGCGCCAACATAAATCGTTGCGAACTCAAGGTTTGGACTTGTCCATGTAGCAAAAAGATCTCTCGCCTTGCCATGACGATCTTTTGCCGGAATTGATTCAATGCCTCCCGGTTCAAGGGCCATGACTTTATCGCCATACTCGCCTTCACGAATCTCTAGATTAGCCATCGATGCAGCTCCTAATTTTGTTATCGGGGGTGGTTGCGACCCCGTGTGAAATGGCGGCTCACAGACCGTGGGAATAGGAAAACCGTATAAGCAAACGCTTCGATTCCCTGGTGTCACACGCAGAGTTCTTGGCTTTAAAGTAGGCTCAAAGCGTAAAAAAGGGGAGAAAATGGACGATCAAGGATTTCTAGAATTCGCAATTGCCGCGGCGCGCGAAGGCGGGGCACAAGGTGGAGTCCCCATCGGTGGGGCACTCGTTGTTGATGGGAAAGTATTGGGTGTCGGCTTTAACAAGCGGGTACAGCAGGGAAGTGCGATTCGTCACGGAGAGACTGACTGTTTAGAGAACATTGGTCGGTTGCCCGCGAGCGTTTATCGCAAAGCGACGATGTACACCACTCTGTCACCATGCCATATGTGTAGCGGTGCAATTCTTCTTTATGGAATTCCTCGAGTAGTCCTGGGGGAAAACGAAACATTTATGGGTGCGGAAGATTTACTTCGATCCCATGGCGTCGAAGTCATCAACCTCAACTCACAAGCGTGCAAAGATTTGATGGCTAAATTCATCTCTGAAAAGCCAGAAGTTTGGAACGAGGATATTGGCGAAGAATAGTGGTTAAATATACAGATACAGTTTGGAGCCAATGGCCCGACTTAAAGGTCCCCGAAGGTATTCAAAGGTTATCACCCGCAAATTTTCCATTAGATAGTTCTGACCTGTCACAAATCACAATTTATGTTCCGCCCTATATGACTGGCGTCGAATTTCTAGAGCCCATAAACCGAATGTCTAATCTGCGGTTGGTACAAACACCTAATGCCGGATTTGACGACGTCAAACAATTCATTCGACCTGGCATAACTTTGTGCAATGCACGTGGGGTACATAATGCATCAACAGCGGAACTTGCTGTGGGTATGGCAATCGCACTGCGTAGAGGAATTCCAGAATTTGTGCGTGCACAAGCACAAGAAGCATGGACGCATCAACGCATGGGATCTCTTAACGACAGCAAAATCGGAATCATTGGCGCAGGTTCGATTGGAGAAACCTTAGTTTCCTACCTACGACCATATGATGTTGAAATCACAACTTTTTCACGCTCTGGCATGAATCATTCACTTAAAATCACAGAACTTGATGAGTATTTACCAACTTTTGACTTTCTCTTTTTGATCCTTCCGCTCAATACCGAGAGCAGGCATTTGATAAATGCCAAGCGCCTATCGCGGATGAAAGATGGTTCTGTACTTATCAATGTTGCGCGAGGAGCAGTCATTGACACAAATGCACTTGTAACGGAGTTGAATACCGGGCGAATCTATGCGGGCCTTGATGTCACCGATCCAGAGCCACTACCAAAAGGCCATCCTCTGTGGACTGCTAAGAATTGTTTAATTACTCCACATGTGGGTGGAGATTCCGAAGCCTTTGAAAAACGGGGCCGTAAGCTGATCGAAGAACAATTACAGCGAATCGCGCGCGGTGAAGATCCAATAAATATTATCGAGGGATTTGCATAACCTACGTGTGTAAAGACGCCTAGAATTCCAGAATGGAAGATGTTCTTAAAAATTCATCGGTGCGCAGGATTATGGCCGAAATGAAGCGTCGCAATATNGCGGGTGAAATCAAAATATTGAGCGAGAGCGCAAGAACTGCCTCCGAAGCGGCTGCTGCGCTGGGAATTCAGGTTGGTCAGATCGCAGCGTCGATCGTCTTCAAGCTGCCAGATGGAAATCCTCTGCTTGTCATCACTTCTGGCTCCCATCGAGTCCGTCGATCGTCTTCAAGCTGCCAGATGGAAATCCCCTACTTGTCATTACTTCTGGCTCCCATCGAGTCAACACCGAAAT
>TBL_comb48_EPIDRAFT_1003702_pt1 | contig 10106 bp, 8 predicted proteins | sample TroBogEpilimnion_37_FD_10681 | JGI IMG/M metagenome (IMG submission 10681)
AGTAGGCACCACCTAAAACAGCGAGCAGCAGCGTGGGGGTCATCACCAGCAGGAAATTGCGGCGGAAGGGCTGCAGCACGGTCTCGCGGCTGTTGGTGCTGCGGCCCACCTGCAAGATGTAGCCGTCATAGAGCCGCGCACTGGCCACGGTGAGATCGCGTTCATCATCTTTCGGAATGCGCAGCCATTCAGAGCGCTCGGCATCATGCTGAGTTTGCAATGAGGCTTCATCCGCCTGCAGCCAGTCGTTCGGCACATTGACGAAAAGCACGCTGCCGAGATTGCCGGTGACACGGACAAAGAAGGACTTCGATTTGCTTTCATCCGTGCTGTTGAGCTGCACCAGTTTGCGCAGCGCAGGCAGGCCACCGCTGGAATACACAGCGGCGCATTCCTTCAACCGTGCGTCGATGACCTCGCGGTCCTTGCGCTCCAGTGCAGAGGCGAGCAGCACGTAGAGCAGGCCGAAGAGCACGACCGCGCTGAGCGTGAAGATCATCGCGTAGCCGAGCGTCAGCCGCACGGCGAAGCTGCGCCCCCAGTGCTTAAACAGGTTTGAAGACATAGCCGACTCCGCGAATGGTTTGAATGAGCTTCACCTCAAAGTCCTTGTCCAGCTTGGCACGCAGGCGGTGCACCAGTACGTCCACCACATTGGTCTGCGGATCGAAGCTGTAGTCCCAGACATGCTCCAGAATCATCGTCTTGGTGACGACGCGGCCCGGGGTGCGCATGAGCAGCTCCAGCAGGGAAAACTCGCGGCTTTGCAGCTCGATGCTGCGCCCCTCACGCCTCACTTCACGCGACAGCAAATCGAGGGTGACTCCTGCGGCGGTGAGCGTGGTCGGCTCGACCACATGGGTGGCGCGGCGGATGAGCGCCTGCACGCGGGCCAGCAGCTCGGAAAAGGCAAAGGGCTTGGTCAGGTAGTCATCGCCTCCGGCCTGCAGGCCCTTGACGCGATCATCCACCGTGGCCTTGGCGCTAAGGATGACCACCGGCGTGTTGACCTTCTCTTTGCGGAGCTGGCGCAGCAGAGAGAGGCCGTCCAGCTTGGGCAGCATGAGATCCAACACGATGCAGTCGTAGGTCACCGTGCAGGCCAGATCCAGCCCCTGCTCGCCATCGGCGGCGGCGTCCACACCGAAGCCGTTTTGCTTCAGTCCGTTCACGATGAACGAGGCAATCTTGCTGTCATCTTCGATCACTAAAATGCGCATGGCTGGCGGGGGATGAGAATGAGTAGCTGTGATGGGAAGCGTTGTCCAATGGCGGGGTGGCTGGTTGGCATCACTTCAACAATCCTTGTTATACAATCGTCAATCATGCACGCCCAAGATGCTCTTCAGCCAGCGGATTGAGGATTGTCGAGCAATCGATTTTTGATTGTTGAGGTTTCAAACCGCTGCTGCGCAGCCCAAGCGAAAAACCCGCCCCAGCACTTTCGCACCAGGGCGGGCCGCGTTCACACACGATCGCTCACACACCTATTAGCCCGCCTTACTTTCGTCCACGACGATGAAACGGGTGCCGCCATGGCTCCAGACTTTCACCAGCGAGACCATCGTTGCGGGTTTTTCGCACAGGGCGGTAGCCTGCTCGGCGTTCTTGACGGGCTGGCGGTTGATCTCAAGGATCACATCGCCCTGACGAAGTCCGGCATCGTAGGCCACGGAATCCTCCTCGATGGAGGAGATCACGGCACCTTTGACGTGCGAGGGGATCTTGAGCTGCTCACGCGTGGCCTGGTCGAGGTCCGACACACCGACACCATGCAGAGCGTCATTCGCATTGCCTGCGGCGGGAGTGGAATCGGCCAGCTTGTCGCCGGGCAGTTCCTTGACGGTCACTGTGAGGGTTTGGGTCTTGCCATCGCGCAGCACATTCATGGGCACTGCGGAACCGGGGGTGGTGGAGCCCACCTGCAGCTTCAGATGACGGCTGTCAGTGACAGGTTTGCCATTGAAGTCGGTGATCACGTCACCGCTCTTCACACCCGCTTTGTCAGCCGGGCTGTCAGGCGAGACACCGGACACCAAGGCACCTTTGGCAGCATCCAGCTTGAACTGCTGCGCCAGCTGCGGGGTCATGTCCTGGATATTCACACCGAGGAACCCACGCTCCACATGGCCTGTGTTCACGAGACTTTCCATCACCCAGCGGGCCAGGTTAGTAGGCACGGCAAAGCCGACCCCTTGGTTGCCACCGCTGCGGCTCAGGATGGCCGTGTTCATGCCGATCAGGCGGCCTTCCACGTCTACCAGAGCACCACCGGAGTTGCCGGGGTTGATGGCAGCATCTGTCTGAATGAAGTCCTCATAGTCGAGGCCCAGGGTGGCGCGGCCTTTCGCGCTGATGATGCCGGTCGTCACCGTCTGGCCGATGCCAAACGGATGCCCCACGGCGAGCACCATGTCGCCGACTTCGATCTTGTCGCTGTCAGCAAAGGCCATGGCGGGCAGGTCTTTGGCCTCCACCTTGACCACGGCGACGTCCGTCTTCGGATCGCGACCGACCACCTTGCCGTTGAACTCGCGTCCATCGTTTAGGCCGACTTTGATCGTGCTGGCGTTTTCCACCACGTGATTGTTGGTGAGGATGTAGCCATCCTTGGTCACGATGATGCCGGAGCCGACACCCTGTTCTTTGGGCGCATGGCGAGGTGACGCACCGCGCTGCTGCTGAAATTCCTCAGGCATCTGGAAGCCCGGGCCGAAGAAGCGGCGCAGGTCAAATCCCTCGGGCATCTGCATCTGGCTGACCTTGGCCTCGGTGGAGACCGAGATTTTCACCACGCTGGGTGCCACGGCTTTGACGATGGGGGCAAAGCTCGGGAATCCCCGGGCTGCGGTGGACAGCGGCGCATCGCTGACCTGGATGTGAAGCGGCTCCGCCTTGCCGGCAGGCGCATCTTTGGCAGCCGTAAAGGCCACCAGCGAAGCGCTCAGGACGCATACAGAGCCAAGCACCGCCGACCGTTTCCAGATCGACGGATGGGAGGATGAGTTTTTCATAAGAGTATCAGTGGGGTTCATTGGATTGTTGGGGTGGATTGATTTCCACCGCAATGAAAGCACCCCACGCATGGCCTTTGTGTTACTGGAGCATTACAAGCGTGTAAGGTTGGTGGGTATTTTCAGGACTGACTCAAACCGCACCATGAAACACAAACCAAAGTTTCAACTCGTCGTCTTTGCAGCACTCGTTTGTCTGGCCTCATGTTCAACTCCCTGGCAGAGGAATGCCATCCCGCACAAAGAGCCACACAAAAGTGAGGAAGCTGATGTTACGCTCACCTTTCAGCAATTCGATTACGAGAACAACAAACGCGCCGTGATTCAATTTGCCAACCATTCCAGCCACGATGTCGTGTGGTATGGTGTAGGTAGCGGCCCTTTCTACTTTTTACAGAAGCGCGGGCTATTCAACTGGCAGGCCCTGTCTCGCGCGGGGTTGTGTGGAACTGGAGCAGGCGAGCACCGTCTGGCCGCCGGTCAAATCTTTAAATTCAGTGTATACCTTGCAAAGTACGGCAAGGGACAGTTCCAAGTTGGCGTCAATTACCATCTCCCCTCGCGAGATCAAACTTTGACCACGTGGAGTCCGCCATTCAAGAGGCGCTAATCTGACAGACACAGCGCACCAAGAGTGCTCCGCCCCAGTGAATCCTCACGCCAATATCTCACTCACCACTCTTGCCTGCGGATTCTCCACCAGCACCTGCTCCGTGCCATTGCGGCGGTAGCTGAGCTTGTGGGCGTCGAGGCCGAAGAGGTGCAGCAGCGTGGCGTGGTAGTCGTAGTGATTGACCACGTCCTTCACGGCGTGGTGGCCGAAGTCGTCGGTGGCGCAGTGGATGTGGCCGGACTTGAAGTTCATACCACGATATTCATTTGTAAATCCGGCGAGAACAGGATTCAGGCAAAAACAAAACGAACTACTCCCTCGGCCCCAGCGGCACGTGGTCCATGGGATAGACGGGCACCTTGCCTTCGGGGGTGAGCATGCCGAGCTCGATCATGCGGGCGCGACGCTTGGCCTTGGGGAGGCGGCCGAGTTTGGCCCACCACTCGTGAATGCGGCGAAGACGTTCAGCCTGGCTCGTTGGCAACAACTGTCCCACGTCGGACGACGCGTCTGCTTTGGAACGTTCGCTGGAGGGGGATTTCGTTTTCATGTCAATACACGGCACTTTCAGGCCGGAAGTAACCGATGATCGCCTGCGGATCGCGAACGGCAATCTGAATGTGCGACTTGAGCTTGATGCCCGCGCCGGCGAAAGCGGGTTCGCCTTCTTGGAAGACGCCGCGAACGCTGTGAAACGGGGATCCCAGCGTCGCTTCGATGGCCGGGACGGACTGATTGATAACGAAGCAGTCGCGTTCCCGCCTGAGCCAGTCGAAGTCCTGCAAGCCGACGGTTTGATTCTCTGGCAGAGAAACACCCTCAGCCGCCAGAGCCAGCTCAAGATCCCGGGCGGATTTTGACAGCATCTCGGTGAACTGAACATCGAGTAAATCGAAGCAGTTGCCGAGCTGAATGACGGCACCGAGGACGGCGGGGTGCTTGATGTGGCTGCCTTTGCGCTTGGATTGCTGCGTGGCCCATTCGAGAGCGCGTCTCGGACCGTGCTCCCAGAAATAGATGCCCATGCCGAGCCAGTCGTAGGTGTTGAGGCTGGCGGAGAGCTTCCTTTTTCCGCTCAGCACATCTTCGGCCACACGGCGGTCACAGCCGTGGAAGCCAAAGACAGTGCGCTGGTAGGATAGCAGGTCCACAGGGTGACAACGTTCAGACTATTTGATGCAGATGCAGATGCATCGCCGCCATCGTGTAAACCGCTGACCAGCGTTTTTCAAATCCTTTCGAGCACAGTAACAGGACGTAGCAGGATACCGCCACTCCTTGGACAAAGCGTGGATTGACTGACCTGTCTCGCTAGCACTCACAAAACAAGTCGCGCAGGCTGCGGTATCCGCGCCGTTTCGCCTCACGCCAAAATCTCACTCACCACTCTTGCCTGAGGATTCTCCACGAGCACCTGCTCGGTGCCGTTGCGGCGGTAGCTGAGCTTGTGGGCGTCGAGGCCGAAGAGGTGGAGGAGGGTGGCGTGGTAGTCGTAGTGATTGACGACGTCCTTCACGGCGTGGTGGCCGAAGTCGTCGGTGGCGCCGTGGATGTGGCCGGCTTTGAAGCCGCCGCCGGCGACCCACATGCTGAAGCCGTAGGTGTTGTGGTCGCGACCCACGGTGGTGCGGTCCTTGGAGCCGGATCGGTTTTGAATGACGGGGAGGCGGCCCATCTCGCCGCCCCAGTGCACGATGGTGGTGTCGAGCAATCCGCGCTGCTTGAGGTCGATGACAAGAGCAGCGGCACCTTGATCCACATAGGTGCACGCGGCCGGCAGCAGGGTGCGGATGTTTTGATGGTTGTCCCAGGTCTGGTTCCCGGTGAAGAGCGAGACGCAGCGCACACCGCGCTCGACGAGACGACGGGCGATGAGGCAGCGCGTGCCGAACTCGGCGGCGGCGGGATTGTCGAGGCCGTAGAGCTTCTTGGTGGCGGCGCTTTCCTGATCGATGTCGAGCGCTTCCTTGGCCGCCGTCTGCATGCGGGCGGCGAGTTCGAAGCTCTGGATGCGCGCTTCGAGATCGGCCTCACCGGGGCGGGCTTCGAGGTGCTCCTTGTTCAGGCGCTGCACGAAATTGAGGTACCGCGCCTGCGCATCGCCCTTGAGGCTGAGGGGCGCATCGAGATTGGGAATGCGCGGTTCCTTGGGACGAATGACGGTGCCCTGATACAGCGAAGGCAGCCAGCCGTTGCTCCAGTTGTCCACCCCGAGCACGGGCAGGCCGCGTGGATCGGTGAGGGCCACATACGCAGGCAGGTCCTGGTTTTCTGAGCCAAGGCCATACGTGAGCCAGCTGCCCAGCGTGGGCCGGCCGCCGGTGACCTGGCCATTGAGCAGGGCGTAGATCGACTGGCCGTGGTTGTTCACGCCGGTGTGCATGGAGCGAATGAGCGTGACGTCATCGACGATGTTGGAGAAGTGCGGCAGCAGTTCGCTGACATCCATGCCGGACTGGCCGTACTGCTTGAACTTCCACGGGCTGCCCATGCATTCGCGGCTGGCACCGGCGGCATCGTCGTACTTCACTTCACCGGGGAAATCCTTGCCGTCGTACTTGGTGAGCTCGGGCTTGGGATCAAACAAGTCCATGTGGCTCGGCCCGCCCTGCATGAACATGGAGATCATGGCCTTGGCCTGCCCAAATCCATGCGGCAGCTTGGGCTTGAGATCGAAATGGCGTGGCCCCGTTTGCTCCGGGCTGGCGAGGAGATTTTGGTCCCGCAGCAGCGTGGCCAAAGCGATACCGCCGATGCCATAAGCGGAGCGGTTCAGAATGGAGCGGCGTGAAAGGAGCATGGTTTGAGTACGCGACCAAGGAAACGAATCTTTAGGAGGAAGAGGGGAAGCATTCATCACACCGCAGAGATTAGAAGACCGCAGAGGCCTGATTCAGAAGGTATTCTCTGCGGTCTTCTAATCTCTGCGGTGCCAATCAGGACTTCTAACCCTTCACGACACTCCTCAGTGTCCCCTGCGCCAGCCGCGTCAGGATCTCATCCCCCGGCTTCACCTCCGCAGCATCCTTGAGCACCTTCCCCTCCGCATTCGTGGCGAAGGAAAAGCCACGGGCCAGCACTGCCTGCGGGCCGATGTGTTTGAGCAATTCAGCGCGCGATTGGAGGCGGTCCGCCAGGCGGTCAAGGCGATGGTGGAGGCTTTTCTGCAAGCGGTGCGCGCTCGTCTCGGCACGATGCACGGCTTCGGTGAGTTGCACGCGGGGATGATGCGCGGCGAGGACATGCTGCTTCTGCGTGAGGTCGTCGGTCCAGGACTGCAGGCGGTCGCGCAAGGTCTCGCGCAGGCGAGCTTCGTGGTCGTCGATGCTTTGCTCCGCCTGCTGCAGCAAGCGATCCGGCGCATGGAGCAGCGGGCCTTTGGCGGTGAGTTCGATGACGTGCTGATGATGCTCCAGCAGCGTGCCGACGCGGGCTTTCAGCGTGCGGGCGATGCTGTCAAAATGCCGCTGCAGCTCCGTGCTGTCCGGGGCGAGCAGTTCCGCCGCCGCGCTGGGAGTGGGAGCGCGCAGATCGGCCACGAAGTCGGCGATAGTGAAGTCGATTTCATGCCCGACGGCGGAAATGATGGGGATAGGACAGGCAGCGATGGCACGGGCGAGAACCTCTTCATTGAAGGCCCATAGATCCTCCAAGCTGCCGCCGCCACGGCCCACGACAATGGTGTCCGGCACCGGCAGCCCGAAGCTTTCGGCATCGCCCAAAACTTGGAGCGCACGCACGATTTCCAGCTCGGCCCCCTGCCCTTGCACGCGCACGGGAAAGACGAGCACGCGCACCCACGGCGCACGCCGGGTGAGGATGTTCAGCATGTCCTGAATCGCCGCTCCTGTGGGCGATGTGACGAGGGCGACGATGCGCGGAAAACGTGGGATGGCGCGCGTGCCCTCCGCATCAAAGAGGCCCTCGGCATGCAGCTTGCGCTTCAGCGCCTCGAAGCGCTCCTGCAGCGAGCCTTTGCCCTTGGCCTGCACCTGTTTGACGACCATCTGGTACTGCCCGCGCGGCTCATACACGCTGATCTCCCCATGCACCTGCATGAGGGCACCGTCCTGAATGCGGGCGCTGCTGCGCGCGGCGGCGCCACGAAACATCACGCAGCTCAACTGCGCTCCGGCGTCCTTCAGCGTGAAGTATTGATGGCCGGAGGATTGCAGGCGGTGGTTGCTGATCTCACCCTCCACCCACACGCTGCCGATGTGGCCTTCCAGCACATCGCGGATTTCGCGCGTGAGCTGGGTCACAGAGAGGACATCAGGGTCTTCGGGCATGGGAAGCGTTCATTGGCTGGAAAACGCCAAAAGTCCAGCCGTGCAGGTAGAAATGACGAATGACAAAATCCGAATGTCTAAATAATGACAAAATCCGAATGCCGAATCCTGCATCGAAGAGAGCCAATGCTAAAACGGACGGTCAGCTTCGTTGCCCTTGCATTCGGGCTTCGACATTCGGCCTTATTTCGTTACTCGGATTTACTCATTCGTCATTCTCCCGCCACCTTCAGCCAAGCCCTGACGAATCCACCCTGCCCTCCTTCTCAGAACACCAGATGCCACAGCCAGCCAAACATGCCGGAGGCCACCGACCACCAGCAGCGCGCCACTTCCATAAAACCCAGCCCGGGAGCGGGTGATGAGGCGAGAAACAGCGCGATGAGCAGGAAGGCATTGATGAGGAAGATCAGCATCATGGAGAAGAACTCGCCATTGCGCTTGAGGTCCCCCTGCTCGGCGATCACCGTTTTGACAGTGTAGGTGGCGTGAAAGCACCAGGTCAGCCCGACGAGTGCATAAAGGAAACGCTGGGGCTTCAAATGCACCGTCCATTTCAAGAGGTGAACGTCATGCGCCTGCTGCATGTCCAGCGCGAGGCCCACGATGCCGAACACGAGCAAGATGATCAGCGTGTAAAACGGGATCAAATACGGGGCCAGGGTAATCCAAGTGTTGGACTTGTCTGTCTCCACGTAACCGCCCTCGGCGCTGACTTTCCAGTCGAAGATGCGACCGCCAAACAACCGAGCAGTGACAAGGTGGCTGAACTCATGGCCAAAGACATAGGCCGTCACGGGCCGCACCCCGGCCAAATAAGCAATGCCCCAAACGACGCCGCCAAAGGAGAAAAAAATAAACTCCTCGGACTTGAGGAAATCCATTCGGACCATGGCGCGCCAAAGCATCATGATCAGGGTGATGGCCGTAACCAGACAGGCAGGAGCCAGTACAGCACCGCCAATCCACCGCTTTGTCAGCAGGAGGTAGTGGTCCCGCTGCACGTCACGACGGTTATTGATTCCGGCGGGGCGGTTGCGGGCCTCATGGCGATGTCTATGCACGTTGGCGGTGGACATGGGAATGGTGACATATTTAATGTTTGTTAAACATCTTCACAATTTAAATGTGAATATGTGAATAATAATGTGCCGTTCTTTTCACAAATTCCAGTAAACGACCAAGGCTACTAGAACCAAAAACCCGATCCCGATGGCCTCCCATGACTCAGAATCAGGCTTGTAGAACCCAAAACTGAGCAAACGAGCGGTCCAGAACCCGAGATCGCCGAGTCGTTCAGCCAAAAAGCTCTTGGTAAAGTGGTTCATTTGCGGAATTCAATACAGCCCTGTATCCGGTCATCTTGCCGATCTACGGGAAGATCAGTGCCGCCTTTGGCCGCGGTGAGTCACTGCTGCCGCAGAATCTGCAGTGCAGGCTGTTCTAAGGCCTGATTCATGGTGGTGACGCGGGCGTTCATGACAGTCCCACCGCACCCACATCCAAGGGCGTCTCCAAGCGTCTTGGGAAATAGGGTGGAAATTGCCCCCGCATTTACGATTAAGCTACCTTTTAGCCCCAACCGCTTGGATGCGGCCGGATTCACGCAGGGAGTCGGCCATGCGTCGCACTACGGCAGGGCGGTCTTTGAACTGCTCGGCCACCTCCACTTCAGTCAGCATGTCCGCTTTGGACGAGTTGCGACTTCTCATCTGCTGCGAGCGTGCCAGCCGTCCCAGCAGTTGCCATTCTTCCTCCGAATTCGGCTGGGTCTCCACTAGGCCTTGCAGCGCTTCCTTCGCGGCCACCAAGTGCTTGCCCTGCTGCAATTCGTTGTCGAGCACCACCAGCAGCCACGCGAATTTGGACGGCGTATCCTTGGCCTGGCTCTGGGCTTCTTTGGCGCTGCGTAACGACTCAGGTGAGGAACCTCGTGCCATCGCTAATCGTGCCAGCCGCAGCTTCAGTTCCACATCATCGGGCCTTTTTTCCGCCATACGCTGCGGCAGTGTCTGCCTGTCTGAACGCTGCCCACTCTCGGCGGCCATGCTGTGCAGCAGCCAGACGGCCTCCTGCACGCTGCGTGCGTCTGCCTTGGCCGCATCCATTACTTCCAGTACCTTCGCCGCCTCATCAAACTGCCGCAGCCGGGCCAGCGCATGCGCCAGTCCCAGTTGCATCAGCACGGTG
>TBL_comb48_EPIDRAFT_1003715_pt1 | contig 10074 bp, 7 predicted proteins | sample TroBogEpilimnion_37_FD_10681 | JGI IMG/M metagenome (IMG submission 10681)
CCGCTATTGTAATTTGCAAAAAAGGCCGCAACATAAAAGTACAAGATGCCGACCAATACATTGGTGGTTATATGATTATGAACGACATGAGTGCCCGCACCCTGCAAATGGAAGAAATGCTACTAAACCTAGGCCCTGCCAAGGGTAAAGATTTTAGTACAGTTATAGGCCCAATACTAGTTACACCCGATGAATTAGAAGCCTATAAGATTCCTGCCAAACCTAATCATGTGGGCAATAACTACAACCTAAAAATGACCTGCAAGGTAAATGGAATACAGGTAAGCGAAGGTAATATGGGAGATATGGATTGGACATTTGCCGAAATTATAGAGCGTTGCGCTTATGGTGCAGATATACTTCCCGGTGATGTTATAGGATCGGGCACGGTAGGTACCGGTTGCTTTTTAGAGCTTAACGGTACAGGTAAACTAAACGACCCTAATTATAAAGAACAGTGGTTGCAAAACGGCGATGTGGTGGAAATGGAAATTACCGGTTTAGGTGTTTTAAGTAATACCATTGTTGCCGAAAATACAGACTGGAGCATACTTCAACTTAAAAAGAAATAAGCTGCATTACTAATTACTAAAGTTTACAAATGAATCAGCATACAATAGTAGGTGTTATAGGATCCGGCGCCATGGGCGCAGGTATAGCACAAGTAGCAGCCATGGCCGGCCATAAAGTAATGGTATACGATAATAATGCCGGCGCCTTACAAAAAGCACAACAAAACCTTACAGCTACATTTGCTAAATTACAGGAAAAAGGTAAAATAAGTGCCGAGCAATACACAACCCTACTTAGCCAATTTACCTTTGGCAGCGAGTTAATTTTACTGAAAGATTGTGGTTTAATTATAGAAGCCATTATAGAAAAACCGGAAATTAAAAAAGCAGTTTTTGCCGAGGTTGAAAAACTTGTAAGTCCCGCATGTGTATTGGCAAGCAATACTTCATCTTTATCAATAACATCTATAGCAGCGGCCTGCGCACTACCGCAACGCTGCATGGGTTTGCATTTTTTTAATCCTGCACCTCTAATGGCTTTGGTGGAAATTATTCCTGCCATACAAACAGATGTAAACCTAATTGATGAGGCTAAAGACTTAATGACCGCTTGGGGAAAAACCCCGGTTATTACTAAAGATACACCCGGCTTTATTGTAAACCGCATTGCCCGACCTTATTATGGCGAAGCCATAAGAATTTACGAAGAAGGCATAGCTGATATGGCCACTATAGATTGGGCCATGACCGAATTAGGTGGCTTTAAAATGGGCCCTTTTGCCTTAATGGATTATATAGGCCACGATGTGAATTATGTGGTTACCGAAACTGTTTTTACCTCTTTCTTCTACGACCCTCGCTACAAGCCTTCTTTTGCCCAAAAAAGATTGTTGGAAGCCGGTTGGCTGGGCCGCAAATCGGGCCGTGGCTTTTACAACTATGCTGCAGATGCCATACAACCACAACCTAATAAAGACAACTATTTAGCCACCAATATTGTAGAGCGTATTGTTGCCTTACTCATTAACGAAGCTATAGAAGCGCTGCATTTAAACATTGCCACAAAACAAGATTTAGAAACGGCCATGACCAAAGGCGTAAACTATCCTAAAGGTTTATTGCAATGGTGCGACGATTGGGGTGCCGACCGTGTATTAGCCAAGTTAGATGGCTTATACCATGCCTACCACGAAGACAGGTATAGGGCAAGTGTATTGTTAAGAATGTTGGTAGCAAGTAAAAAACCTGCAGAAAACAATTAAGGCCTATGCGCAAATTTGCCGGTAAATCCGGTACCGCTAAACAGGTTTTGTATATAGCTACTAGTATCCATATACGCCTTGGTTTGCGCATGAAAATCTAAATTAGGCACCACCTTAACCGACCTGGAAGCAAGTAAACCGTATGCAAAGTTTTGTTTGTTACTAATAATATTGGTATAAACCGGCTCCACATCCATACCGGTTATACCGGTGCCTATATTGGCAGCAAAACCTATATAATCATAGTATTCCTGACTGCCACCATATACCATAATATCCACACCTTCTAAATAACGCTGTATATTATTAGGCGCATTGCCCATATTATCGCGCACAAATAAGAAAAATGCATTGTTAGCAACTTGCAAATCTATACTTCCTACAGATTGTGGCGCTGCGCTGGCAAATTTCCAATCTGCATACCTTAAAGTGCCTTCTAAGGTCGATATGTTACTGTCTATCCAGTACACGCGCATAACACCCTCATAATAAGCAGCATTAGTAGGCCCTGTACCCGATAAATCGTACTTACCATTTACATTAGAGCTGTAAAATTGTATAGTAGAATTTACCAATTGATAAGCCGGGAATACATAACCTGAAGTATCTACAATATGCACTAACGAAGAATCTACTTCGCCATTATTGAGATGGGTAATAACTAAACGGTAATTATAAGATGCATTTATGGCATTTGTAAATTTATAGGCATAATTAGGGTTTGTAAAAAAGGTGCCTGTATCCTTGGTATAACCTTCAAGTGCCAAATCAACCCTATGCAAAGTAATAGTATTTACCACATATTGCGATGTAGGATCAATTACCTTCATAACAACTTGTAAGCTATTGTAATAGTTACTGTCAGCCACCTTAGCCATATCCAAGGCACTTTTATTTTGATCTAAAAAACCCTTTTCTATTCTAATATAATGTGCAGTATCGGCTATATTTAAATAACCGTTTACTACTATAATATCTTTATATGGTGCGGCAACATTAAATTTTTCATCGCAGCTGCTCAGCAGTATGCCAAAGGCTAAAAACAGTATTATTTTATGTATCGTTAAGCGCATTATAATATTCAGGTTTATTTTCTGCTTTAAAATATTTGTATTTACATGTATTTATAATGCAGAGCGAGCAAAGATAGCGGTTTACTGCATAAAATATAACTGTTCAAAATAATAATATTCATATTTGTTTTAGACTATTTCTACGTGTGCTTTAAGCAATTTAAAAGTAATTTTGCCCAAAACATATCTATAATGACGATAGTTCAGCAAATAAAACTGGCTACAGAGCATGCCTTACAGCTTTTATTTCCAAATACCGATTTAAATACCGTACCTATTACCATAAACCAAACCAAACCCGAATTTATTGGCGATTATACTGTTGTATTGTTTCCTTTTGTAAAAGCCTTACGCCAAAAGCCCGATGATCTGGGTAAACTTTTAGGCGAAACCCTCATTAAGGAAAATGCACTATTCGATTCTTACCAAATAGTGAGTGGTTTTCTTAACCTAAGTATTCACCCTGATTATTGCACCACATTCCTGTTAAATCATTTCAACAATGCCCATTTTGCCGAAAAAGCCAATCACGATGAACGTGTAATGGTAGAATACTCATCGCCCAATACGAATAAACCATTGCACTTTGGCCATTTGCGTAATAATTTCTTAGGCTTTGCTATGGCCAATATTTTACATGCTCAGGGCAAGCAGGTTATAAAAGCTAATTTGGTAAACGATCGGGGTATACATATTTGCAAATCTATGATTGCCTGGATGCGCTATGGCCAAGGCGATACTCCGCATCGCACCGGCATTAAAGGCGACCATTTAGTAGGCGATTACTATGTGAAATTTAACGATGTTTATAAACAAGAAATTGCCGAACTGGTAACCAATGGCATGACCACCGAGATGGCTGAAAAGGAAGCCCCCATTATGAAGGATGCACAAAACCTGCTGCGTAAATGGGAAGCTAATGATACGGATGTACGCTCATTATGGCAAATGATGAATGGTTGGGTGTATGAGGGTTTTGATATTACTTATAAAAAATTAGGCATCAATTTCAATAAGATGTATTACGAAAGCAATACCTACCTTTTAGGTAAACAACTGGTAGAGGAAGGTTTGCAAAAAGGGGTGCTGTTTAAAAAAGAAGATGGCTCGGTATGGGTTGACCTTACCGATGATGGCCTTGACCAAAAACTATTGCTGCGTGGCGATGGCACCTCGGTGTATATGACGCAAGATTTAGGCACGGCTAAACTTAAATACAACGATTATAAGCTTCAGCAATCCATATATGTTATTGCCGACGAACAGAACTACCACATGCAGGTGCTAAAGCTAATTCTTAAAAAGCTTAACGAACCTTGTGCCGATGGGGTTTACCATCTTTCTTACGGCATGGTAGAACTACCCAGCGGCCGCATGAAAAGCCGCGAAGGTACTGTTGTTGATGCAGATGATATGCTGGACGAAATGGTAAATTTGGCACAAGCCCAAACCGAAGCAGCAGGCAAAACCGAAGGTTATACCAACGATGAATTGAAGCAGCTTTACGAAATGATAGGCCTGGGTGCACTTAAATTTTATTTGCTTCGGGTAGATCCTAAAAAGAAAATGATTTTCAATCCTAAGGAGTCTATTGATTTGCATGGCTTTACAGCCACTTTCATACAATATGCGCATGCGCGTATCTGCTCTATACTTCGTAAGGAATCGTTGCCATTACTGCCCAATACCGAGCATTTTCAGTCGTTTACACGTACTCAGGATTTATCTAAAACCGAAAAATCGCTTATTTTGGAATTAGAACAATATCCGGTGATATTAGAAAATGCCAGCTTGGAATATAACCCTTCTTTACTCTGTAATTATAGTTTCCATCTAGCGCAATCTTTCAACTCCTTCTACGACGAACACAGTATTTCAAAAGCGGAGAATGATGAAAAGAAACAATTGCGCCTGATGATAATTGTTATGACGGCACAAGTACTTCGTCATGCCATGCACCTGTTAGGTATTGCCCTACCCGAAAAAATGTAAGGCAACTACTGTACTAGTATTTACGATTGATGGCGTAGTTCACCAATTCCTCCATTGCCTTCCTGGCAGGGCTTTCGGGGTAGCTATGCAATATGGCTAATGCATCGGCTCGGTATTGCTCCATTTTTTGGGTAGCATATTCTATACCACCGCTTTGCTTTACATAGGCAATTACATCGTTTACCTTTTTACGGTCGGTATTATTATTCTTAACAGTATATATAATCCACCTTCGGGTTTCCTTATTGGCATTATTTAATGCATAAATAAGGGGCAATGTCATTTTTTTCTCTTTAATATCTATTCCGGTTGGCTTGCCAATATTGGCATCTCCATAATCAAATAAATCATCCTTAATCTGAAAAGCTATGCCCACTTTCTCGCCAAACAATCTAAACTGTTCGGCAGTAGCGGTATCGCCGGTTGCCGAAAATGCGCCGGCACTGCATGCTGCAGATAATAATGATGCGGTCTTGGCTCTAATAATCTCAAAATAAATATCTTCCTTAATATCTAACTTTCTGGCTTTCTCCATTTGTAGCAATTCGCCTTCACTCATTTCCTTTACGGCCCGCGATGTAATTTTTAATATATCCTGATCATTATGCTCCAAACTCAACAACAAGCCTTTAGATAGCAGGTAGTCGCCTACTAACACTGCAATCTTATTTTTCCAAAGTGCATTTATGCTAAAAAAATTGCGCCTCACCATGGCATTATCTACCACATCATCGTGCACCAAGGTGGCAGTATGCAACAATTCTATTAAGGATGCCGCTCTGTAGGTGGCATCATTAATATCATGAGCTATTTTGGCCGATAGAAACACAAACATAGGCCGCATTTGCTTGCCCTTTCGCCTGATAATAAAGCGCATAATTCTATCCAGCAAAGGATTTGATCCTTTTACACTTTCTGCAAATTTCTTTTCAAATAAGGTGAGTTCCTTACCAATTACCTCGTTTACTAATTGCATCGAGCTGCTGCGCTTGTGTTATAAAGAAAAGCAAATGTCGGAATAACACAGTAAAAAACTTTATTTTAATTAACCTATTTCCAATATATGTTTTCACCTTATATGCACAATCTATTTTTTTTCGCTGCCCTACCATAATACACAAGCCATTTTATCGTTTTATATACCGAAATTTGCTTTAACTTAGCCGCTTTCAGATAAAATGTTTTGCCAATATGGTTAAATATATAAAGCTTTTTATTGCTGTTATTTGTTTAGGAATTGCTGTTGTGCCTGCTAAAGGTCAAGAAAGCCCTCCTTCCGATACCAGTCAGCATCCATCTCAATGGTCTAGCAGGGATATGACTTATCGGGGTCAAAACTACGACCCTTTGGATACTGCCTTTATTCCTAAATACAGAATGCCACAGCAAAAGAAATTCTTGAATCATCAATATTTCTTTCCTGCAAAACCACAAAGTATGTGGGAGGTGGGTTTAGGCTATGGCAATTATAATGTTATTGGCAATGTACCGGCATTAAATCTTTGGCAAAAAGGTGGTTACGCTATGCATTTTCAGGTGCGCAAATCTTTGGGCTATGTATTTTCTATGCGCATGCAATACATGTATGGTATTGCCAAGGGCTTAGATTACCAGTTAAACTACTACTACGCTAACAACCCTGCATGGACCTCCACCGGCTATTCGCCGGCAGGCAATCCGCAAGGTAATAAGCCACAACCTATTGTTAATAATTTCCGTATGGAGTCGCATCAGTTTAATATGGACTTCATGATTAATCTCAACAATATTAAGTTTCATAATGCACGTACCAAATTGTCTTGCTATGTATTTGGCGGTATTGGTGCTTTTGCCTACGGCACGCGTGTAAATACACTGGATGCCAATGCTCTTAAATACGACTTTAAAGGCATTATTGGCACAACACCAATGACTTACGATAATAAAAGCACTATTAGAAATGCCTTGTTGGCAGCCATGGGCAGCGATTACAATGTAAATGCAGATAACAACTTAACCACTTCGCCTAAATTATTTGGCAAGAAACTAGACTTTGCTGCCAGTGTGGGTATTGGTGCGCAATACCGCATTAATCAGCGCATCAATATTCAATTAGAGGAACGCTTCTCAATGCCCGGCGATAATTTGCTGGATGGTGTTCGTTGGTCCGAATCATCTAATAGCACCCTACTTACCAAAAGCGATTTTACCAATTACTTTTCTGCCGGCATCAATTTTAATTTAGGCAGCAAAAAGAAAAATGTAGAACCATTGTATTGGCTTAATCCTTTGGAATATGCCTACAACGAAATGAACACACCACGCCACATGATATTACCGGATGCAGTACTACCTGATTCTGATGGCGATGGCGTGGCCGACCAATTTGATAAATGTCCCGGTACTCCGCCAGGTGTAGCTGTGGATAGCCATGGTTGCCCAATGGATACGGATGGAGATGGTGTGCCCGACTTCCGCGATAAGCAATTAATTACACCTACCGAGTGCCAACCGGTTGATGCTGATGGTGTTGGTAAATGTCCTTGTCCCGAAGGTTGTGGTGGTACCACATCTACCTGCGGTAACATAGGTTCGGGCACTGTTACCTTCCCAAGCAACTCTGCAAACATTGGTGCAGCTATGCAATTGCAATTGGCTACATTGGCAGCGCAAATGCAAGCCAACCCTACTTGTAAGGTAGTTATTACCGGTGCAGGTCGTGGTAATAAACAAGAGCAACAGCGCTCTTGGGATAGGGTTAATGCTATCATACAATATATGAGCGAAAAGAATGGTATCAATCGCAATCGCTTCATCTTCCAATACGGTCAATCAGGCTCACCTGAAACTGTTATTTACCGTGCAGCCATGCCGGGTGAAGAGGGCCCTTCGGGTAATGTAGCACCACCTTTCCCTAATTTGATGCAAAAAGATAAATAATGCCTTAGCATACATAAAAAAACCTCCGAAAAATTTCGGAGGTTTTTTTATGATTTGAACAATGCCCTTATTTACTTTTATGATACAGCAACAAACCCTCTATTGGATTTTGTGCAATTTTACCCACTTTCAACTCGTATTGGCTGCATAAGCTTTCAATAATATCCTTAAAACCAAATGCTACGGCACCTGTAAAATATAAGGGGTAATTATAGCTCTGCCTGTACTTTAAAATATGTTGCTGAAAAAAATCGCTTAAACAATCTTCAATAATATTCTCCACCATAAAATGCCCACGGTTATCAATAAGCATCTTTACAAATTGTGCTAAATACCTATTTGGGAAAGGCTCGGTATAAAGTTTATTCACCAATTGGCTGATGTCATTACCATAATATTGCTCAAATACCATGCGCAGCTCACTATCAAAAGTATTATAGGCATAATACTGCAATACACGCTTACCCATGTGGTTACCGCTTCCTTCATCGCCGGCAATATATCCTAAAGATGGTTTTTGCACCGCAATTTTACTGCCATTGTAAAAACCCGAATTGCTGCCGGTACCTAATATGCAAACAATACCCTTTTTATCGTTACATAAACTGCGAGCAGCAGCCAGCAAATCTGTTTGTACATCTACATCTTTAATCTTAAAAATCGACTGCAAGGTTTGCTTTAGCTCTTGCTTTTTAAGCTTACTACCGGCACCGGCACCATAATAGGCAATACTGTCTGCCTTAAAAATGGCTTTATCGTCAGGTAACTCTTTTTTTAGCTGTGCTTTAATTTCGTCGGCGCCTTGTAAATAAGGGTTAATGCCCGATGTTCTAAAATAAACCGGCTTCTTCCCCTTTTGTAAAAGGCACCAGTCGGTTTTAGTAGATCCGCTTTCTGCTATAAGTGTTGAAGCCATACTATAAATATATACATGTTTTTTAAATTTTAATAACATATCTACATAGCTTTCTCAAACTCATTAATAATAACAATAGATTAATGTACCGCAATAGGCAAATTTTATTTGCCTATTGTGGCATTCCCCTTTAAATATCTGCAATTTCATGTAGGTTTGTAGCCATTTTTCAATTATGGCCAACTACCCGAAAAGCAGCTTCAAAATATGGAAGCCCCTGCTTTTCTCCTTGATACTCATCCTAGGTATGATCTTCGGTTACGATCTTCACGATACACTGAGGAATAAACTGGATTTTCAGGTAGCTGCACAGCATAACGACAGACTGGAAGAGATTATAAGTCTTATTAGAGATAAATATGTAGATACGGTTAATAACGATTTACTTTTAAAAGATGCAATAAATGGTGTACTGAAACACTTAGACCCACATACTTCGTATATAGCCCCCGAAGAATTACAAGGTATTAATGAAAGTTTAGAAGGTGGCTTTTATGGCATTGGTATAGAATTTGCCCAAATACGCGATACCGTTCGCGTAGTGGCGGTAATACCGGGTGGGCCCTCTGCAAAAGCCGGACTATGTGTAGGCCAAATGCTCATCTCGGTGCAAAACCACATCATTGCAGGTAAAAATATTGGCACCGATAGCATAATACATATGCTTAGGGGTAAACAAAAAAGCACAGTAAGCATTGCTGTTAAAACACCTTTTACAGATAGTATTCGTAATATAATCATTCAGCGCGATGAGGTTCCTATTTACAGTGTGGATGTAGCTATGATGTTGGATAGCATAACAGGCCTTATTCGCATCAATCGCTTTAGTGCCAATACTTACAGCGAGTTTCGCGATGCGCTAAAACAACTGAAAGATAAGGGCCTGAAACAACTTATTATTGATGTGCGCGACAACCCCGGCGGCTATTTAGATGCAGTTACCGGTGTTGCCGACGAATTGCTGAATGATAAAAAATTGATTGCCTACACTAAAGGTCTACATGCATCGCGCACAGAATACAGAGCAGGCAAAACCGGCCTATTTGAAGAGGGGCGTTTGGCCATTCTGGTAGATGAAAGTTCGGCCTCCGCATCAGAAATTCTTGCAGGCGCCTTGCAGGATTGGGATAGAGGGCTTATTATAGGACGCCGCACTTTTGGCAAAGGCCTGGTGCAGGAGCAGTACGACCTAAGCGGAGGTGCCGCTTTACGTTTAACTATTGCAAAATATTTTACACCCTCCGGTCGCTGTATTCAACGCTCCTTTGCCAAAGGGCGTGATGCCTATATGATGGATTACGAAAAACGTTTGGAAGAAGGCGACGACTCCGCAAAGGAAGCTGTAATGCTTGCAGATACTACCAAGTATTTTACCCAAAAAAACAGACCAGTATATAGCG
>TBL_comb48_EPIDRAFT_1003719_pt1 | contig 10069 bp, 10 predicted proteins | sample TroBogEpilimnion_37_FD_10681 | JGI IMG/M metagenome (IMG submission 10681)
GAAATTTTAAAAAGAAGGCATGCTGTTTATCAAGAAGCTCAAGAACAACTCCCCTTCTCGTTGGTCTGGAAAAACTAGAAATTGGGAAAAAATGGACACCGTTGAATTTCATGGCTTGAAAGTCATGCGTAATTTTGTTAGACCCAATGATGTAGGGTGACCAAGCGGTCGAGGCGACAACTATCCTGAAACATACCGCCATGGATAATAGCTACCTAATGAAGGTTTTGTTTGCTGATCTGCCTCCAAGTCATATGCGTAACCCCTGAGTAATGATAATGCCTACTCAGAATCGCTTTTTAAGACGATGAAGTACGGTCATACGTATCCCAACAAACCGTTCCAAAGCCTCGAAAAGACAAGACTTAGGTCAAAGGGTTTGTAGATTGGTACTGATCATTTACATAGCGGAATTTCTTTTACCACACCAAATTCAAAACACGGAGGCGAGGATTTAGAAATTTTAAAAAGAAGGCATGCTGTTTATCAAGAAACTCAAGAACAACTCCCCTTCTCGTTGGTCTGGAAAAACTAGAAATTGGGAAAAAATGGACACCGTTGAATTTCATGGCTTGAAAGTGATGCGTAATTTTGTTAGACACCAATGATGTAGGGTGACCAAGCGGTCGAGGCGACAACTATCCTGAAACATACCGCGTTAAACAGTCATTCATACGTTAATCTTCTCTAACGAAAGTCTTCCTTCTAGTCTCAGATTACTGTTTGAGTTTCGGTCTCCTCATTCACACATTCCACTTCGCCCCGAACTTCTGTTCACTTTCCAAGAGTTTCACTCTCAGATACGTCACCGTATCCTCATCGGCTCATAGTTTTACGACCACTACGGTTTCATCGAAGATCTCTTGCTCCTTAGTTCCCCAGCTCTGGTTCACTTAGAGATCATACGTTGCAGTTATGTTGTCTCAGACACAACAGCTCTTCCCCGGGGCACTACCACTCAATCTCTGTTTATCCACCTCTATTACCTGCGCTCTGTTACGGAAAGGATTTTGGGCCTTCATAATCATCGCTACTCGACCCCAGAGGCTGCCTTACAGAGGTTCACTTCCGTTTGGGCCACAGATTTGAATTCATCTTTCTTCAAATCCCTCATCTCTCAAACCGTTATTCCTTCCTCAGGCAGCTTGATTGAGTTTCTTTAGGCACCCTTGACTTTGGTCTTCCCTCCTTTCTGGGCCGGAACTGGCATTCCACCAGCTAGTTGTTGCGCATACCGGGCGCACAATTGCCTTTTTCAATTTTGGAAGTGTCTGACTGATCGAAACCAAGTCTTTGAGCGACTTCAGGTTGAATGAAGATAATAACGCACTTTGAAGCCTGAACTACAGTCGTATTATCAATAAAATTAAAAACAAATTCAAATGTCATCAGAACTTAAAGCCTCATTTAAAAGACAGGTCTAAATTGAACTGCGTCCATTACTGCGGGACTTTGTCACCTTCTATTTTGAAGCATTCCGGAAATAGTTGCGACGAATCAATAATAAAGACACAACAACGTTTAACTGAATGAAATCTCCAAAAAATAACAATAAACACGAGTTATGCCGACAAAAATATTAATAAATAGTGACCATGTTTGAAAAAAGGGAAACCAGATGAAATTTTAGTTTATTTTCAGCTTGCTCAGCATAACATCACTTGCAAAACTATTGATCAGCATCTGCAAGAACAAGCGCTCTTCGTATTAATGACAAAAAATTATTCTAATAAAAATCTTTAACAAATAATCAAAAACTACAATTTATAGGGTTGGATTTTTTCTAAAAACACTAGCAGCTCAGTTTGATATGCCATTTTTTTATGGTTTTTTTACAAAAAAACATGTATCATCGTAAATGTGTAATTTTTTTAAAAAATTATTAAAAGCACACTTTTTGCATTTTTTGTATTTATGTATTTTGTTTTTAGCTTAATGTTTATACTGATTACCAACATTTCGAATGCGAAATTACTAAAAAACGAAAACAATAGTCATTGGTCTTTACTTAGAAATTTTTTTTCTGAAAATTGCCTCTTTAGCGAATGCTTTATTTTTTTTAACGATAAAAAAAACGATGGGAAAAAAGAAGAAAATCAACCTTTTAGCATCATAAAAAAAAGTCATTCATTTTCTAATTTCGGATTTCAACTAAGTCATTTAGATTTATCAAAAAATCAAGCGCACAAAAATCGATCTAGTTCTTTTGCAAATAACGATCAACTGAAGTCAAACAAGGACACAAAATTATTATTTAACTACAATTCATCACAGAAGATCAAAAGACCTAGAAATCATCACCTTGATATTATTATTGATTTTATCTACGAATGGCTTCACCCTTCATCTATTCAAAAATTATTTCAAATTAATCAGTCTTGTCGTAAAATCCCAGAAAACATAATTCGTTTTTGCTCAGAAAAACCTTTGAGTTTTCCTGATAGAGATCTTTCCGACAGAAATCTTTCTGATAATCTTATTTCTAGTATAAAAAATGGATGCTACGCTTGTATCAAAACATTGGACCTTCATTATGCAAATTTCAACCCCATAAAACTAGAGGAAGTTCCTGAAACCGTTAAGGAATTATCTCTTTATCGATCTGATTATGATATAGAATTTTCTAAAAATTTTATAGACACTATTGCAAAAAGATTTAAAAACTTAGAAAAATTAGACCTGAGAAAAATTAAAATGACCGATGATGCAATTGATAAAATTATTTCTTTACCTAATCTTAAAGAATTGAACTTAAGGGATTGCGGAATCAAACGTAGACATATTGAAAAAATTTCTCAAATGACTGGCATTACCAAATTAGGTCTTTCAGAAAACAGACTCAATGATAATTCAATTTTACCTCTTTTTAAAAACCGTTCGATCACCAAATTAGATCTTTCAAGCAATGAAATTACCCATAAGTCATCTGAAGAGCTTTCTCAAATGAGTCAAATCACCAACTTATCACTAGATCAAAATAAGATCGGTGACATTGGAGCTGGTCACATTGCTTCAATGAAAAACCTTACTGATTTGAAACTTTCATACAATAATATTAATTATGAAGGAGCTATTGCAATTGCTCGAAATCATAAAATTACTCACTTATCGCTAGAAAACAATAAAATTGGTGACAAAGGAGCTATTGCAATCGCTTCAATACCTCGTCTTGTTGATTTGAGACTTGATGAAAATGAAATTAATAATTTAGGAGTTAAATCACTTTCTAAAGTTCATTCTATTAAAAATTTATCGCTTGCACGAAATGCTATCGATGATGAAGGAGCTATTGCAATTGCTTCAATGCCTAATCTTATTTATTTAAATCTTAGATTCAATAAACTCACTACTAATGGAATTCGCGCACTTTCTAAAAATCATTCACTTAAGAAGTTAGAAATAGAAATGAATACTTTGAAATAGTTAACTTTCATACAATATCGTTGATGACAAAGCTCGCGCACTTTCTTAAAACCGTCTTAAATATTTAGAAAATGCATAGCATTAATAAATAAATATTGAAAAAGATTTCACTTAATTCATTTTGATTTTATCAAACCAATGAGTCAAATGATGTCGTAACGAGTCAGAAATGAATCAAAAAGAGTTTAGAGGATGAAAGCTATTGACACAATAATTCATAATTTATCTGATTCTTATTTTATTATCAGAATGAAATCAAAAAAATACTATGCCCATGATAATTGTAGATAAATTACACTATACTTAAAAAGTTAATTCTATGATTGAAATTTCAAATTTATCTCTCGAAAATCGGACAAATTAAAATTAAATACACACTTTTACTAGCTATCTAGATCTTCAAGATTAATTTTATTTATTTAATTTATGCGTGCACTATTTAATCGAAATGAGTTTTTTATACTATTCAAGTTTAATTCTACTTCCTGACTTCCAGGAAATGCATTCTTTCCAAAAAATTGCATGATCCCACAGATTCTTTATTTGCCTCATTGATTGTTTAAAGTATCAGTTTTTAGTTCTAAGTTGGTATGTGCAATACGACAAACCATGAGACATAGTGTTCTATGGATAATTTCATAATTTTTTTTTCATCTTTGGAAAATCTTGCGGTGAAAAAATCAAGAGCCATGTCTTTTTTGTGCCACCTAACGTGCTCCGACACAGATGCCCTGCCAACTCAACACACTAGACTTTCAAAGCTGATTCAAGTTGCTGAATTTCAAAATGAAATTTTCTCTGAAGCGCTTGTGAAAGGGTCCGACTTTCCTTCAAAGCGGTCATCAGCAATCTTCCAAGCTTATCTTCAGAGGGCTTGCGTACAGCAAAAGAAGGTATTTTTGACCCAGATCCTATCTGGTAAACATTGGACCCTAAACACTGGTATTTTCGTTTTTCATCGCTCATAGCTTCTCCCACCTTCAAGAAAAAGCAAATTTCATGCCTGAATCTGAGATCGATTACAAAAACTTTGAACCATTTGTGGCACATTTTTTTTTACAAGCTTTTTCAGAATAAATCCAGGAACGGGTATTTTAAACTCAACTCCCATAAAACAAACAACTTCTGACTGAGACTGACTGAGCTTTTTTAACTCCCAAAAACCTTCATTTTTTTTTAAAAAATTACTATCAATTAAACTCCAAGAAACACGGTGTTTTTCAGGCTCTTCTTGATGGTCTAAAGTATAAATAAGACTATAGGATAGAAGGTTGACATAGTACACCACGCGGGCTTCATGGGCAGTACGGCTTTCAATCTTTACCTGATGACAACCTTCTACAAACAACGGATACTTTTCGTAATCTATAATAACTGAATAAAGGGCATCAGAAGATACCTCTAAGACTTCTTGATGCCTTACCTCAGCCATACCTGGGCTTTCGGTCAAAATGATGTTCTGCATGAACATGGCGAATGGTCCCCGTTTCAGAGCGCATCACCATAGAATGGGTAGAAGCTCCTCCTGAAGAAAATCGTACTCCGTCTAGAAGAGAACCTGGAGTCACTCCCGTTGCACAAAAAAGGACATGACCTCGTGCAAGCTCATGAATGCTATAAATATAATTTAAATCAATGATACCCATCTTGCGCGCTCTGGCTCTTTCTTCATCCTTGTGAAACACGAGTCTTCCTTGAAAATCCCCCCCCATACACCTTAAAGCTGCTGCTGCCAAAACCCCTTCTGGAGCTCCACCAATACCCATTAAAACATCAACCCCACTTCCCGGTTTACAAGTAGCAATAGCTGCTGTGACATCCCCGTCCTCAATCAAAGCAATCCTTGCTCCGGCTTCTCTCACTTCCGCAATCAAATCAACATGCCTCGGTCGATCTAAGATCACGACGGTGAGGTACTCCACCTTCGACTTCAAAGCTTGGGCAATCGATTTTAAATTCTCAGTAGGACTTAACTGAAGATCAATGGAACCCTGAGCCGCTGGACCCACAGCAATCTTTTGCATATAAACATCAGGTGCATGCAAAAAATGGCCTTCTTGAGCAATCGCTATCACTGATAAAGAATGATTTCCCCCACGAGCACAAACAGTGGTTCCCTCTAAAGGATCCAGTGCCAGATCTAAACGAGGCCCCCCTGCTCCTACCTGCTCTCCAATATAAAGCATAGGTGCTTGATCACGCTCACCCTCTCCAATGACGACACGTCCTTCAAATTCAATAGAATTGAGCGTACCACGCATTGCTTCCACCGCAGCATGATCAGCCGCTTTCTCATCACCCCGACCCATCCAACGAGCACTTGCTAAGGCTGCAGCCTCGGTGACACGCACAAACTCCAACGCAAAATTTCGATTCATGATTCTCTCTTTTCTGAAAATGCACTAGCTGTAATAAATTTCCAAGGCTCCGGTAACCGAGCACTTAAAATCACTTTTTTGGCGACTTCAAGTTTCTCTACCACTGGAACTGCGTCAAGTTCCAGAAAAAAAGGCTCCAACCTCACAATACCCCATACCTCCCCTGGATCACTGGCACACCGAGTGGATCCTGTACTCATCCCATTACCTTCTTCCCAGTGCACAAAATAATCTTGCGCGTAAAAAGTAAAAGAACCTGTATGACCCAATGCATTATACGAAAACATGAGAGCAGCACCACAAGATGCATAATACCAAACGGCATCTTTTTCTGAAAAAGGCATGAGCCTTAAAGAGGAACCCAATGCCTGAGGCTCAAAAAAACTCTCCAACGCAAGTTGCAAGCTTTCTGAAAGCTCAAGCCACTGACAACCCACGCGATTCTTTCCTAAATTCGCAACACGAGCCTCAAAGGGATGTTTTCTACGCTTTAAGTTAAGAACTCCTTTGAGACAAGAACCCACTCGAGAAGGAAGAAGAAGCTCCTCCTTCTCACGCCAAAATCCCATTCCGGAGAGAGAAAGATCAGCCACCGAAAAGAACCTCTCCACGCTAGGCAGATAACATTGCACCTGAGAGAGACACCAACGAGGTAACCACCGACGCTCTTTTTGACAAGGCACAACCTGCTTGAAAGTTCCCCAGCCCACAGATTCACTATAAACCCCTTCTCATGAATTGTCCTAGACAAAGACGAAGTTTATTCATACTTCTAAGAGGTGCCCATGAAAAATACGATGACCTTCAATACAGCTCCAAATCTTCTGACACTTCTGAGAATTTGTTTAGTACCTGTGATCGTAAGCCTTCTTTTTCTAAGAAGCCCCCAAGGCGACTGGACAGCAGTCGGATTTTTTCTATTGGCAAGCATCACCGATTACTTAGATGGACACCTAGCACGGATCCAAAAATCAGAAACTATTTATGGGAAACTCTTAGACCCTCTTGCTGACAAATTCCTCACTATCTCAACCCTCATTATGCTTCAAGAAGCCAAAAAAGTGCATCCAAGCATCGTGATCCTTTTGGTTTGCCGAGAAATAAGCATCACAGGATTACGAGCCATCGCAAGTACCGAAGGCATTGTTTTGGGAGCATCTCCTGTAGCCAAGTGGAAAACGGCCCTTCAAATGACTGCCCTACCCCTTCTCATCCTTTACTCCCCTGATGACCCGTCTTCTTTCAGTTACTACATGGGACTAAGTGGCAGTTTTTTGTTAAATCTTTCCCTCATCGTAAGTCTTTGGTCCGCAACTCGGTACAGCATCGATTTCTTCCAAACAATTCAAAAAAAATGAGCCATGAGATTTCAAGCAAGCTTCTGAGCTTATTTAAATCTTAAAGATTAAAGAAATATCCCCCCACTTCGCTTGCAAATACTCAAGTGGGTGACTTGCCTAGTTTCTTTCCCTGAGAATATGCACTCAGAAAAAAAACTCATTACGTAAGGATATTCATGACGACCATTCCCAAGATCAGCACACTCTGAAACGCTAGTTTGAGTGAACGTTGTGTTCAATCGTCTGCATCTCAACAAGTCTAAAGAGAGCATAGATAACAGATAACTGATATATCTAGTCAGGTATTATCTATTTTTTGCATATCTCAAAATAATGGACACGTTCCAAAAACAAAACTCAGGCAGTATCCTCAAAGAACTAAATTCCCGCATTTTTCGCTCCGAAACTTAACTCATTTGTGAGCTTACCTTGGGAAAAGATAATGCCAGAACGATTGAATAGTATCAAAACCATCATTACGAATTTTTAGAGCAATCAGGAGATGTGCACCCCAACGATGACTCCATTGCTTACATGAAGCGCTTTTTTTAGATTGAATGAATCAACTTTTGATAAGCATGTTACACTGAGCGCATAATTTTTTGTAGGTATGACATCACCCTTACTTTTTTTATAATACGCATGACGAAGTACCCTTCTTAAGCTTTTTTCTGAATTCAATCAATTTAGTTTCAAGTTTTAGAAATTCTTTTCGTTCAGCAATAGAATGAGGATCTGATCATTGATGAAATTTATCTGATATTTTTTTATACTTATCTTGATGTTCACCTACAAAAAAATTTCAGAATGAATGATCTCAAGATTACTGTCATCAGGATCATCATTCCCACCAAGCAACAGATAAGATATTACTAGAAAGTATTCACTCTTTGGATCTAAAACATGAAGCATAAGTGCAACATGAACTGGTGCTTCAAAAAATGACGTCAATATCGCTGGATCTTCATTATAATCACCATTCATACCTAAAGCGGAATGTAGCGCATCAAGATTCTTATTTGCATACTCTGGATAAACTTTCCTCAACTGAAAAAAATTATGAACAATTTTATCTGAAAATCCACAGTATGTTAAAATTTGCTGATTTTTTTGAATCTAAAGCTTTAAAATCCACTTCTGAAAGAAGAGATAAGTTCTCCTCGTTTCTGCCTAAGTGTTGAACTATTTTTTTAGAAACAAAGCGCCTATAAGAAGCCAGGACACAAAAAACAATGATAAAAATGAATTCTAAAGCTTTTCTTGATAAAATAAATGACTTTATTTTGAATTTGCATCAACCGATAGTAGTTTACTTTATTGCAAAGTGTCAATTCTTTCTACCAGTACTGAAAGACCCCCTCTTGAACCCATGATCCATGAGATTTCACGCAAACAAGCACAAGTGCATGATTCTCTTTGCCACAGTAGATGCTCCCATGAAAGCCCCTTCTGAGAAATCATCGTGACACCTAAACTTGAGAGTCACGAATTTTAGCGTGCTAAGTTATATATTTAAACCAAAGTAATTTTCATACAGCTACTCAATATCGATTAATCAGCAACTGCAATCATTTTCAAAGCAAGAATCTATTAATTAAGTTTAACTATAAATCGCCAACCGCTATTTTGCCATTTTTTTCGTATCGGCTCATGAAGTTGTGCAAGAACAAAAATATCATTAAAATTGTTTTGATTTTTATGATCATAATTCAACTGGAGCAGTACTTGAGACCCAAGAATCGTTTTGATTTACGAGTTGAAAGTAAATAATTGATAGTTTTTTTCGCTGATCTCGTTATCTGAGCACTTTGAAAATAAGGCTATAGTCCGTTTTTATTGAGTAAGATATTGAAGATACTCAAGGTAACCTTGGCAAACTAAATAACTAAATAAATTTATCACGAATTGAAGTAGCCTGGTCGAGCTAATGAAAAAAGATGCGAAAAGAGATTCGATCAATGAAATGGCCAACAGATTAAGTATCGACATGTTCTTTCTTCGCAAGCATTACTCTATTTGAATTGCAATCATTAGAATCAATCGAGAGAGAATTTTAATTATTTTAAATGATATTTTTGTTCCTGCACAACTTCATGAGCGGATATATTTTCTTCACTCTATCTTTGATTGACCGTTCGTTTGATTGAGCCAGATAAGGGCTTATGTTTACCCGAAGTTCACGCGCATATTTTCGAAGTTTTGCGATGTCGGGACTGTGATCTTTAGTAGCCTTTAGATACTCCTTAGTGTGCTGATCACCAATTCGACAGGCAGCTATTTAAAGGCTTCGACCACACATCGTTCGCGGTCGAATATAAAAGTTTGATATTGATCGAGCTTGAGGGATTCACGTTCCATTGAGATGTTTCACATCCGCAGGATTTTCGTTTTTTCTCGTCTTGGGGTTCCCGCCGAATGAGGGACTGTGATCCAAAACTTGCAGGGAAATTCCAGCATCAGGCCGTAATAGCTGGGTGCCGAAACGCCGCAGACTGCTCCCTCTAGAATGCGTTGAGCTGTCTCTAGAAGGTACTGCCATTCAAAAGGGACGTCGTTGGTGGCACTTGGGTTTCGATACACGCCACGAGTGACACACTCAAGAAACCCTTTTTTTAAGCTAGTAAGGGAGGATATGGGGATCAATCCCATTGGCTCGCGCATCCTTCGCCGTGAATGAGGGCAGCAGCAGAAGTTTTTTTTATTCTGATCTATTCATACCAATAATTTTACTAATTCAACCCAATGGTATCAAATCGGTAAATATAGCAAATAAAAAGACAATTAATTCCATATAGTTACGTTTTACTCCTATAACTCGAGTTTCAAGTTTTTTCCTGAAATTTATGCAACATATTGAAATTATTGATTTTTTTAAAACTCAGCATTTTACTTAATCCTTTTAAAATCAAATAGTTACAAAAAAACTTG
>TBL_comb48_EPIDRAFT_1003724_pt1 | contig 10062 bp, 9 predicted proteins | sample TroBogEpilimnion_37_FD_10681 | JGI IMG/M metagenome (IMG submission 10681)
CATCAGCACCAATCAATTCTGAAGCGTCTATTTATGCAGGCGCTGGCGCAACGCTTCGCATGGATCAGGGCGCGGTTCTTCGGGGACATAAGCCACCACATCAAAAGCATTGACCGGTTCCTTGTCATGGTTGTTTGCAACCGTAGGCAATGCTTGTTCAGATGATTGTGACTCTGATTCCAGCACCGCCACACTCACCACTACCGCATGCGGGTCCATTTGGTGCAGCCACACCGGTACCGCCAAATCATTGCGCAGATGGCCATTGCCTGCCAACAGCACCACGGGGCCATGGGTGCGTTGATGCAAGGCCACCAACGTCTGGGCCATTTCATAATCACGCGCCCGTTGTGCATTCACCATGCTGGGCAGCAAATGCTCTGGCATTAAATTGCAATGCCCCACACGCACTTCATTCAATAGGGTTTCTCTTTGCTCATTATTCCAAGCAATGGGTTCATCGGGCGCTGAGCGTTCACCGCTCATAATATGACCCAACTCAGAGCGCGACAAATTCGCGGCAGCCAGCGGAATATTTTGCGCCAACACTAAGGTAAAGACCGGTTCATAGAGCGGCCACTTCCAACCCTTAAAATCAAATTGCGCAGCTTCAGCAATACTGTGCGCTTGATTGGCGTCTGGATTTTGATGCGCGCTTTTCCAACCGGTAATAGCACTATCTAATGCCACTTGGTTAGAGGCATCCAGCTGCTCCAGAGCAATGGAAACTTTTCGTTGTGCGGTGAGTTTCTGCAACCAAGAAAAGCGCAGCGCGTGGCCCGCTGTGTTGTCATGCACCTCACCTAATAATATGTAATCCGCATTAAGCGTTTGTTTGGGTAATGGGTCATTGCCATTGCCAGTCGCCCCAGAGAATGCCGGCGCTGCGAGCGGCAACAACAACAGAAGCGCCAACCAATAGAACCAGTAGGGGTCAGACCCCCTATGGGGTCTGACCCCTATTCCTATTCCAAATTTGAACGATCGATTATTCATAACCACGAAACTACCATGAAAAAAACGCCAACTGCGAACAGCTGGCGTTTAAGCAAAAATTTAAACTTGTTGATACGTTTTAGAAGCGATACTTCATACCGGCCGAGAAGCCCTGCACATGGTTGCCACCCCAGCACTGAGGATTGCCGGTAATTCCGCCACTGGCACTAATAGGACCGCCTGTATCATGACAATCGGTCTTGATGCCGTGACCGCCTGCGCCCAAATCATAATGCGCATTACCATGGTTAATGGTGTCGGCAAAATTACCCCAGAAGGACAGATTCCGATCAACCTGATGAACCAGGGCAATGGTGTACATGTCGGCCGAGCTGTCTGTGAGGCTCTGGTTAAAGTTATGCTGACCGCCCGCGTCGCCCACTGGATTGCCGGCATGAGCAAATCCCAAATTCAGCTGATTAGCGCCCGGCAGATCCTGCATCAGCACCAACCAGTAACCGTTGCGTGAACGTTCGTTCTGGAAGTCGAGGACTGCAGGAATGTCGCGACGCATCCACTCATAGTAGCCACCAAAACGCGTTCCAGTAGACTCGAAGTAGTACAAAGCCCCCACTTTAGCCGCCCATTCGTTGCCCACATCCTTTGAATAGAGGCCTCCAGGTACAAAATTTCCACTAGTAGGATCAAGGGAGCCCATGCCAATGGCACTGGCCGCCGCGGGAGGAGTGCCGTTGTAACCGACCAAATCACTGCCGCGATTGACATTTTGGTGAAGCTCGTATCCAACCAAAGTGTACAATTTCTTGTCATCATAAACCAAGCTGGTACTGAAAGCATTGCTGAAACCACCGTCATCGCAACTGAAGCCTTGGGAGGCTAGTGTTGTACCTGCGTTCGGATTGCCACTACCTGGAACGTTGCCGCCGGCGCAATTGCTAGCTCCTTGCGGAATGCTGCTGGAGTCGGAGGCGCGGTTCTGCCCTGGGGCGAACAAAGCGGCAAAGCTTAAGTTATTCCACTTGGGCGACTCGTACCAGATTGCATGTTCTAAGAGCGTGCCAAACTCAACCCGATTGTCGCCACCCGTATTGCCCATTACCACGTCCATGCTTCCCAACATGCCTGCAAACGGGTCAAAATATTTTGTAGAACTGGCGTATGGCGCATCGGTCTTACCGATCTTGATAGAACCCCAGGACTTACCGCCAAAACCGATATAGCTGGTACCGGTGGTCATGGCACCCGAGACGGTGTTACTTTGCGATGAATTATTTAAGGCAGTGCCCGCAGTAGACGTCATGGCAATATTGGTTTGCAACTGCCACAGAAACTGGGCATCGGTCCAACCCTTAATCGGCTGATATCCGCGCAGTCCCACATAGGTGGAATCGGTGGCAATAGCAGCCAGATAGCCGTTGTGGCCGTAAGGTACTTGACTAGGATTTATGGCATTGGTACCAATGGAATCCAACCCGTTGTTCGCATAATCTGTTGATGCCTGCAATTGTCCATATAGGACAATGCCACCCTTGCCAGGCATTCCAAAGGTCAGGCTGTCATCGCGCTGACGCTGTAGGAAGTTGCTGCTATCCACAGCATTGGGGTTACTCTCGTCGATGTGCATGTTGACGGTGCCATTCTTGAATCCGTCGGAGAATTTAACGCGGTCAAGCATCTGGACAGTGGTGGATTTGGCTTCGGAAGCCTGTTTTTGAGCAGTATTAGCAGTGCTCTCTGTTTTTTCTTGTTTGTTTGAGAGATCGTCCAATTTCTTATTGAGCATTTCTAATTGGGCTTTCAGCGCTTTTATTTCGTCCTGCGTACCATCGGCATGAGCGGCCAATGGCAGAACAAGTGCGGAGCCCAGTGCAATTGCGGCCACCAGCGCCAGCGGTTTTAATTTCTTGTGCAACATTGTAGCTCTCCTCAGGTTAACGTGGTTTTCTTGCACTGCAACATGCAACCACTTGTTACATCGAGTTAAGAACATATCAATGGCGTCATAAAAACGCAATTAAATTTATATCTTTTTGTTAAGCGGGGTTGATAGGCATCAAGCATTGGTTGTCAAAATTCCGTCTTTTGGGGTAGCCTTAACGATTTCCCATGCCGCGCGCCATTGTTCATGCCCTTTATTAGTCACAATCCCGCCACCGAAACGATTCTTGAACGCTTTGATAGCCTCGATAAAACCGCCCTGGCCGCACTTTTGTCACAAACCCATGCTGCCCAGCAAGAATGGCGTCACAGGCCTTTTGCGCAACGTGCTGCGGTGCTGCGTTCCTTAAGCCACCTGTTGTTGGCGCAACAAGACCGCTTGGCAGCCTTAATTACCGAAGAGATGGGCAAACCCACCCGTGAGGCCCTCTCGGAAATTAAACGCTGTGCCGCCGTATGCCTTTATTACGCCACTGAGGGCGAGGCCTTTTTAACCCCGCAGCCCACAGCCTCCGATGAGTTACACCACAGCTACATTTCCTACCACCCCATCGGCGTGGTGCTGGGCGTTATGCCTTGGAACTTCCCGTTTTGGCAGGTATTTCGTTTTGCTGTTCCAGCCCTCATGGCAGGCAATGGCGTGGCCATTAAGCATGCCCCCAACGTGCCGCGCTGTGCGGCGGCTATTGCGGAGGTTATGAGTTCAGCGGGCTTTCCCCCACACCTCATCACCAATCTCTACATAGAAGATGCGTTGGTGGCGGATGCCATCGCCAGCGCACACGTGCAAGCCGTTACCCTTACGGGCTCTGGCCGCGCAGGGCGTGCTGTGGCGGCATTGAGTGGTGGCGCCTTAAAGAAATGTATTTTAGAACTGGGGGGGTCAGACCCCTTTGTGGTGTTGGCGGATGCGGACCTAGAATGGGCCGCAGATCAAGCCATAACCTCGCGCTTTAGCAATTGCGGGCAAACCTGCATCGCTGCCAAACGGTTTATTTTGCTGCCCCAAATTGCCGATGACTTTATTGCTTTATTGCAACAGAAGGTAGCCGCTTTGAAGGTGGGCAACCCCGCCGACCCGGGCGTTACCATTGGCCCTATGGCGCGCCAGGACTTGCGTGACAACTTGCAACGCCAAGTGGATCTGGCGCTGAGTGCCGGTGCCCACTGCTTAATGGGCGGCCATATGCTGCCCGGCCCTGGTTGGTTTTACGCACCCACCCTATTAGACAACATCACCGAAAGCTCGCCGGTGTGGACAGAAGAATTGTTTGGTCCTGTGGCGCTCATCATTCGCGCACGCGATGAAATGGATGCCTTGCGTTTGGCCAATGACACGCCCTATGGATTGGGCTCCAGCGTATGGGGGCGGAATGCGGAACACGCCGAACAGTTTGCCGAAGGCATCGAAGCCGGCTGTACGTTTGTTAATGGCATGGTGCGCTCCGATCCGCGTCTGCCCTTTGGGGGCACCAAGGCCTCAGGCTTTGGGCGCGAACTCTCCAGCCATGGCATTCGAGAATTCACCAACATCAAAACGGTTTGGGTGAAAAACGGATAGGGGTCAGACCCGGGGTGGGGTCAGACCCCTATTTTAGGAACAATTCATAGGCTGGGTTTTGGCTTTCATCCACCCAAGGGTAACCCAAGCCGTTTAAAAATTTCTCAAAGGACTTCTTGTCTTTGGGCGGCACTTGCAAGCCCACCAACACACGGCCGTAATCGGCCCCATGATTGCGGTAATGGAACAAACTGATGTTCCAGCCGGCGTTCATACTGTCCAAGAAGCGCATCAAAGCCCCGGGACGCTCGGGGAATTCAAAGCGCACCACCATTTCGTTGTGGGCTTGCGGGGCACGCCCGCCCACCAAGTGGCGTACATGCAGCTTGGCCATTTCGTTGTCGGTTAAATCCAGCGCTTTAATGCCGTGGTTTTTAAGGGTTTTCAGTAGCGCGGTTTTTTCACGATCGTGCGCCACTGAAACACCCACAAACACCTGTGCCGCTTCGGCATCGGCGTAACGGTAATTAAATTCGGTAATGCCGCGCTCGCCCAACAATTCACAGAACTTGCGGAAACTGCCCGGTTTTTCTGGAATAGTGGCCGCGAACACCGCTTCACGGCGCTCGCCTAATTCAGCGCGCTCAGCAATAAAACGCAGCCGATCAAAATTCATGTTGGCGCCGCACGCTATGGCCACCAAGGTTTTTCCTTTTAAGCGATCGCGCGCCACCACCTGCTTCATGCCCGCAATGGCCAAGGCACCAGCAGGCTCTAAAATGGCGCGGGTGTCATCAAACACATCTTTAATAGCAGCACAAATGGCATCCGTATCCACGGTGACGATTTCATCCACCAAGGTTTTGCACAGACGAAAGGTTTCCACGCCCACTTCGCGCACCGCCACCCCATCGGCAAATAAGCCCACTTGCGGCAGACGCACCCGTCGTCCCGCAGCCAAAGACTGCTTCATGGCATCGGAATCTTGGGGTTGCACACCAATGATGCGAATCTCGGGGCGCAGGCGCTTTACATACGCCGCGATACCTGAGATCAGACCACCTCCGCCCACTGCCACAAAAATGGCATCCATGGGTTCGGAGTACTGTCGCAAAATTTCCATGGCGATGGTGCCCTGCCCAGCAATCACGTCGGGGTCATCGTAGGGGTGCACAAAGGTGTAGCCCTTAAGGTGCGATAGTTTCAGCGCCGCATCATAAGCCTCAGAATAAGACACCCCTTCCAGCACCACCGTGGCGCCGCGGGCTTGCACCGCTTCAATCTTGATGGAGGGCGTGGTGGTGGGCATCACAATGATGGCTTTGGCCTTCAAGCGCTGTGCGGATAGGGCCACGCCTTGGGCGTGATTACCGGCGGAAGCCGCGATCACGCCGCGCGATAATTCCGCCTTTGAAAGCTGCGCCATCTTGTTATAGGCGCCGCGCAGCTTGAAAGAGAAGACCGGCTGCATGTCCTCACGCTTTAAAAGCACGCGATTACTGAGCCGAACCGAAAGCCGTTGGGCCTCCTGCAGGGGGCTTTCGATGGCCACGTCGTACACGCGAGTGGCGTTGAGGATGCGTTCTAAATAGTCTATGGCCATGGGTTTTTCACTGTTTAAGTGATCAAGGGTAACAAACTTTTGCGCATTGACCAAAAACGGTTGAGACGGACCCCGCTTGGGGTTATGCTGAAACCCTATGGATAGGAATCATCATGACCCAAGATGAACTAAAACAAGCAGCGGCCAAGGCGGCCATGGCCTTCGTGGTGGAAGACGCCATCATCGGCGTGGGCACCGGCTCTACAGTCAATTTTTTTATTGCCGAGCTCGCCAAAATAAAGGGGCGCATCGAGGGTGCCGTGTCCAGCTCACAAGCCTCCACGGCACTCCTAAAAGCCGCCGGTATTGCGGTGGTGGACCTAAACAGCGTCAACGACTTGCCTGTGTATGTGGATGGAGCGGACGAGATTACCGAGCATTTCGCCATGATTAAGGGCGGGGGTGGCGCACTGACCCGCGAGAAAATCATCAGCGCTGTGGCGCGTCAGTTTGTCTGTATCGCGGACAGTAAAAAACATGTGCCGGTGCTGGGTCAATTTCCGCTGCCCCTTGAAGTCATCCCCATAGCCCGCAGCTATGTGGCCCGTGAAGTGGTACGGCTGGGCGGCAAGCCTGTTTTACGCGAGGGCTTTACCACGGATAACGGAAATATTATTTTAGATATTCACAATTTAAGCATTATCAACCCGGTGGAAATGGAAACCCGGTTATCGGCCATCACAGGGGTGGTGATGTGCGGTCTTTTTGCACGCCGCCCAGCAGACGTATTGGTAATGGCCACTGCCCAGGGCGTGCAGATTTTGCGTCGTTAGTGGCACCTAATTGTCATAAGCCTGTGATACGCTGATCTGATAGGAAAAATATTCACCATTCCTGAGGGAGTACCAACCATGTCTTCAGAACATATTACAAAACAATTCGACATAGAGCTTGAAACCGTCCGCGCCAAAGTGCTGAGAATGGGCGGACTGGTGGAAGAGCAGATTGAGCGTGCCGTAGAATCCTTGCATGAAGGGGATATCGCGTTGGCTGACCATGTGATCTCTGAAGACCACCGCGTCAACGGCTTGGAAGTGGGCATTGATGAAGACTGCACGCGCATCATTGCGCGCCGCCAACCCACCGCCAGCGACTTGCGCTTGGTATTGGCTATTATTAAAACCATTACAGATTTAGAACGAATTGGCGACGAAGCAGAAAAAATCGCCCGTATGGCCAAAATGATTCACGGTGCCGACCGCCTGCAAACCACCCGCTCTGTGGATTTGCGCCACTGCGCTCAGATGGCCAAGGACATGGTGGGCCGTTCACTAGATGCTTTTGCAAGGTTAGACGCCAACAGCGCCATGCAGGTGTTGCGTGACGATCAAAACGTGGATGAGTCTTTCCGCGGCATTTTGCGCCAGCTCATCACCTTTATGATGGAAGATCCGCGCACCATTTCCAACTCCATTGAAATGCTGTTCGCTGCCAAAGCCATTGAGCGCATTGGTGATCACGCCAAGAACATGGCGGAATACGTCATCTTCTTAGTAAAGGGTAAAGATGTGCGCCATATCTCTATTGAAGAGGTAGAGCAGGAAGTTATTTCGTAGGCGGCACGTAACCGACGGCGGCATCAGCCCCGTCGCCAAAGAAATGCGCTTCCAATTGCTGAGCCAAATAGGCGCGTGCCTTAGCATCAGCCAAATTCAGCCGGTTTTCATTAATCAGCATGGTTTGGTGCTTAATCCAACCCTTCCACGCTTCTTCCGATACCTCGTTGTAAATGCGCACACCCAAGGGTCCGGGGTATGGCGCGTAGGCCAACCCAGGGGCCTCACGTTTTAACTTAATGCATTGAACAGTTCTGCTCATTATTTGGCCTTAGTTGTAATCTGTTTTACAAACACCTTGGAACGGCGTTGGTAATTGTAGAGTTCCTGCTTTTTATGCGGCAACACTTCAATCGTGGTTTCCGCAAAGCCGCGCTCTACAAACCATTGCCCGGTACGCGTACTGAGTAAAAATAATTTTTGAATGCCTTGGGCGTGCGCCTGTGCCTCCACATGGTGCAGCAGCGTATCGCCGCGGCCCATATTGCGGTACTCGGGGTTAATGGCCAAGCAGGCCAACTCTGCGGAATCTTCTGCGGTAAAAGGGTAGAGCGCCACGCAGCCAATAATCAGGCCATCATGCAGCAGCACCGAGAAGCGTCCAATTTCAGCTTCTAGCAGTTTGCGGTTGCGCTTTACCAGCACCCCATCTGCCTCCAAGGGCTCTAGCAGCGCCACCAGTCCGGGCACATCGGCCAGAGCGGCGGGCCGCAAGGTATCATTGGTGTCGCGCGTCACCATGGTACCAATGCCCTCGCGGGTGAAGAGTTCTTGCACCAAGGCGCCATCCACGTGGCGTGTAATCAGATGCACGCGTGGCACCTTGTTGCGACAGGCGCGCACGGCACAGGGCAAATAGAAGGCCACGTCTTCTGGTTGCGGCTGGCCGGTTTTTAATAAAGCCTCCGCTTCCGCAGCAGTGAGCTCGGAAAGGGTTTCTCCTGCGGCATTTTGCACACCCGGGGTATCGGTGAGGAAAATGAGCTTTTCTGCACGCAAGGCAATGGCCGTAGCTGTAGCCACTTCTTCCACGGTAAGGTTAAAAATCTCTCCCGTGGGGGAGTAGCCCAGGGGTGGCAGCAAGACAATTTCTTTATCGTCTAAACGACGGCTAATGCCCACCGCATCAATTTTGCGCACCAAACCCGTGTGCTGAAAATCCACCCCATCCACCACGCCAATGGGGCGGGCGGTGACGAAGTTGCCACTGGCCACGCGAATGTCCGAGCCTGCCATGGGGGAATTGGCCACGCCCATGGACAGCAGCGCCTCAATTTCAAAGCTTAAGGTGGCAGCCGCTTCAATCACACAACTCAAAGCCATTGGGTCGGTAACACGCAGGCCTTTTACATATTGAGGCTTTACCCCCCGCGCGGTAAGGCGGGCCTCGGTTTGTGGCCGGGCGCCATGCACCAGCACCAAGCGCACACCTAGGCTTTCCAGCAAGTTGAGGTCATGGGTTAAGGCAATAAACTTACCATCGGCCACCACCTCGCCACCGAAGGCGATCACAAAGGTGCGATCGCGGAAGGCGTTGATGTAGGGCGCCGCGGAGCGGAACCAGTTTACAAAGGAGTCTGATTTGGTCATGAAGGGATTATAGCGGTTGCGTGAGCCCTGTTTCCACAAAATCGCCCCAACGCCCCTGCAAGGTGGCCAGTAGGGCCATGGCAGCCGTTTCGGTGCGCAAAATGCGTGGTCCCAGGCGCAATGAAATGAAGCCCGCCGCCTGCGCGGCCGCCATCTCACCCTCAGTAAAGCCGCCCTCAGGCCCCACCAGCAGTACCACCGGCCCCACAGGCGCGGTGAGTTGGTCCAAAGTGGTTTGAGCATGGGGGGCCAAAATAAGCTTCAGGCTATCGACAGGCAATGTGGTGAGCCATTCTTGCAGCGGCGTTATTGCATCTACCGTAGGGACGCGATTGCGCCCCGATTGCTCACAGGCCGATATCACCACACGCTGCCAATGCTGTTCTCTTTTTTGAGCGCGCTCGGCGCTCAATCTCACCACGCTGCGCTCAGTACTAATGGGTGTGCAGCGGGCTACGCCCAGCTCCACTGATTTTTGAAATACCAAATCCATTTTTTCAGTCACGCAGAGGGCCTGCCCCAACCATACCCGCAATGTGGATTCGGCCTCCCGCTCTGAGCGGGACACGCGCTGCACGTTAACCTCCCCGCCATTAATTTCGGTAATGCAGGCGCGCTCTTCCCCACCCGTGCCATCAAATAAGATGATGTCTTCGCCCACCTTTAGGCGCAACACACGGCTCGCGTGATGGGCCACGGTGGCAGGCAAAGAGAAATGCGGATGGTCCGCCAAGGGGGTGTCGCAATAAAAGCGTGGAATGGCCATGGTTCGTTGTTTTGGGGTCAGACCCCGTACGGGGTCTGACCCCAAAATAACAGATGGCACCATGCTATCATGCGCGCATGCGCGATCAACTTATTCAAGTGGTTAAAACTGTCGCCCAGCAAGAGGTGATGCCGCGCTATTTGAAGGTGGC
>TBL_comb48_EPIDRAFT_1003729_pt1 | contig 10045 bp, 2 predicted proteins | sample TroBogEpilimnion_37_FD_10681 | JGI IMG/M metagenome (IMG submission 10681)
TCTCTCGAGTGCGACGCGATCGCATTGACGAGTTCGGCAAGGTGAGCCTTCGGCTCAACGGTCAACTGCACCACATTGGGGTCGGACGAACCCACTGGCGAACCCACGTCCTCGTGTTGGTCCACGACCTCGAGGTTCGAGTCGTTCACGCCGCAACCGGCGAGCTCCTCAGAGAACTCACGATTGATCCAACGAAGAACTACCACGGAACCGGTGCCCCAAAAGGACCAACTCGGCCCCAAAAGGACCGAGTTGAGGGTTCGTGATGTTGCCGATGTCTCGACAGATCACAGAGAGCCGACGGTGGGATTCGAACCCACGACCTGACGATTACAAATCGCCTGCTCTGGCCAACTGAGCTACATCGGCGTAGCGCTCCACTCTACTGATTCACCATGGCCGCACCACAGGTCTTCAGTTGCGAGGAGTACGACTACCGAAGGAGTGGCCGAACCCCCATTGGGCCAGCCATCATCGCCTCACCCCGCTGCTGCCTGATAGGAGAGGGCGTATTCGGCGAAGGCCAACTTGTACTGGCCTGACTCTTCAGCTTGCTGGGCGAGGTTGAAGTTCCGCGTGGCCTGAGGGTTCATTGGCTGACCAACACCTTGCATCGCAGCAATGGTCGACGAGACGACTCCTGCAACCGACGGAAGAGCAGATGGTGATCCACCACCGGGCGCAGCATCGTTGACCAGGTAACCCCCGAGCGACTGTGGCAATTCCATGGCGGCCATCGGGACCGAACCCGTAGGAGCACTGAGTGCTTGCTCAATCGACAAGGTGAGTTGCTGGTTGAACTGTGCGGACACTTGGTTCGTCAGATTCGCGACGTTGGTGTCAATTTCGTTCGTCGTCGCGGCCACCTTGGTCAAGAGTTGGTAGGTCTCGTAACTGGTGTTGAGCGTTGACACGCCAACCGCAGCTGCGTTGTTGCCGCTACAAGCACTCCCGAGCGCTTGCTCGTAAGACAGGGCGTCATGAGCGATCTGGGCGGCCGCCAGGATTGCCGCCGAGACGATGGAGACGTAGTACGACGGGGAGGGAGGTCCCGGTTCACCAGCGATAGTGAGGAGGCCACCGATTGGGGAGGTGATGTTGTAGGTCAGCTGGGCTGCATCAATCACGATTTGCAGTCCGAAAATGGCATCAACGGCATTCGGCGCCGTGCCGGGAAGATTTGGGCAACTCGCGGTGTAGGTATTGCCACTCGGATCGTTGGCGTAGGTGAGTGGGGCCTGACCATCGGACAAGGTTCCATCCGGGGTTGGCATTGGCGTCCAATCGTTGAGGACCACAAGGGCGCTGGTCACCGTCACCGCATGGGCGTGCCGGGTGATTGCGAGCACGCCAGGCTTCAGGCTGTTGTGTGCCCGGACGAGTTTGACGTGATGTGCACGAGCGAGCGAACGAACCGTTGGCACCACCGGAGCAATGACACCGACCGCTTGGGTGACATCGCTCAGCGAGAACCGACTCTCAAGTTCCTCGAGCGCCGATGCGGGAGTCGCAGCAACTGAGGCGTTGAAGCTTGCCGGGGTCGCTAGAGAGTTGACAGTGGTGGCGTTGGGCATCGCCGCATTGGCCGTGGCGTACATCGCTTGGTAGAGCGACTCCAGCGCACTGACGTACTGCGCGGATGACCCATCGGCATCACGCGCGTGCTTCGCCGACACCACTGTCGCTGTCGAATGGGGGAACGTCACCGACTTGGCAAGTTCTGCTTTGGCTGGAGTGATGCCAAGGGAGAGCACCAGAGCAATCCCGAGCACCACTGAGGTTCCCATCGAGAAGCGGGAACCCCTTCGAGTTTCCTGATTGGTCATCGCGCCCTCACTTCTGCTCGCAGTACTCGACTGAATTTCGGCTGCACCTTCGGGTGTTCGTCCTGTGTCGAGAACATCGTGGTTCCATGCACCTTCGCCTGAACGTTCAACGCAAGAGAGCGCGAACTGCCATCGGAGAAGGTGAGGGAGAGGATGGCTGCACCCTTGGGTGCCGCTCCGAGTGCCACTGAACAGTGCACCATGGATCCGTCTCGGTTCGCCACGACATGGGTAGCGCGTACACCGTTGAGGCTGACCGTGTGTACGCCGTTGAGGGCTCGCCCGGCGATGGAGACACTCAGCACACCATGGGCTTGGGTTGCGGCCTGCGCCGAGAGAACAACGGCGAGTTGGGCCTGGGTCTGTACCGGAGGAACCGTGGTCGGCGGATCGGTTGGCTGGACGAAGTCGAGGATGGTCGACGTGGTCGACGAGCGTCCAACGAGGACCACAGGGACGAGGCCGGCGTGCGCCTGACGCGGAGCCTCGAAGCTCACCGTTCCTCCGACGGGGTTCACCGAGAACGGCACGACCGCGCCGTTCACCGACAACTTCACGAGTTGCGTGAGGTGCTGTCCATGCAGCGTCACCTGTTTGCCTCCAGCGACCAACATCCACGACGGGGACAATCCTTGGACGTGCATGGGAGGTTGTGAGGTGTACGTGTAGACGTCGGAGGGCGACGGTGCAGACGATCCATTGGGGGTCGTCACGGTGATGTCGACGCTTCCCGCCAAGATCGCCTCGGGGACGACGACATCGATTTCACTGCTCGACAGAATGGAGTACGTCAGTACTCGTGCGCCGCCGAAGGTGATCTTCGTGACACTCGAGAAATTCGTCCCAAGAAGTTGGACGAGGCTCCCTCCACTTCCGGGTCCTTGATTGGGATTCACCGCAGTAATCGTTGGAACAATTGAACCGCCAGCAGGAACGGTGAAGTGGACAACGGGAACCGCTTCGAGCAAGGTTCCCGTCGTGACGTCGGTTGCTTGGAGCACGATCGCTTCAGGAACCGCATCGGTCAAGGTGAACGAGACCGTGCCATCGGCACCCGAGACGGGATTCGACGACGCGATCACGGCATGACCGGTTCCTTGACGCAAACTCACCAGCGAACCCACGACCGGTGAAGAGTGGTTGACCAGGTGCACCACGATGGTTACCGCAGAAGTCGCATCAGCCGACACCACCGTTGCGTTCGGGATAACCGTGGACGTGGAGGCCTCATCTGAGCGCAGCGCGAACATCACCGTCTGCGTCGTTGCAAGGTCAACTGGCGGCGAAGCGGTCACGTCACGTGCGCTCAGCACGACCGACTCAGCTTCGGTGTCGGTCACGGTAAATCGAGCCACACCGCTGCTGTCGGTCGTGACGCTCTGTGGGGCAGTTGCCCCATTGAGGAGCGACGAACCCGAGCTCGTGAGCGACACCACTCGACCAGCCAGTGGCGTACCTGCACCATTGCGAATGATCACCGTTGCGGTCAGGTCTTGGGTATCTGACGAGCCAGAACGGTAGGTGTACGCGGCCACTCGATTCACCGTCAGCGTTGACTGGTGCGCTTCGTCGGGAACTGCGAGGTAGGTAACCGTGACCGAACCGAGAAGACGGCCGTTGTCACCGCAGTTGTAGAGGCGGTAGGTCACCGGTCCCGCATTGGCTGATCCGACTTGCGTACTGACCGTTCCGTTGATCGAACTCACGCCAATTGGTGAGCCGCCATTGCCGGGGGACGGACACATCCCGGGATCCGTAGCAACTTGAAGTCCAACGACCGCAGCTCCGTCGGCATCTCGCAGTGTTGCGGTGATTGAGACGTTCGAGGTGTTGTTCGCAAGCGGTGCACTTGGACTCGCGGTAACGGTCACGTTCTTCGGTACCTTCACGAAGTGAATGACCGCATGGCTTGAAATCGTTACGCCATTGATGGTGACCGGTAGATTCACATCACCTGCGGTCGTCGAGCGAACTTCAAAGGTGAGCACCGCCGCGGGTGTACCTGCGCTCAAGTTGACCACCGAGAGCGAAGGGGATCCACCAGTTTCAAGGGTCGTCGTTGCGCCAAGACCAGAGAGCGGGTGACCTTGTGCATCGAAGGGTGACACGGTGACCGTGGCTACGCCGTAACCGTCGCCGACGACACTGGCGTTTGGCGAGACCGTGACCGTCGACTGTGCGGCGCTCACCGATCCCGCAACGTAGGTGATGACCACGGCTTGTCCGACTTGAAGGTATGAGCTGTTCACCATTGCGTACCCGGTGTAGGTATCTGCCTGCACGGTGTTGTCGCTCACCGAGAAGGTCGATACGCCGTCGCCATTTGATGTCCCCGTTTGCGCACAACCTGGCAACGCGTTGATCTTGAGGCAGGTCGTTACCCCGCTCACGGGGTTGCCGAATTGATCTTTGAGCGTCATGGTCAGCACATTGGATTGACTCGAACTCGCGAGCACCGTGGCCGCATTCGCTCCACCGAAGGAGAACGAACTCTGTGCACCGCTCACGGTTCCCGGCGTGAACGTGATTCCAACAGCATTGGCCAAGAGTCCGGTGGTGCCATCGAATGCGAACGATTCACCAGCGGTTTCATCGATTGGCGAAAGTTCAACGGAGCCGACATTGGTACTCGTCACGAGGAAGTCGACGTTGCCCGATGCGTCGGTGCACGTTGCCCCCGGGACGACTGCTGCCCCGCCAGAGAGACACGAGGTCCCATTGACCACGCCCTGAATAGCGAGCGACCTCAATCGCACACTCTGTGACGGGTCATTGGAGTTGATGACCTGTTGCAAGATCACCGCGTGGTTCACGTCCGCATTGCCGAATTCGTCGGCGAAGTGAACCGTCACACGAGCCGTGCATCCCGCAGTGGTTCCCACCAATGCCGGTGCTGTGGCTGTTCGGGCAGTGGAAACTCTGCGACACGATGACGGCGCATTAGGAGGAGCAACGAGGAGGAAACTCCCCGATGGAGCAAACGATGCAGGAGCAACGGGCAGTGCGGCACCGACGTGAACTCGGGCAATTGAGAGGCCATTCCCCAACGAATCCGAACCAATGTCGTTACTTGGGCTCGCACCATTGATGAAGTACGCGGCGAAGCAGTCGTCGACTCCTTGAGGACTCGCTTGCTCGTCGAAGACATGGAAGGAAACGGTGCCGGAGGTCCCCGTATTCGCAATGCCCGTTGACGATGGGGAGTCGGGAACCGATGAACCAATCCCCGAACACGCAGCATTGCCGTTGTAGGGCGCGATCGTGATCGGAACCGCAGACATGGCGTTGTAGAAGCGATCGCGAGCGGTTGCGATGAGCTGCACGCCCGCACTTGGACTCCCGGTTGCGGTTGCCGCAATCGGCGTCGCTCCAGAAGGCGTGAGACTCGACTTCGAAGAATCTGGCGCGCTATCGGTTCCAAAGGTCAGCGGGTTCCCACTGGCTTGGGTACCAATTGCGGCATAGCCCGATCCTCCAACCGTCACGGAGTAGTCCGATGCTGGGTACGTGCCAGCCGTTGGGTTCGTCACGCCACCAATGAACAACGAGAGCGGTTGGCCCGCAACGTAGGACGAATCGCCGGAGTTTGGAGAGTTGGAATTCCCGAGGGTCAAACGGATTTGATTTCCACCGTTCAATACTTGGACCCTGCTGAAAATTGCGGAATGGCCCACGCCGGCGAAGAGGTATTCCTGAGTCGCCGTCGAGAAGTCCGTTCCCCATGGGGCTGAACTCGGAACGTCAGGAGGCGTTGGGGGATTCGGGGCTGACACCGTGATGGTGGTGCCGGGCGTAACGGCCTGAGGGAAGGTGAAACTGATGTTGAGCACGGAGTTGGCGTTACCAACTGACCCATTGGTGAAGCCCGGTTGCTCGGCGTCACAGCCGGTCGGGGCGCAGACGAAGATATCCTCGCCGCCGAAGTAAAAGGTATGCCAGGTGTTGACCGTGACCTGCACGTTGGTGGGGGTGGCGAGACTGGTGGCGCCAGCACTCGAACTCACGAACGCCGAGCCAACCGCGGCCACCAGAGCGAGCCCCAACTGCGTCATCGAGCGCAACTTCATTGGGGACCTCCGAAGTACGCCTCGACGGCGACCGAAATATCAGCTCGTGCCTGACCATTGGTGACCTGCACCCTCCCGCGGCGATCAACTTGGAGCAGTTCGACTTGCTCGGTTGCGACGTTGGTGTTGATGGGTCGACCTGACGGATCGAACGTGACGGTGTTCGACGGTGCGGTCGTCGAGACCACCACATCGGCGATGATCCAAGCTGGTCCGGCACTCAAGACTTGAGCGCCAGCACCCGTTGTTGGGATGGGCTGGAACGAGGTCTTTCCATTTGGGCCGAGGTGGAACGTGAAGTGACTAGGAGCACCGGCGAGTCCACCAACGAGGAGACCAGCACCACTCGTGGCAACAGCTGCAGTCCTGAAGTAGCCAAGGACGGTCACGGTCACACGCGCCGAACCTTGTCCAATGCGAACGACAACGTGTCCATCGGGCTGGAGGGGAACGATTGCGAGCGTCTCAACCGGTTGGTTCGCCGCCCATTCAACATCTCGGATCGGCATTCCCGGCGTCCCTGCTGGCACGATCGACGCAGTTGATCGAACGTTTCCACCGGCGACGGACAACGAGACCAGCGCAGCGCTGGCTGCTCCAGTTGGGAGCGCACCACGACCAACGAGTCCAAGCACCACCGGTGCGGTTGAACGCACGGTAACCGCAGTCCCGCCAGCCCCAGCAACGAAGGGCTGTACGGGAACCAAACTTCCCACTCCATTAGTTGAGGTTGCGAAGTACCCTTCGAGCCCGAGGATGACCCGCTCAGCTCCGGCCAGACCGGTGAGGTCAATGTTCCCGTTCGTACCGATCGAGAGCACTTCAAAGCGCGAGGCGTAGGCGTTGGCGTTCACCGTTACGGTCCGAGCGAGTGCGGGTGACCCAGTTGGGCCAACCGCGATGGCTCCAGGTTGGGCAGGAGCGGGAATGGACACATTCACTGCCACCGCAGTGGCGCTGATTGGCACCTGACCAACTCCAGCTACGTGAATGGTGAGGTGCGTTCCCCGCTTGACCGACGGCACCACGTCTCGGCTATCGAAGAGTTGCGTCGGTGCCACGGGGTGGAATCCGACCGTTGATGGCAGGTAGCGATAGCTATTGGATGCCGAAGTTGCTGCTGTGCCGAACGGGGAGGTCACGACCAACGACACTGAACCAATCCACTGCTGTGCCGGCACTGAAACGGTAAGCGATGATCCATCGAGGGCTGCCGCGGTGACCGAAGCTGCGAGCGATCCGAACGTCACTGACGTGACGTATTGGAGGTTCCCGCCAAGAACGGTGATGGTCCCCCCGCCAGTGAGCGGCCCACTCGCATTCGAGAGTCGAAGAATCGACGGCGCAGAACTGAACGCTGTCACCGTCGTCGAGGTCGAGCCGAATCGGTTGGAGATCACGACGGGAAGGCTTCCCACCGTCAACGTTCTCGGCATGGTGAAACTCAGTCCAGTGCCGCCCGGCAGAACGGTCAGGTTGAGGGCAGGGCTGCCATCAACGGTGACCCCGAAGTCCGGCTGAGCGAAGTTGGCACCGCTCAACGTGATCGTCGCACCTCCAGCTTGCGCTGCTTGCCGAGGACTCACGCTGAGCACCGTTGGTGCAGAACTCACCACGGTGTACGTCGAGGTTGCGGCGCCAAACTCATTGGAGATTGCAAGGGTTTTGGTGCCACTGGACGAGAACTCCGGCTGGGTGAAGCTCAGCAGTGTTCCAGCCCCGTTCACGGTGACATTGGTCACCGAGAGACCGCCAAGAGTGACCGTGGTCGCGCCATTGGCGAAGTTCGTTCCGGTGACCTGCACCACAGCCCCGCTTGCTTGACCACCGCTCACCGGTGACACCGTGGCGATTGTCGGCGCAGAACTCTCAAAGGTGAAGTGGCTGAGCGAGGTAATGGCGCTCTGCCCAAGTGGCGTCTCCACTGAAACGGGAACCGTGCCGAGAAGGTGGGTTCGTGGGGTCACCGCGGTCACGATGGTTCCCGCTTGGTTCACCGACACCACCGGGGTCGTCTGTCCGTTGAACGCCACCGTGAGTGCTCCACTAAGTCCGGTTCCGCCAATGCGAAGGAGGGTTCCTCCCACTTGGGGGCAAGATGCCGCTACGACACTCGTCACCACAGGACCATTGGGAATGGGGGTTGCCACGAAGGTGAAGCGATCGCTCAGGCTGATATCGGAGACGCCGGCACTAGTGACGACGGTGACATCGACGTTGACGGGCATCGCCTCAAACGGGCTGATCGCCAAAATCGTGGTGCCATCGGCGTTCACCATGAACGACTGTGCTTCGCTGGTACCGAAGAACACCGCAGTTGCCCCGAGGAAATTCGAACCGTCAATTTCAACGCCAGAGTTTCCAGCCACCGGGCCAGTAATGGGATTGACACCGGTGACGACCGCACGACCCGGAGCACCGGGATCGGTGAGGTAGGTGAAGGAGTCGTTGACTGAGACGTCGCTCTGGCCGCCGCTCGTAGTGACGGCAATGGTGACCGTACCTGGAGTTGCCGCCACAGGGCTCGCAAAGGAGAGCTCGGTTCCATCTCCACTCACGGTGAACGACGTGATGGGCTGGCCACCAATGGTGACGAGCGAGGCATTCGTAAACCCGGTCCCGGTCACCGTGATCGCCGTTCCACCCGACACATCGCCAGAAGCCGGGCTCACCGAAGCAATCACAGGAGCATTGAGACTGTCTGGCGTGTAGGAGAACACATCAGCAGCAGTAGTCGCACTCGAAGCGAGGGAATTGGTCACCACGACATCCACCGAGCGAGGAGACGGCGTTGCGGGAGTGGTTGCGACAATCTCGGTTCCGGCGCTGTTGACCGAGAACGACGCAACGTCAACACCACCGAGTTGCACCGAACCCGTTGGGGCCAACCCGAAGAAGTTGACGCCGTGGATCACGAGGGTCGTGCCACCAGCGATGGTTCCTGTTGCTGGGGTCACCGTCTGGACGACGGGGCCGGCATTGGTGGCACCGGAGGCATAGGTGTAGGCGTCAGCAGGGACGACCGCACTCTGCTCATCTGCTGTGGTGACGGTGAGATCCACCGTTCCTGGACCAACTGCCGGTGGGACGATCACGGTCAGCGAAGTCGGCGAATTCACGAAGAACGCGGTTGCGGGAACACCACCGAAGTGCACGGCCTCAACGGCGTTGAAGTTGGAACCGGTCACGGTGACGTTGCCCAATCCGGCAACGAGACCAGTGTTCGGCGTGATGGAAGTCACCGTCGGCATCGAACCTGCAGATGGCGCGGGCTCGTAGGTGAAGGCATCTGACGCATTCACCAGGCTGGTGGCGACCGGAGTGGAGACGGTGACGTCAATGGTTCCTGGGGTCAGAACCTGCGGGGTGACCACGGTGATCTGGGTGCCGTCGCTACTCACGATGAAGTTGGTCGTTGCGGTGGCTCCAAAGTTCACCAAGGTCGCGTCGGTGAAGTTGGAGCCATTGATCGTGAGTCCCGTCCCACCAGACAACGGTCCGTACTGGAGCGACAGTGAAGCAACGGTCGGCGCCAGTGATGGCGCAGTGCTGGGGTCGGTCACGGTGAAGACGTCTTGTGGCGTGACGACGCTGGTGCCGGCACCATTGGTGACGGTGGCGTCGACACTTCCAGGAGTCGCTGTCGATGCCAAGACTCCAGTGATCTGGGTGCCATCGGCGCTAATGGTCAGATCGCTTCGCGCCACGGAGACCGAGCCGATTTGCACCGACGCCACATCGAAGAAGTTCGAACCGTAGACAATGACCGAGATGGGTCCGTTACCAGCATCGAAACTCGACGGCGTAATCCCCGTGACGACAGGGAGTGCATCGGGAATCGCGACGGTCACGTCGGCATCAGCAGAGGCCGCTCCGGCCAAGCTCATGGTCTGACCCGTGAAGGCCTGCGAGGCAACATTGGCCGTTCCGTAGCCATCAGCGACGGTGACCGTGGCGTGGTACGAGCCGCCGTGGGCGTACACGTGCGACGTCATCGGTACCTGGGTGGATTCGGGTGGGGTTCCATCGCCAAAGGACCAGGTGTAGAGGCGAGATCCTGATCCGAGGGAGGGGAACGTGGTGTTCGTTGCAGAGAACGAGGTAGGGGTGTTCGCCGCAGAAGGATTGGCTTGAAGGTCAGCCGAAGGCGCC
>TBL_comb48_EPIDRAFT_1003737_pt1 | contig 10036 bp, 9 predicted proteins | sample TroBogEpilimnion_37_FD_10681 | JGI IMG/M metagenome (IMG submission 10681)
TCTTCTTTATCTATTGAATTCATTGCATATTGAACTGCCGTCTCTGGCCCGACATCGGGAAGACATCCCGCTGTTGGTGGCCCACTTCCTGGACGGTATCGCCGACCCGCAAGGCCGACGCCTGAGTTATGCGCCGGACGCGATCGAGTTCTTGGCGACCGCGGAGTGGCCGGGCAACGTGCGGCAATTGGAAGCGGTCGTCCGCCAGAATGCCGCCCTCACGCCGGCGCCGGTGATCAGTCGCGAGATCGCCGAAAACGCCGTCGGCGCGGGTGCCACCGGCCTCCCCTCGTACGACGACGCGCGCGATGAGTTCGCGCGCAACTACCTCGTGCAATTGCTGCAAATCACCGGCGGCAACGTGAGCCAAGCGGCGCGACTCGCGAAACGGAATCGAACAGATTTCTATAAGTTATTGAATCGTCATCAGCTTTCGCCAGACGATTTTAAGGCCGGTACGCCGTAATCGCGCACCGAGGGCGCGGGCGGAGCACCGCCCCGCGCCATGGATTCACGTTTTTAGTGCTGCGCCGGACGGTGGGCTAAGGCGCCTCGGAGGCCTGCCAGCCCGACAACGACGACGGGCAAGATCATGAGCGTTTGGTAGACCACGGACGCTGCCAACGCGTGGGCCGGGGCAACCCCCGTCGCCCCCAACGAGACCAGAAACGCGAGCTGGGCGGAACCGGCGTATCCCGGGGCGTTGGGGAGCAAGAACGCCACCACGATCCCCACCACGACGAGCAGCGCGGTGCCAAGACCGATGACATCGCCCACCACGAGGGCAGACCCGGCCGCGCACACCGCAATGGCCAACCACTGGACAAGCGACCAGCCGAGAACCCGGATTGCCGTGCGCAGCGAGCGTACCGGCGCAAACCCCGCCAAAGCCGCGTCCACTTCCCGCAGAAAGGCCTCGGCGAGTCGCGTGGGCAACACGGCAGCGATGTGCCGGGCCAACGCCTGAAACGGCGCTGGCCATACGAGCACCGCCACAATCCCCGCAGAACCGGCGAAGGCGACCGCTCCTAACGTATGAACAGCGCTGGCAACAGCAGCCGGTACCGGCACCCAGACGATGGCCCACGCCGCCAGTAAGAGGACGGCAAAGAGGTCAAAGACCCGTTCCGCAACGATCGATGCCAGAACCGCGGACGCCACGAAGCCTTGTTGGCGCTGCAGCGAAAACGCGCGGACGAACTCCCCGGCGTGGGGCAAGAGCGCATTCAGGGCCAAGCCTGCGGTCACGGGTCTCACGAGTGCCCCCGCCGTGGGCGCGGAGGTCGCCCCGAGCAACCACCGCCAACGCACGGCCTTCGCCCACACAAACACGGCAGTTCCCGCGAGCACACTGACCGCCGGGAGGCCCCAGCGGCCGCCACGGAGCAGGCCGAGCACCGCCGCGACGTCCGTGCCGCGGAACGACCACGCCAGCAAGGCCCCGCCGACCGCAAGGCCGAGCAGCAATGCCAACAGCCGCGACAGGCCTGCGCGCACGACGCTTACGCGTAGAAACGGCGGATCGTGTCGACGACGTACTCGAGCTCGGCCGTTTCAAGTTCGGCGAAGATCGGCAGTGCCAAGGTCTCGGCCGCGGCACGCTCGGACTCCGGGCAATCCCCGGTGGAATGACCGAGGTACGCGAAGCACTCCTGCTGGTGCAGCGGTACCGGGTAATAGATTTCGCTACCGACGCCCTCTTCGCCCAGAAAGGCCCGCAGCCGGTCTCGATCCGGGACGCGGACGATGTACTGGTTGTAAATATGCCGGCGGCCCTCCAGGGCCATCGGCAACTCCACGGTCGACTCAAGCCCCGCCGCCGCGAACAGCCGGGCGTACGTCTCGGCGTTGGCCTGACGGCCCTGTGTCCACGACTCGAGCAACGGCAACTTGACGTTGAGCACCGCCGCCTGCAGTTCGTCGATGCGGAAATTGCCACCGATCATGGCGTGGTAGTACTTCGGCTTACCGCCGTGCACGCGCATGACTCGCAGCCGCTCGGCGAGTTCTGGGTCACGCGCGGTCACAAGCCCCGCGTCACCGAATGCGCCGAGGTTCTTGGTCGGAAAGAAGGAGAAACAACCGATGTCACCGATGCTGCCCGCGCGTCGGCCTTGATACTCCGCCCCGATCGCCTGCGCAGCGTCCTCGATGACCGACAGGCCGTAGGTCGCCGCCAGCGCCATAATCGGGTCCATGTCGGCCATCTGGCCGTACAAATGCACTGGCATGATCGCCCGCACCCGAGTGCCGCTCGCCCGATCGTACAAGCCGTCCTCGCGCGACTCGCAGCCCTCGGCGAGATAGCGCGACAACCCCGTCGGGCACAAGTTAAAACTGACGGGATCAATGTCGAGATAAATGGGACGCGCGCCGGTGCGCGCGATGGTGCCGCCGGTTGCGAAGAAGGTATACGGCGACGTGATGACCGCATCGCCCGGTCCGATGTTGAGGCCCATGAGGGCCAGCAACAGCGCATCCGTCCCGGAGGACACGCCAATGCCGTGCTCAGAGTGGCAATAGGCGGCGGTGGCGACTTCAAGTCGGTTCACCTCGGGACCGAGAATGAACATCTGGCTTTCGCAGACGCGTTCAAGCACGGGCAAGACGTCGGCTTTGAACGTGCGGTACTGCCGACGCAGATCCAGCAACGGCACAGACATTTTGGGCATATGAGGTCACCGCATCGATGAGGGCGAAGCGCCCCGGGCGGCCCGAACTCTACACAATCTGTCAGGAAAAAGGCGGCCGGGCTTTGACGCTGAGATGGCGTCCCCAGAGGGATTCGAACCCTCGTACCTACCGTGAAAGGGTAGTGTCCTAGGCCTCTAGACGATGGGGACGAGGCCGGCCGATGTCTCTCGAAGTGGTGGAGCTAGTCGGGATCGAACCGACGACCTCTTGCATGCCATGCAAGCGCTCTCCCAGCTGAGCTATAGCCCCACGCGAGAGGCCGCGAATCTTGCTAGGAACCGCGGCCCGTGTCAATTACTTGACCAAATTAATTCGCACGCGCGTGCTCAAGGGCGCGATCGATGCGCCGCAATGTCGCCTCCGCGCCCAAAATGGCGAGCGTCGCATCGATCGGCGGCGACACACCACTTCCCGCCACTGCGACACGCAAGGGCTGCGCGACCTTACCTAAACCGACGCCGAGCTTGGCCACCAAGGCCTCCAAGACGCCGTGGACCGCTGCCGCCGTCCAAGGCCCCTCCAACGCTGCGAGCGCCGCACGCGCCTCGTCCAACACCGGTGCGGTTTCCGCATTCAGGTTCTTCGAGGCCGCCTTCGGATCGTAGCCCGTGGGATCGGCGAAGAAGAACATCGCCCCATCCGCCATGTCGACAAGCGTCTTCGCCCGCTCCTTCAGACAGTCCGCAACGGCGGCGAGGTCCACCGACTCCACCGCGATCCCCCGCTCCGCAAGCACCGCCGAGAGGCGTGGAGCGAGTTCTGCACCACTGCGGCGCATCATGTGCTGCTGATTGGTCCAGGCCAACTTATCGGGATTGAGCGCCGATGCCGACTTGTTCACGGCGTCGAGGTCGAAGAACTGAATCAACTCCTCGATCGAGAACAGTTCCTGATCGCCGTGCGACCAACCCAGCCGCCCGAGATAGTTCAGCAAGGCCTCCGGCAAGAAACCGGCGTTCTTGTACTCGAGCACACTGACCGCGCCGTGGCGCTTGGACAGCTTCGTGCCGTCCGGGCCCAAAATCATCGGCAAATGCGCGTACACCGGCGGCGTTGCGCCCATCGCGCGCAGCATGTTGATCTGACGCGGGGTGTTGTTGATGTGGTCGTCGCCGCGGATCACGTGCGTGATGCCCATATCCCAGTCATCGACCGCGACACAGAAGTTATAGGTCGGATTGCCGTCCGAACGCAGGATGATCAGATCATCGAGCTCCTGGCTATCGAACACGATGGGGCCGTGGACCACATCGTTGACGACCACCTGCCCCTCGTCGGGATTGCGGAAGCGCACCACCGGCGTCACGCCTTCTAAGGGCTCCGTCCGGTGCCGGCAACGACCGTCGTAGCGCGGCTTTTCCTTGCGCGCCATTTGATCGGCCCGCATCGCATCGAGCTCGGCCTTCGAGCAATAGCAGTGATAGGCATGCCCCGCCTGCAAGAACTGGCCAATGACCTCGTGATACCGGTCGTAGCGCTTCGTTTGGTAGAACGGGCCCTCGTCCGCATTGAGGCCGAGCCAGGCCATGCCGTCCAGGATGACCTGCACCGCTTCATCGGTCGACCGTTCGCGATCGGTGTCCTCGACGCGCAGGATGAACTGACCGCCATGGCGACGGGCATACAACCACGAAAAGAGCGCGGTACGCACACCACCGATATGCAGCATGCCGGTGGGACTCGGGGCAAAACGGGTTCTAACGGTCACGGTCTGGCTCGCTTCAGAGGGGCCGAGACTTTAACAGACCCGCCGAGGTTACGGACGGCGCCCCACAGTTGCGATTGCGGTACGACGTAAAGATCCGTACACTGCCGCCCCTCGACTCGCATGGCGGGCGGTTAGCTCAGCGGTAGAGCACTGCTTTCACACGGCAGGGGTCACAGGTTCAAGCCCTGTACCGCCCACCAATCAGTTCCCGGCTTGACAGGACACCGTCGCTCCCAAGCCGATCACGCAAGCTGGCGCTTTCGGCAAGGATTGCCTTCTAGAAATTTAACGCTCCCTAAATTTCGACTATCCCGCCGTGCGGATGCTGTTGAGCATCTTACCGTGCTTCGCTGTCAACCGAGCCTGCCAGAGATCGTAAGCCAGCTGCTGTGATAGCCAGCGCTCTGCAGAACCACCGCGATCCACGCCTAGCCACTGTTCGATTCTGAGAGCCATCATCGGACTGATACCGGAACGGCCGTTGAGGACCTTCGAGAGCGTCGTACGGTCAATTCCAAGCGCCGAGGCCGCCGCACCTACAGTTAATCCCAATGCCGGCAGAACGTCATCGCGTAGCGTTTCGCCAGGATGCGGCGGATCGAACATACTCATTTCAAATTCCTCAGTGGTAATCCTGATAATCAACTAGGACCGCGTCTCCATCTTCGAATGAAAAAGTTAGACGCCAATTTCCATTGACGCTCACGCTCCAGTGATTAGCCAATTGGCCTTTCAGGGCGTGGAATCCCCACCCCGGCACATTCATGTCCGCAGGTACCTTGGAGGTCTCGAGTGTCGCCAATTGTCTGGCGAGCCGCGGCGCATGCGCTGCCTGAATACCGGCTTTGCTTCCTGTGCGGAAGAATCGCTCGACGCCCTTGTGACGAAAGCTGCGGATCATTGGGACCGATTGTAGCCTGTGGCGCCACGCACCACAACAAAATTACATCTCCCGGTCGAACCGATCGGCGCCCTTTCCGAAGGACTTGAATGCCAAGCCAGATCTAAATGGACAATTTACCCTGCTGCATAGATTAGCGCCGACTTTGCGCCACCTTTGTGCGGATACTGCTTCAGGCGAGCCCTTCAAACGGCAGGGGTCACAGGTTCAAGCCCTGTACCGCCCACCAATTCATTCAGGGTTGCAGGAGAGGGCGAATCCCTCAAACACCCTCCCCTGCATTGGGATAATTAATGTGGCTGAGAGCCGCCCAACCCCAGTCGACCATCAACCACTTATCACCACGACGCCGACATCCGGTTGCCCGAGCGCAGCTTTCAATCGATCAGCTGACGTCAACAACACTTCTAAAACGTGATCGTTGGTCGAATTACCAATCTCGAGACGAATCAGCTTCGGATGATATTGCCTCGCCTCGACAAGGGACTGAAAGTCGTCGTCTTTTGACACCAAGACGAACCCATGCTCAGCCGCATATTTACATAGCTCGCCGTCCGTCGCTCTCTCAAGCCCGAGAAGGGAAACTTGGCTGGAACCCGGAAATCGATGCTGCAATGCCGGTATTATTCGGCGAGAAAGATTTTCATCGAGCAACAACTTCACGCGGCAGACGACACGCGCACCTCGTGCGCTTCACGCGATGCTGCATAAGCCAAACAGGCGCGAACATCCTGAAGTGAGAGTTCCGGATAGTCGAGGGTGATTTGTTCTGCAGTCAATCCAATTGCCAACCAGCCCAATACGTCTGCGACGCTGATGCGTAGATCGCGCACGCAGGCCCGCCCGCCGCGTCTGTGGGGATCGTGGGAAATCAGGGCATGAGCGGTATTCATGAGCGAACTATCCCATGATGGCAAAATCGGGGCAAGTTTCGGCGTTGCCGGTGATGCTCTGGCACGGTTAGGTGGATCAAAAATGCATCTCCTATCCCTCGTCCCGGTGGGCGTGAACGACGCCCTTAGCGGACTGGGGAACCAAAACGTTCCACGAATCCGACCTTAATGGCGAGGAAACTTTCTCAGTATTGAAATTGCAAGCTGGGCTGCTGACGACTCGGTGTAAAAGTACTTAAGTTCATTTGACGATCTCCGGTGTCAGACCACCCACTCCATCGTTAGTCGCTCTTTCTCAGCCGCGCAGTCTCGGAGGTGGAGATTGATGAGGTCTTGGCAGAGAATCTCAGTGTCACCCGCCAATTTTTTAAAACACTCAATCATCGACGCAACAATACGAATCGTGATTTGACGCCTTGTCTGCCGGCCGTAATGGTTCGGTCTTGATGCGGAAAAGTCGCATCGCTTTATCATGATAGATAACGAGCGTCTTGCTTTCGTTCCGACGGATCGGCACGCCTCGCCGAAATGATGCGAAAGACACCCTATCCCGTTCGCTACCAGTGACACACAACGAGGATGCGCTGGACGCTGAGAGCCGTCAGCACCAATCGTTCCTCGCCATCTGAGTGCTCAGGATCAGAAATAACATGAGGGTTCTCGTCTAAGAACGCTATCCGAGCCTCTTCGAACTCGATTCCGCGTTTCGCCTTATTCGCTCGACTCTAGCGCGGATCGCATTCGAAACGAATTTCGATCATATTGTCAGTATATTCACACCGTAATACATGTTGAGTCAGGTAAGTGGGCGATTACCAATCCTTCACCGCCTAGTGAAAGCGTCAGCATCACGCGCTCCCCCTCGGCTGTATTTGACCCACCGGACGCCTTAAATTCTGCTCGGTGCTTATTAGTCGCCACTTGCCGAATTCCAACAGGCGGGCGGCATCACACACGGTCGCTTGCGGACACCGGCCACAGATGTTAGTACCCGAGCCACCGGATAGACGCACCATGGACTCTGACTGATTACAATCAGACGACCGCTTTATCCTCCTGTCATACCGAGGCTTCCCCGATGTCCACACGACTGTATTTGCCTGCACTGGGTCTACTCGCCGCACTGTGCGGACTGAGCGCGACCGCCGCCGAACCGAACGGTGCAGCCGACGCCGTGGATCCGGTGGTACTGGCGAGGATTCGCGACGGCGCCATGCAGGATAACTGGGCGTACCCCCATCTCGCGGCGCTTACCGATCAGATCGGTCCTCGCCTCTCGGGTTCGCCGGGACTTGAGGCTGCGATACAGCAGGTGGCCGAAGCCATGCGCAGTGTCGGCGCTCGGGTCACGCTACAGCCGGCGAAAATCCCCCACTGGGTTCGTGGCGCCGAACGCGCCGAGCTCGTCGACTACGTCGGTCGACCGCACGGTATCTCCCCATCCCTGCACCTTGTCGCCTTAGGCGACTCCGGCGCGACGCCGGCGGACGGGCTCACAGCCCCGGTCGTCGTCGTGCACAGCATGGACGAACTGGCAACGACGGATGTCCGTGGCCGGATCGTCGTGATCAACATGCGATTTGATCAACGCTTGGCCGACAACGGCTATGCGGGAGAAGCCTACGGACAAGCGGGCGAAGAACGATTTGTGGGGCCCTCGACGGCGGCAAAGCGCGGCGCGCTCGCCACGTTAGTGCGCTCTGTCGGCGACGCTCAGTATCGACTACCGCACACGGGAGTGACGGAGTGGGATGCTGGCCAGACGCCATCCCCTGCCGCGGCGCTCGCGGCCGAGGACGCCGATCTCGTGGACCGACTGGCAGCCGTCGGTCCGGTCAGCCTGCATCTCGTGTTGACGCCGCAACGTCTGCTGGACGCCGACAGTGACAACGTCATCGCCGACTGGGTCGGGCGCGAAAAACCCAACGAGGTGGTGGTCGTCGGTGGCCACTTGGATTCTTGGGATCTCGGTACCGGCGCCATCGATGACGGCGTTGGCGTCATGGCCGCCGCCGGTGTCATTGAGACGTTGTCCCGCCTCGGCATCCACCCGCGACGAACGATCCGTATGGTCGCCTTTACGAACGAGGAGAACGGCGGACGCGGTGGCAAAGCCTATGCCGCGGGATCCGCCGCGTCGGGCGTCAAACACGTCGGCGCTATCGAGTGCGACATGGGGGCCGGGCGTGCACTCGGCATCCAAGCGGCCGTCACACCGGCGTCCATGGCGTCGCTCAAAGCGGTGATGAAAGCGTTGCAACCGATCGGCGCGAGCGTCCTTGTGCGGCGTGAAGGCAGCGTCGGCGCCGATATTTCGCCGCTCCAAGCCGCCGGCACGCCCAGTTTCGCGCCCGTCCTCGACGGTCGCCATTATTTCGATTATCACCACACCGCCGCCGATACGCTCGACAAGGTGGATCCGGAGAATCTACGCTCGGAGATCGCTGTGATGGCGGTGCTCGCGTATTTTCTGGCGGACACGCCCGAGACGATCGAGGGCGTATCGATCACGAGTGCCGAATAGTAGGTCGCTCCGTGCGCACCGACGGCGGTGCGCACGATCGTGTCTTGACGGGGTATCGGACGCGTGTGGACGCACGCCCTCCCCGTCACTCGCCCAGCATCTCAAGACCGCTGCACGACGCCGCACGACGTGGCGAAGGCTTGTCGTGAGACGGCCCCCGTAGCGCACCATCGGCGTTCGTCACCGCGGCGCGCTAGATATAGCGCGCTTTGACATAATTCAGCACACGTTTTTTGGCTTGAAATGCCTGTAAAACGCGGGCTTAATCGCGCCATCGATTACAACAAAGACTCTGCCAGGGGACTTCTTCCATGCGATCACTACGCATCAAATTGGCGTTGGCGCTGCTGTGCGCCTGCGTGACCGCGGCGCACGCAGTGCAAAACGGGCCAGCGCCGACGAGCGCCAGCGTCAATGCCGCCGGGCCCTTTGCCACGGCATCGGTCGCGGTGGCGTCCAGCAGCTCGCTGGGCTTTGGCGGCGGCACCATCTACTACCCCACGGCAGCCGGTACGTACGGCGTCGTGGCACTGTGCCCCGGCTTTACCGCCACGCAGACCAGCGTCGCTTGGCTTGCTCAGCGTCTTGCCACACACGGGTTCGTCACCATCGCGATGAACACCAATAACGCGCTACTCGACTCCCCCGCCACGCGCGGTACGGAATTGCGCGCCGCACTCACGTACCTCACCGGTGCAACCGCTCCTGCGGCCGTCAAGCCGCACGTCGACGGAACGCGTCGTGCGGTCTACGGCCACTCCATGGGCGGTGGCGGCGTGTTCTACGCACTCACGGCGGATAAGACCATCAAAGCGGGCTTCCCGATGGCGCCGTTCAACACCGCGCAAACGAGCTTCCCGACGATCACCTCGGCCACGATGGTGCTGACCGGTACCGCGGATACGACCGCACCGGCCGGAACGTTCGGAACGCCGATGTACAACAGCATCCCAACCACCACGCCCAAAGCATTCGCGCTGTTAACCGGTGCGGTGCACTCCACGTTCAGCGCGAATCCCGGCGACGAGCGGGTCGGCCGCTACGGCGTACTGTGGGCCAAGCAGTTCGTGGACGCGGACACGCGATACACGTCGTTCCTCTGCGGCGCCGATCAAGCCGCGTACAACACCGCGGCGCACTTTGCCTCTTATTTGAGCACGTGCCCTTACTGAGGCCGCAACGCCAGCCACCCCTCGGGTGGCTGGCGCTCATCGTGATCATCACCGGCGCGGGCATCGCCGTGTGGTACGCCACCCGCCGTGATGCGGCGGCGCATGCCGTTTCCGCCGCACAGCCTTCGACAGAGGCCCGAGTGA
>TBL_comb48_EPIDRAFT_1003738_pt1 | contig 10030 bp, 4 predicted proteins | sample TroBogEpilimnion_37_FD_10681 | JGI IMG/M metagenome (IMG submission 10681)
TCCAGATCGGCGGCCGAGAGAACCTTGCCGCGATCGATCGGTTTGGTCGGATACTTGAACGGATCGGCCATCCAGGAGTTCATGCCGAGATCGAGATCCAGCATCACGAACACCGGAGTCTGATAGCGTTCGGCGAGATCGAATGCCGCCATCGCCATTTCAAAGCATTCCTCGGGAGAGCTCGGGATCAGCATGGGATGCTTCTTGTCGCCGTGCGAGAGCAGCGCCGTGGACATGAGGTCGCCCTGCGCGGTGCGGGTGGGAAGACCGGTCGAGGGGCCCACGCGCTGCACGTCGAAGATCACGCCGGGGATTTCAGTGTAATAGCCGAGGCCGACAAATTCGCTCATCAGGCTGATGCCGGGACCCGAGCTGGAAGTCATGGAACGAGCTCCCGCCCAGCCGGCGCCAAGCACCATGCCGACGGCGGCCAGTTCGTCTTCGGCCTGCACAACGGCGTAAGTCGCCTTGCCCGTCTCCGGGTCGTTGCGGAAACGCTTCAGGAAACCGATGGTGTATTCAATCAGCGACGACGACGGAGTGATCGGATACCAGCCGATCACGGTCACGCCGGCGAACACGCAGCCAAGCGCCGCGGCCTGATTGCCTTCCACGATGATCTTGCCCGCGGTGGCGTTCATGCGCTCGACCTTAAACGGGTCGGTCTTGGTGAACGTTTTGGCGGCGTAATCGTAGCCGGCCTGGCAGGCGCCCCAGTTGAGCTCGGCCGCCTTCTTTTTCTTCGCGCCGAACTGGCGGAAGAGGGCCTGGTGAATTTCTTCCATTTCGATGGAAAGGACCCAGGCAACGACGCCGGTGTAGATCATGTTGCGCACGAGTTTGCGCAGCTTGGCTTCGGGGCAGACCGGACCGACGAGCTTGTCGTAGGGAACCGGATAGAAGTGCAGGTCGGAGCGCTGCTGATTGAGACCGAGGGGCTCGTCGTAAATGACCACCGCGCCGGCGTCCAGCTTGGCGACATCTTCCTTCGCCGTCTCCGGGTTCATGGCCACGAGGACGTCTACCTCTTTCTTGCGGCCGACGTAGCCGTGCTTGCTGGCACGAATCGTAAACCACGTGGGCAGGCCCTGAATGTTCGACGGGAACATGTTCTTCCCGGACACCGGTATTCCCATCTGGAAAATACCGCGCATCATCACATTGTTGGAGGTCTGGCTGCCGGACCCGTTCGCCGTGGCTACCTGAATACAGAAATCGTTTATCACCGGCGGCGGCAACGTTGCCGCGCGCGCGGAATCTGTAGGAAGTACGCTTGTTGACATATCTTGAAAAAGAACCTCTCCCTGCCGTAGATTGCGCCGTTCAGCCAGGGGAAAGAACGACCGGCTTTTTTCCCGCTAGGACCGGGAACCCTGCTTCGGATGCGCCGCCGGAAGGCTCCGGAAATCGGCAGTCACGCCGGCTCCATCAACTGAGCTTTCCTCGTTCGACATCCACGTCTGGACGTGACCCATTCTCACGTTGTCGGGCGATACGCGCACGCACAGGCATGCTCTTCGACCCGGCACCGCTCCATACATTAAATTGTAGTCCATGGCCTTCCGGGACTGCGCCAAAGCCTCCCAGGTACTGTTTGGAGGCCCATTTCACTCTGCTGCGCGTGCCTCTTTCCGAGCTGTGAAATCAGTGCAAACGAACTGGCTGCGTGCGCGAATTTCAGCTCCGGATACGCAGCTATTTTCCGCCAGTCAAACTTTTCAGTTTACGCGGGCGATATGAAGATTGAGTTAGACCCGCGGAAAATTCACACCGATGTCGGCGCAGAACCCGGTGGCCCGGCATCTTTGCCGCAGCGCTAAAACAAAACGGCGCTAAAACAAAACGGTGCGATCCCCGGGGGAACCGCACCGTCCATTTACTGATGACCCTTGCGGGCCGCTGTCGAATGATCTTCCGACTAGAAGATCACCTTCAGCGCCAGCGTGATCGCGCGGCCGGAGCCAATCTGGTTGGGCGAAAGAATGCCCGCGATCGGATTCGGCGTGGGCGCCCCGATGACACCGTTGGTCACAGTGCCGCCGTTGAGCCAGAGCGAGGTGCCGTTGTTCGGGCCGTTGACGTTCATCTGACGGTTCGGATGATTCGTCAGATTGGCGACTTCGGCGCGGAACTGCAGGTCGAAGAGTTCGGAGATCTTCGGAATCCGGGTGTCTTTCAGAACACCCAGCGCGAGATTGTAGAACTTAGGACCAACCACGGTGGTACGGCCCAGATTGCCGAACGTACCGACCGCCTGCAGCGTATAGCAGGCTGTGTTGAACCACTGGTCGTGAACCTGATTGGGGTTCGCGTAGACGTCGCAGCCGAGTACCGCATTCGGACGATCCGCGCCACCCGAATTGGCAGCGAGGCCGGAGCGCGCAAAACCGGTGTAGATGGTCGCCGGAGCGCCGGTGTTGTACTGGAACACGCCCGTCAGCTTCCAGCCCTTCACGAAGTCATTTTTCGTGAACGGGAGTTCGTAAACGGTGTTGGTCCGGAACACCTGCGTACGGTCAAAGGTGGAGCGACCGCGATCGAGGCTGGTATTGTACGGATCTTCGACCGAGACGTTGTTGCCGACCGCGGTGTCCTGCGAGAACGAAGAGCCATAATCGATGGACTTCGAATACGAGTAGGAAACCTGGCTGGAGAAGTGATTGGCGAAGCGGCGCGTCAGGCTGACCTGGAGCGCATTGTAATCCGAACTGCCGACTGTGGCGCGCATGGTGAGCTGGCCGAGCTTCGGGTTGATCGCCGGGTTCGGCGTCGTGTTTCCGTTGGATGCCAGGGTGCCAAACGCTCCGTTGATGTACTGCGAGGGATTTTGATTGATCGATTCCAGCAGATGGACGCCGCGCGAACCCGCGTACGCCACCGACAGAATCATGCCCTGGTAAATGTCGCGCTGCACATTGACGTTGAACTGCATCGCATACGGCGTGCTGACTTTGCCGCCACCATAAACCAGACCCTGGGTAAGGGAGGGCGCCGGCGGATTGGCCGCAAACGAAGCGTAAGGATTCGGCCACGCCGGATTGGTCACGCTGCCCGCAACCGTCGGATAGTTGCCGAAGTACGACGGCAGAATGATGTGGCCCGTCATGACGTCATAGAAGATACCAAAGCCGCCGCGAATGGAGGTCTTGTGATCCTTGAACGGATCGAAGGCAAAACCGAAACGCGGAGCGAAGTTCTTATTGGTGGGGTTGTTGGCAAACGCGTGCGGAACCTGAACCCACGTCGTGTTGGTCGCCGGGCTGGTGAAGTTATAGAAATTCCCGCGCCGTTCGGCGGGGTTGCCGGCCCATTCGTACCGCATGCCGATGTTCAGCGTCAGGCGGCGGGAAACCTTCCATTCATCGTGAATGTAGGGGGTGACCAGCTTTTCCAGAATGTCGCGATTCGAGTAAGCAAGCCCCGGAAGCGGAGCCTGCAGCTGGCTGGGGCTGCCGGTCAGGAAGGTGTAGATGGAGTTGAACGTCACGGTTCCACCCGGAGCGCTCACCTGGTTGGTGAAGTCCTGGGTGAAGGTCACGGCGGCGCCGAACTTGACGTTGTGCGCGCCATGGGTCCAGATCACGTCATCCATGCCCTGGTAGCCGTCCTGCGTCATGTTGAACGGAATGCTCTGATTCGGTCCGAGGATGCCGCGCGCGCCGCCGGCGATGGTGAACTGACCGTTCACCGGGGAGCCGGGAATCAGCTGCAGCGCCGGATTGTTCACGCTGTTCTGCGATCCGATTTCCTGCGGGCGCAACAGGCTGACGCGGGCAAGGTTGATCATGCTCGGCGAAATCGTGTGCCGCTCTTCCAGAGTTGCGTACCAGTTATTGGTGGAGTCCCGCTCGAACTGATTTGCAATGCCGGACGAAGCAACGGTCTTATAAGACTGCTGGCCGATGGCGCGAAGGAAGATGGTGTCGCGATCGGAAATCGTGTAATCGACACGGCCGAGCGTGTAGTTGTCATGCGTAACCGTGGGGTTCAGCTGGGTCTCGGTACCGATGCCGGTATTGAAGCCCTTGCCGGGCCCCGCATTGCCGATGCTTTCCACGGTCGCTGCAGGCAACATGTTCATGATGGCCTGAATGCCGGGCGCAAAGCCGACGTTGATCAGCGTGTTGCCGTTGGTGCCGGCGCCGCACTGGGTCGCATACGTCGTGCCGCCGAGGACCGCGCAGGGCAACTGGCCGTTGTGCGCCGCGGCATCGGGGAGGTTCTGGTTAACGGCCGTGCCTTCCGAAGCGCCGCGAACGGCTTCGTAATTCACGAAGAAGAAGAGTTTGTTCTTTTTGACCGGGCCGCCGAGGCTCAGACCGGCGACGAGCGTGTGCGAGGGGGGCACGGTGGCGGTGGTGTTCCCTGCCCGGATGGCGGTGTCCTGAATCGCGCGGGCGTTCAGTGCGCTGTTGGAGAGGAACGAATAGGCGGAACCGTGGAAGCCGTTGGTGCCGGACTTGCTGGCCGCGTTCATCACGACGCCGTTGCCGCCGAACTGCGCGGTGTACGTGTTCGTCAGCACCTGGAACTGAGAGAGCGCTTCGATACCGGGCGAGAAGCCCGTAGCGCCGGAACCAGCGCCCTTGCCGTTGAAGGTCGTCAGGTTCGTGCTGTCGATGAGGAAGCCGAGGCCGGTCGGACGCGAACCCGAAACCGAGTAGTTCGCCTGCGAACCATAAAGATTGTTGCCGCCGCTGGCCACCGAGGCCACACCGGGCGCGAGGTTGATGAGATCGATAAAGTTACGGGCCGTGCCCATCGGCAGATCCGCGATCTGCTGCTGGTCGAACGCCGTACCGAGGGACGAAGTCGAAACGTCCACCTGCGAAATCGCGGTGTCCACCGTCAGCACCTGACTGGCCTGGCCGACCGGGAGGCTGACATCGACGACGGCTTCTTCACCGACGATCGTCTTGATGCCGGAGCGCACCACGGTTTCAAAACCCGGGTGTTCCGCGCGGACTTCATAGTTGCCCAGAACTTTTTCCGGGTCGCGGTAGCGACCGGAAGCATCGCTCGTCAGGCTGTCGGTTACGCCGGTGTCGAGATTTTTAACCGCCACTTTGGCGCCAACAACAGCTGCGCCGGACATGTCGGTAACGGTACCGGAAATTGTGGATGATGCGGTCTGGCCGAAAACTGCACTCGCGCTCAGCGCGAACAGCACAGTGACCGAGGCGAGATGCTGCTGGATCCGTCTCACGTTTCGATTCATTTATTTAAAGAACTCCTCTAAACCCTGTTGCCCCGTGGTGCCTGAGCGTGATGCCGAGTGCGCAAAGCAGCCTTCGGCCACACATCAGATGCCCAATTGGGACTTTGAGCAATTCTATTCAAAAAATATTAAGAATCGATGAGGGCGGGTCAGCGGCCACCCGCGGCGATTCACCGCTGGGCGACGAATTGGCCGAAGGAATACGGCGTGGCACCTGCCGGAACCGTGCCTGTCACCTTATTTGTCGCGGTGTCGATCACGGCTACCTTGCCCGACCCGTGGCATGTCACGTAGAGCTTTGTCCCCGCGGCATTCAGGGCGATTCCGATGGGCGAACCCGCAAGATCAATCGTAGTCTTCACCTTGTTCGTCGCGGTATCGATGACCGCCACGTTTTCATCGGTTTCGCTGGCCAGGTAAACCAGCGTTCCCGCTCGGTTCACCGCCACCCCGGCTACGTTGCGCCAGGGAGTCGGAGCCTGCCCAACCTTGCCCGTCGCCACGTCGACGATGCCAAGACTGCCGTAGCCCTGATTGGCAATGTAAAGCCGGCTCCCGTCCGGACTCACCACCACGCCATAAGGATTGTTCCCAACGGGCACAGTGAGTGTGGAGACCACGGCATTCGTCGCCGTATCGATCACGGAAATCGTGTTGGGATTCTTGTTCGTAACGTAAACCCGGGTTCCAGCCGGATTGACCGCGATGCCGTGCGGAAAATCGCCCACGGGGATGGTCGCCACAACAGCATTCTTTCCGGCGTCGATCACCGAAACCGTATTGGCGTTGCGATTCCCCACGTAAACTTTCGATCCATCCGGACTCACCGCCACGCCGTAAGGCCCGCTGCCCACGGTGATCGTTTTCACCACGGCGAGCGATGCCGCGTCGATGACGGATACGGAGTTGGAATTGTCGTTCGTGACGTACACCTTCGTGCCCGCCGGATTCACCGCCACGCCGTGCGGATAAGCCCCGACCGGGATCTTCGCCGTGACCTTGTCGGTAGACGTGTCGAGCACGGTCACCGTGCCGGCGTCGCGGTTGGCAATGTAGGCGTACGGGCCCGCCGCAAATAACGGAGAAGCCGCGGCAAGGATGAGAATCGCCGGAAGCGTGCTGTTCGGTATCCGCATGAAAGTTCCCCGATTCCTTTAATTGGCCACCGTGACGAACACGTCGTCACTGGCGCCCTGCGTGGCATTGGAAGCAGTGTAGGTGTAGCGGTACGTGTAGCCCGCCTGACAGGCCGAAGCCGTCAGGTGCGCCGAACCCGTCCGTCCGGAGATCGCCTTAAATGGTCCGCTTCTGGCGCCGCACGCATCCGTGGCAACAGGATTTTCCGGCGCCGCATTATTGGTGCTCTTGTAAATCTGCACGTTCGTCTCGCCTTTGGTGGCGCTCGTGCTGCCCCACGCATACAGCGCGGACTGGCCCGGCTTCATGATCAGATTGCCGCCGTGGTCGGCCTCCACGTAAGCGGAGATTCTGGTCGGCCGCCCCTTATAGGTCTCGGTGCGCTTGTTGCCGGCCGGATCCACGAATTCGAACGTGTAGTTCTTCTTCTCATCCCACCAGAAGTTCACAAATGAACTCTTGTTGTCGATGGTGTATTCGAGCGAATAGTGATTCGGCGAGGGCCACGTGAAACCGACGATCTTGGCCCCCTTCAGCGCCTGCAGCCAGGGACGGATGGCAGTGGTGAGTCCCTGGGAAACCGCGGCATCCTTCACGAGTTTGACGCGGCCGCGCAGCCCGCCGTTCAGGTACGGGAAGCCTTTGGTGGAGTGGTAATGATAGTTGCCCTTGGCGTCCTTGTGGCCGTTCAGTTCGTCGAGTCCCACCGGAGCCGAACCGTCGGCTTCGGTCAGGCCGTAAATGGGGAAACCGTCCATCCCGTAAGCGATGGGGTTTTCGCGGCCAATCGTATCGACAAGAAACAGCGGCGCCAGATGGTAGTGATAATCGTCGGACCGCCCGCAGTGGCCGCCGAAATCGTCGAGCTCGCCGGCAATATAGGTATCGGTCTTGCCGTCGTTCTTAATCGGATTGAAGATCGGGATGCCGTTGACGGCAATCGCAATCGCTCCGCTGAACAGCGCCGACTTCACGTTGAGCGGCTTATCCGCCAGCACCGGATGGCGCGGAATGCGGAACGAGTTGTCGCCGGAGTAGTCCTGCGGAAGCGGCACCTGCTGCTGCCAGGCCGTAATGCCGACCATCATCTTGTGCGTCGGCATGCCGTCGGACTCGATGTAGAGAAAATCCTCGTCCGTGTGCCAGCGGAAAAACGATGTGTGCGCCGCGCCCCGCTGGGGCAGCGCCAGGAGCAATACAACGGCAAAGGCCGATCCGGCGGCCAGCCGGTACCAGGCCGCTTTAGACTGCGCGAATTTCATACTCTGATCCCCTGAGACGCCGCTTGCGGGCATCCAGAGAGAGTATATGTGCCGTGCTACGCGTGGTCAAGGATGATCTTGAGCCGCCGGTCGTCGCCGTCTTCCACCATCCCGATGGCCTGCTCCAGCTGCTCGAGCGGCATGCGGTGCGTGATGAGCGGATCGAGCTTCACGGCGCCGCTGGCGACGAGGCTGATCATGCTGCTGAAGTCTTCGGCTTTGGCCGCGCGGCCGTTGATCAGCGTGAGTTCCTTGAAGTAGAGCTGGTAGAACGGCAGCGAGCCTTCCTTCGCGCTGACAATTCCGAACATGACAACCTTGCCGCCGAAGCGCACGTGGCGGATGGCTTCGGAAAGCTGCGAGAGCACGCCGGTCGAATCGATGGCGATATCGGCGCCGCGCCCTTCGGTGGCGTCCAGAACCTGCTGGTGCGCGTCGGGCCCCGGATTGATCGTGACATCGGCGCCCAGCTGTTCGGCCAGTTCGCGCTTGTAGGCGCTGCGGCTGATGGCGATCACCTTGCTGGCCCCGCGGGCCTTGGCGATCTGACAATGCAGCTGACCGGAAATGCCGAGACCCATGACGAGCACGGTGTCGCCCACAAACATCGGCGTGAGCCGCTGCGCGTGCAGACACGTGGTGGCAACCTGGATCAGAGCGGCAGTCTCGCCCGGGATCGAATCCGGCAGCGGGAACGCCTGCGTGGCGGGAAACGACGCATATTCGGCAAAGCCGCCGTTCATATCGCGGCCGATCAGTCCGCCCTGCGGGCAGAGATTGGGCTGACCCGCGCGGCAGTGGAAACAGGCGCCGCAGAAAAACACCGGGTCGATTATGACGCGCTGGCCCTTCTTCGGACCATCCGCAATCACGCCCACCATTTCGTGGCCCATGATGAGCGGATACTTCGTCGGAATGGTGCCCTGGAAAATCTTCAGATCGGTCCCGCAGACGCCGGAATGCGTGACGCGTACCAGAACCTGACCGGCCTCGGAGGCGGGAATCGGCAGGTCGTCACAGGTCATCGTGGAAGGTCCACGCAGCACCAAGGCTTTCATCGCGAAATATCCTTTAAAGAAGTAGTTTTACAGCGGGCCGGGCAGCGGGCGCAGAGGCTGAATGCGCGGCGTCCGCGGTCGGCAAGCGAATCAATTGAATTGTCGCATGGCATGACCGCTCCGCCGGTGGTGAATCGAAGGAAACCGTCGCACTCTAACGACACGGCGGATCGCGGCAACCGGACGAGCGCTGCGCCGCCCGGACCGTATTGGAATCCGTAAATCGTTTTGTTACGCTGGAGTCGATGCCCACGACCAGATTTAGCGTCAATGGAGTGTCCGCCGAGACTCCCTACGAGCCCGGAATGACCCTCCTCGAAGTCCTCCGCGAAGAACGCGGTGTTGTGTCCGCCAAGAACGGATGTGCTCCCGAAGGAGCGTGCGGATGTTGCATGGTCGAAATCGACGGGCAACCCGCGCTTTCCTGCCTTCGGAAACCCGAACAGATGGAAGGCCGGCAGGTCGTAACCATCGAGGGTCTGGAAGAAGATCTGCGCCGCTCGCTCGGCGAAGCGTTTGTGCTGGAAGGAGGCGTCCAGTGCGGCTTCTGCATTCCCGGCATCGTGATGCGCGCCGCCGGCCTGATTAAGCAGAGCAAGACGGGCGATCGCGCCGCAATTGCCAAGGCGCTCGACGGCCATCTGTGCCGCTGCACCGGTTATGCCCGGATCATGGACGCGATCCAGACGGCCGGCGAAAAATACCACGCCCGCAAGGCCGGAACCTGCAACGGGAACGGCGCCTGCGAAGAGCATCCGCGGCGGCCGAATTACTTCGGCGAACAGTACGGCATGCAGCGCAATCCGGCCAACGTGCGGCCCGCCAACGGAGACGGCGTCGGCAGCTCTCCGTCGCGCTATTACGGAGTGGAGCAGGCCTTCGGCCAGCGCCCGTTTGTCGACGATATGCGCGTCCCCGGCATGCTGCACGGCGCTCCGGTGCTCACTCAGCATCCGCGCGCGAAGGTGCTTGGGCTGCATCTGGAAGAAGCTCTCGCCATGCCTGGCGTGAAGCGCATCTTCACCGCGAAAGATGTTCCGGGCCTGCGCGGCACCGGCATCGCCATGCCGGATCTTCCGGTGTTCGTGGCGGTCGGCGAAACCACCTGCTGCGTGAGCGATATGTTTGCGCTCGTTGTGGCGGACACAATGTACCAGGCCCGCAAGGCCGCCGAAAAAGTGGTGGTGGATTACGAAGTTCTGCCGCCGGTGACCGATCCGCTGGAGGCGCTGAAGCCTGGCGCCCCGCAGGTGCATGCGGCCGGCAATCTGCACGAGCATCCGAATCTGCTCGAAACCACCGCGTACGCCCGCGGCGACGTCAACACGGCTTTCGCCAGCGCGCCCATCATCATT
>TBL_comb48_EPIDRAFT_1003744_pt1 | contig 10019 bp, 12 predicted proteins | sample TroBogEpilimnion_37_FD_10681 | JGI IMG/M metagenome (IMG submission 10681)
ATTTTTCCATCATCAGCCTCTTGCATTCTTCAGATTGAATAAAATATTCAGCTCCATATTTTTCCATCATCAGCCTCTTGCATTCTTCAGATTGAACAAAATATTCAGCTCCATATTTTTCCATCATTAGCCTCTTGCATTCTTCAGATTGGACAAAATAATCTGCTCCATACCGTTCTTGACAAACCAGCTTTATCTTTTCTAGCACTTCTGCGCATTGTAAAGGGTATTCTACTCCATAACGATCTTTGAAGATTTTCTTTATTTTGGTGTATACTTCTGGAGCAACAAAAGCCCATTTATATCCATATCTTTCGAGACATGTTGATTCTGTCTTAGCACGAACCTCTGGGTGCTGTTGTGGATATTCTACACCCAAATTCTTAACATGGATGTCTTTTATCCGTTCTTTAATTTCTGCAGACTGAAACGGATTAGAAACGCCATATTTTTCCATATTTGTTTTACACGTTCTAGACACTTTACATTTTCCACAACGTTTTCCGACTACAAAATCGTGATACACTATTTCTGCGTCGTTTCCGCATACACAAGTATATTTTAGTTTGCATTTGTTGTTTACATACTCTTCTGCTTTAGTAAGCAGAACACATTGACCATCTATAAACGTTTTACACAGTGTATCATATGGTACTTTATTTTTGTCGTTTTGGCATTTTGGACATTTAGTTGTTCGAGTACTTTTCTTAAGATTTTTCCAACCAGTAGAAGAAGTATTTCCGCAACTACATCTATAGTCTACTTTTCTGTCACCGTGATCAATATAAGAAAAAGAGATCAGAGTAAAGTTTAACTCTTCTAGTCTGGCTCTAATCTCTTTCTCGTGTACGTGAAGATTTTGACATGTTTGACATAGACTAAAAAGACTGTCCATCAAACGCGGCGAAGTCTTATTATTAAACGAAGCCAACGCTAGGTCGTTAGTATGACCTTCTGCGCATTTGTATACGACTCGTTTGTCGGTAAGAAATTGTTCTTTTGAAACAAGAAGTTCCAAATTAAAAACTGAAAGTTTAGCAACAATATTGTTATAAAGACACATGTTTAATTTTTAAAGCTAAACCCAACTATTTTTAATTCAACTATTTTTAACCAAGAATACCATTAAGCACCATTGAATACAACGATTTCGAGTTATTGTAATAAGTTATGTTTAATTGATAAAGTTCCTCCTCTCTTGTTGGTACTAAAGACAACTTTACAAACAACTTCCAATTTTCTGTTTCTTTAGTTATCGTTCTCTTACTACTTGTAGACGGGAACATTTCTGTTACTAAATCATATAAATCAAAAAATGTTCCCGTTATGAACTGGTCTGTGATAACATAATACTCCATAGTATTGTTGGTTATATTCATTTTCATTCCGGAACCACTAACTTCGTAAGTTTTTGAATTAACACTTCTAATTTGTAAACCTTCACCACTAGGAATAGTTTGTATTTTAAATTTTGTGTTTTCTCCTCTCGTAATCGAAAACGGATAATATGCAAAATTTGTTGACGTTTTGCACACCACTGGAAAACTGTTTGAACGTACAGTTAAAAAGGGGTCTGCTGTATCAAGGTTTAATAGTGGAAAAGCAGCAGTTCCCGCTAAATCTCCTATTAATTGAATAACCCCTTTAGTAGTTGTTGTTGCATCAACAACACCAGGCCCTGTAGGTCCTAAAAGCCCAGTTGGTCCTGTGCTTCCAGCTGCGCCTGCAAGTCCAGTTGGTCCTGTGGTTCCAGCTGCGCCTGCAAGTCCGGTTGATCCTGTAGGTCCTAAAAGTCCAGTTGGTCCTGTGGTTCCAGCTGCGCCTGCAAGTCCTGTTGATCCTGTAGGGCCTGTAGCCCCTGTGAAAGCCGCACTTCCGGGCACACCGGCTGGGCCTGTATATCCTGTACTTCCCGCTGGTCCTGTGCTTCCAGTTGGTCCTGTACCTCCTGCACCCAAAGCCTCACCAAATGTCCATTGATTATTTGTAGAATTATATACTAATGTCTGCCCAGGGCTAGGATCACCAGACTGAATAGGAATATTGCCAATTGTTAATGTGGTTTTTTTTTCTGTATTAATTATGTAAGACATTTTTAATAAAACTTTTATAGTTATATTTTTTTATTTGTTCAGAGCTCTCATAAGACAAGCGCGGAGCGCCGTCGTTTAAAGACGCCTGCATCTTTGAATATATCCACATTTAGTCTCGTTTTATTCACTAAAGTTTCAATAAATTGTTGCATCGTATATTTTAAAATTTCTAATGATGTTCATTAGAAAAATAAAGTGTATATAATATATACTTTATTTATGAAACATTTTATCAACTAACAGTTTAAATGTTAGAACAAACTGTTGTAGTTTTATAATGTCATATCTGTAGTATATTTTACAGTGTGTTTTTGCATAGTCGACACATTTTAAATTCTTGCTCTTTATTGCTTTCAAGCAAGTTTTTGGTGTTATAGGAGACCCCTTTTCAAAAGCAAACATCAAACAGTCAAACTGTCCGTTTTTTGCGGCATAATCACATGTTTTTGGACTCATGATACACCCGTTTTCGTAAGCGTAAATTAAAGCATATATGTTTCCTGTCATTGCGGCTAGATCACAAACCTTTGATGTCATTGGACATCCTTGAGTATATGCATAAGTTAGACAATCTATGTGTTTTCCAATTGTGGCATATTCGCATGTTTTTTCGTTCCAAGGATACCATTTTTCACGAAGAAAAATCAAACAGTCCAGGTGTCCATTTAGGGCTGCATACGCACATGCGTCAGCATCTATTACGTTTTTGTCTCTGTTGTGAAGATAAATCAAAAAGTTTAACCTGCCATATTTTGCAGCTTCTATGGCTACAGTATTAGTTATGGGGCATTTGTTATCGATTAGAAATTTAAAACAATTAAAGTTATTTTGCTGCACCGATTTAATACATGCTCTCTCTGTTAGGGTATATTTTAAGAGATATAATTGTTCTAAGCATTTTAAGTGTCCGACAGACGCTGCATGTATACATATTAGTTGTTGTATTTGTGTGTTTTTGTATTTTAAGTTGCGTAAAAGCACAGTGCAACAACTTGGAACGGACTTGTTAAATATATTTTTTGTAAGCCTCCAGATGTTATCGATAATATTGTCGTTAACTTTCTGCATATTTACACAGTTAATATTTTTTTTTGTTTACATTTCAATATTTTTAAAATACCAGTCCGAGAAGTTATAAATCAAAGACCCGTTTTTGAAAAACAATAACTTCATAGAGGTCGATCACATCTGTTTCATTTTTGTTTGGGTTTTCTATTTTCATTTTTGTAAACAAGTCTGGGTTTTTTTTTACGCCCTCTTTCAACACGGGCGTAAACCTAGTTCTTTCCACGAAATCGAAAGATTTTTCCTCTAGTATATTTTTCAGCTTCACATAATCCACAAAATATTCAATACATTCGTCAACAGAACCTACTAAAGAAAAACTGTAACTTTTCCACGACGCCGAGTTTTCAGATTTTGGGTTAACATCTGTTATACGGTATAGAGAGTTGTGAGCTCGGTGTTTCAAAATCCGGTTTATTATGATATTTTTCCGAGGCACTGTAATAATAAAGAACCCTCCCGGTTTTAAATTTAAGTCTACATTGGAAATGGCCGTTTTCAATGATAAATCGTCAAAAAAAGCATAATGAAAGCTAAACTGAGATGTTATAACATCAAACTGGTTTAGTGTTGAAAAACACCCTGGAAACAATAATCTATCATTGTACGCATCTGCTAAGCAAAACTGTGTGACAAAATTTATTTTGAGCTTGTTTGCTCTATTTTTTGCCTCTTTTATAGATTTTTCAGATACGTCAACCCCTACATATTTTTTTATTTTTAATTTTTGATATTTGTGTAAATCTCCTCCCTTTCCGCACCCTAAATCTAAAACCACATCGTTTTTTTTAACATACTTGTTTAAGATACAAGTTTTAATAAAATTGTTGATACGACGTAAATTGGTTGTTGCGTCTTTTTCTTCTGTATACAGATGTTGATTTAATACGACATCGTCGTAATGAGTAGCAATACGTTCTTGATCTATTTTTTTTCGTTGATAATTCAATTTGAGCAAGCTATTCATGTGGTTTTTAAATCTTTAGAGATTTAAAAATATATTTATCATGTATAAATAAGATGTTGTATTCAAACAAACTGTTTGAATATATTACAAATGGTTTATTGGAACTAAAAACATTTAAAAATGTTTTTATCTTAACGACAGTTATTTATATATCCAATAACAGCAATAAGTGTGTTGATACAAAGTTGTTTGTTGTTTGTTCTAATCTGTAAAAAAACGTTATTGAATCTAAAATGTCCTTCAAACATACATTTAGAGTTGTGACATTCTGATCTTTGTTGACCAGAATCTTCAGTATGACGACGTTGCGTCAAAAGTGTTTCAAAAGAAGAGCGAATATTATTGTTGGTCATTATGTTTTGGAACTGCGAATGAATTCAAAAAAGAAAAATCATTATTTTTAAAAATTTCTGTCTTGTATAATTATTTTTTTTAGCTGAGGGAGTATTTCTTTTTCTAACTCGTCGTCTTCAAACGATTTTCTTTCTGTGAATTCAAACGCTTTTACATGTAAACATTTATCGGGTTGTGCGTTAAACACTTCTGGATGGTCATCTATTATATACACGTTTTTGCTAAATTCTTGCAAATTGTATTCATCGACAAGCATTTGAATAGATTTTTGTGTACGTTTTGTTTTTTTCGAATGTTTGCAATGATGTGAAAAGAAGATATATTTGAGTCTTCTTTCTGGTTTTACAAGTATAAAATTTTCAATAATGAAAAGAGCATAAGTTTTTGAAGCGGCAGTCCATACGCTTACGTTAAAGTTCTCGAATAAAAAATCTAAAAATTTTTGAAGCCCAGGTCTTTCAAAAATTTTATAATATCCTTCCATCTCGCGCCACGTAAAAAATTTCATCCTGGGTTTATGAACTTTCTTTTCTTCTTCTTTAGAAATAGAAGAGATTAGAGTGTTGTCTAGATCAAGTAGTATATGAATTCTTTTAGGATGTTTGGTGTATCTCTTGACGTTTTGCATTTTATGATATACAAGTACAATTTTAAAGAATAAAATAAAGCATTAACTGCGCGGTGGATCTTAAGCGACTATTTTTAATATATTAGAAACAAAATGGGTTCTTTACAAAATCAAGTGATAGGAAGGAGAACACAACCTCCGCACCCAGCATCTCAATACAATGCAGCTGCCGAGGATTGTCTATGTTTATCATGTAGTGCTTGGACAGCAAGAGCTGAATGCAGGGTTAGAGATGACGGTATACAAGATCCGTATATCAGAGATGAAGCATGTTGCGGGGGTTTTTGTACTAGTCAACCAGTTTGCGAGGCTCCGGATTATAGCATGTGTGATATAGGAAAAAGTTCTAAAAATGATGACCCTCTACTGCATGTTACATGGGACGGTGCACCTCGAAATATAAAATGTATTTACGATATAGAAAAAATCGATACTTTTGCTCAAGCGGCAAACTTTACGGAAAAATTTGGAGTAAACAACGAAATCCAAGAAAAAATATGTTTTGAGCCGGTAACAACATGTCCAAACGGTCTTAAAGAATGTAGTCGTATCAAATCTGTTGATTCTGGAAGTGACGCATGTAGACTTTGGTACGAAACACTTTCTCCACAGTTACAAGATGCATATATGCAATCTTATTGTATCAGACACAATACACAAGATTGTGATTGCGTATTAAGATCTAACAGCACCACATATAACAAACTCAAAGGTTTACACTCTTATAGCGATGGATGTTGGTTTTTACCTTGTGCAGATAACTTAAAATATTTTGTACCTTCAGATTTACGCAAACCAACGTGTCCAACAAACATATGTCAGATAATTATAGATGTGGCAAACGCTGAACATGTTGATATAGATGATATAAAAAACGATATAGTATGCAATTTTGGTCCACAACCGCCAAAGCCACCACCATCGCCTGATAATTTTTGGGATTTGCTTATTAAAACTCTGGAAAAATACAAGTATCAAATATCCACAATAACGGTGATCGTGATAACAATGCTAACTGTGTATTTTGTAATAAAAACTAAAAAATGATTTTTTAAAAAAATGTACATGCACAAAATAAAGAATGGATGAAAGAGTCAAACACTTCACTTCTCTAATGTTAACTCGTAGAGGGTATAATGTTCCCGCAAATACACAAAAAATTGACAGCAAATCTATTTCACCCGAGTTTTATATCGCGGAACCTATTCCCTGTTTTAAAAAAAACAAAAACAGAAACAACAATACGATAGTTTTTTTTATAACAAAGCAGAACATTAATAGTGAAAAACTCACTATTAATATATATAAACAGCTTCTCGTTATAGCATCGCAAAAAAACTATAATACCATTATTGTTTACGATTCTCAAATTAGTTTGACATCGGATGTAAAAACAAATATCGAAAACTCTGGCAATAACGCCGTAAGAATACATATCATAGAAGTTTTTGACTCAGATCGTCTACGATTTGATCTATATGAAACCCTGTTTGAAGATAAAGACGATCCTGATAATGTAGTATTTTGTCAAGATATCAATGATAAAATTCCTGTTTTTTGTAGTAATGATGTGCTGGTACAATATATAGGAGCTTTTCCGGGAGATGTTTTGAGGGGCAAGTTTCAAGGAGACCATACAATTTCAGAAAGACGCGTGTCGACTATAATTGGTGCTCAAAACGTAAAAATTTGAATTAATCTGTTTCAAATATATTAAAATGTAATAAATGTCGTTTTTAAGTTTTAATGAGAACGAGCATCAACTACAGGTTTACAACCCTTTGCTTGATAAAATACAAAAAAATATTTCTACATGCAACACCAAAAACACACCCAAGATTTTTTGCATAGACGGAAACATCGGTTCCGGAAAAAGCACTATTCTAGACGAACTCAAAAATAGAGGATATAAAGTTTTCAAAGAAAATTTGGAAGAATGGATGCCTGTTTTAAATCTTTTTTATGAAGATCCAAAAAGATGGATGTTTACATTACAAGTAACAATTACTGTGTCAATGAAACATCAATATGATGAGATGTGTGCATATGTTTCAGAGCCTTTTATTTTTGTTGAGAGGTCTCCTCTTTCTTCGCTTTTGTTTGTCAAAAACGGTGTTCGAAATGGATATCTAACGTTAGAAGAAATCAACACGTTTGCTAGCATATTCAACCAAAACTTTTGGAACCCAGACAGAGTGTTTTATGTCGACACCCCTGTAGATGTTTGTTTCCAGAGAAAACAAAAACGAGACAGACAGTGTGAAAAAGATATAGAAACAACATACTTGCAACAACTTAATGACGAATACAACATTATGTACAATCCGAAGTTTTCTTCAGGTATACAAGTGCAAAGAGTAAACGGCGCGAGAGACGTAAAAACTATTACAGAAGAAATATTGAAAAGTTGTATCTAAATTTTTATTCAAAACTTTTAAAGTTTTGAATTTAATGAACATGTTTGCCTGTGATATAAAACTGCCCGTTTTTATACACTACATGGTCGACGACGACATCAATTTCTGACGGAGAGTTCACGTTACTACAATCAACGACACAATCACAATCCGGGAAAGAGAGTTTGTCTTTATCTTTATTTCCATTCATGATAAAAATTTGTATGGAAGTTACAGTATTATTATTGTTTATTTCATACAAGTTAAAGAGCGAACTTTTAAACTTTTCAAAAACAAACGTGTTAATAAAAGAAGACGTTTTATATTTTTTACCAACTTCTGGAAACAAACTTTTTATTTTAAACTCCAAATCCCACACAATGGTACTGTCTGAAGAAGTTATTCTAGATTTAGATTTTAAAATTTCAATAACGTCTACGATATACCCGTATTCTTTGAAACATTTTCCTATAAAAGAGTCTTTAACCTTTTTTTCTAGATATATGTGTAAATTGTGATCCAGATATTGTGGCTCTATAATAACGCTATCTTTTATGTCAAACGTGTTCATACTGTTTAAAATTTTGTAATTTTTATTTGTAGAAAATTTCAATTATTTACTTTTTCCGATTGAGGAAAAAAGGAGAATACATATTAAGATGGCAAGCAACAGAAACCACAGTGACATACCTCCAAATGCAATTTTATCAATCACAGATTGCATTTCATCTTTTTTATTCAACAAATATTGATATGCCGTAGAATTTTTCATTTTATTCATGTTTGATTCTTCCATTGCCGAAGACACTGCTAAACTTGATCTTTCACTCATGGGCACTAAGTAGGGTTTATTAATATTTTCAGGCATCAAACACCACTTACTAGTCATTTTATAATGTAACAATAACTTTTGTACTATAAAATATTATCAAGTATAAATGGCTGCATCACATAATTATAAAATTCAACTCATAGAAGAGTTAAATTTTTGGATACACACAGAACAAGATTTAAAAAAAAAAGATACACAGATTGAACATGACTACAAAATTGCCGCATACAAAAAAGTGCTAAATCAGATTCGTTGCATCAAAACGGTAAAATCTTGGGAAGACTTAAAAAATGTTAAAGGTATTGGAAAAAGTATAAGGAGCAAACTTGAATCGGTTTTTGAAAAACACATCGCTAGCCGCAAAGCGGCTAGCGCCGAAGGTGCTAACAGATGCTCATATAATGATGATATTGAAAAAATATATGGTATTGGACCTGCTAAGGCATTACAACTGATGAAAAATCATAACATATCAACAGTTGAAGATCTACACAAAATAAATTCAAAAAATCCAGATTTGTTGAACAGAGTTCAGAAGATAGGATTAAAGTATTATAATGATCTACAACAACCAATACCAAGAAAAGAGATGGATGCACATAGTAAATGGTTAGACGGTTTGTTACACAGAGAAAACATGCTTGATTCAGACTTAATTTATTCTTTGGTAGGAAGTTATAGACGAAAAGCAAACCAGTCTTCTGATATCGATTTGCTTCTTTCGGTGCAAAGAAGTACAACGCCGAAAGAGAGAGCCAACATATTACACTCTTTTGTAGAAATGCTTAAACATCACAATTATATTATAGAAGTTCTATCTTTAGGAGATACAAAATTTATGGGTATAGTCAGGCTAGCTCCTTCAAAGGGGGTATCAAAATATAAACATTTTAGAAGAATGGATATTTTGATTACCAGTCAAGAAGAATATCCTTTTGCACTGTTGTATTTCACAGGAAGCAAAGAGTTTAACATAGAATTCAGGAAAAACGCGAGAGAACATAAAGTCGTTCTTAATGAACACGGAATCTTTGATGATAAATCCACACGCATAAATCTAGACATACGCTCAGAAGCTGATATTTTTAATTATTTCAACCTCCCGTATATTAATCCAAAGTATAGAAATTGAAATTTATTTTCAACAATCTTTTAGAATTTAAAATCTACAATGCTTATCTTCAACAAGTTCTATGCTTTTATTTTTTCTTCACCACGACATCTGGTCTGATCTTTTCTCCAATTTCAACCACAGTCTGGTATATCTTCAATCTATCTCGCTTTATATCTAGATCGTCAAAGATGCTCTTGAAAGTTATAGATTTAGTACACATATTCATTTTTTTAAAATACTCTTCCAGCTTCTGCACTATTTCCGCGTCGGTGTTTGCTCTTATTTTGACATCTGGCTGACCTACAGATTTTATTTTTATCGATTTCAGACATCTAGCTTTGGGAACAACTGGCTCCAGATTTCCAGTGTCTAGAGAAGCTATAAAATCGGCCAAATTAGCATTTACTACATCTACTTCTTCATTATAGTTGTCGACCAGATAATCTAGAATATGCAGCAGTTTTGTATAGTGTAAAACATACATTTCTTTAGTTATCTTTTCTCTGAATCGTCCAATCAGATCTTTCAATCTGCTCTCTATCTCTCTATAATTGTGAACAAGAAACCAGT
>TBL_comb48_EPIDRAFT_1003748_pt1 | contig 10006 bp, 7 predicted proteins | sample TroBogEpilimnion_37_FD_10681 | JGI IMG/M metagenome (IMG submission 10681)
AAATAAAATGATTTTTCTCTTTTCCAGATCTTCAATCAGAGAAGAAGCGTTTTTTATATTCAGACATTTTTCTGCATAGTTGACTAAGAAAGACTTGTCAATAATAGCACCTGCTTGTGCATTGACACTAAGAAGTCCAATTGTCTTAATTATTTGAGAATATTCAAAAATGCTGTTTTGGAATATATTCTCCGATTTTTCCAAGGCAGTCGCTATTGATCTCCATGAAGCATAATCAGGATTATACCTGGAATTAAGGAAGCTATAATAATTGAATATCAAGTAGTCATAAACATCAGCGATATTAAAGAACCCTTCTTTACCCTGAACATGTTCTGATAATCCAGTATGATCCGTTGATTCTAAAAAAGTAAAAAGAGATCGCTCGTTTTGCCCGTATTTCTGAAGAGATAAAGTAAGAATGTACGCAGATAAACTATCCAGAGGATATAGCTTTTCGGAAATATTATTGATATAATCGAGTGTGACATTAAACGCCTTTGATTTTATCAATAGTTCGACAATCGCCTTTATTTCACTTGTTTCTTTGCGAACAACAAACTTTTCGCTAATATGCTCAGCGGCTAAAAACAAAAGCTGCTCAACTGGCTCATTAAATGTTATTTCTCTAAAACGACCTTTAACCTTTGTCCATTCCTGTTTCTGTGAATGGTTCAAAGAAAATGCATAGGCATCAAAATTTTGATGCACAGTTGTTATGAAAACAATATTTGCATTTGGATTATTTATAAACTCAGCAAACTGCTGAATAAAATACAACTCTTTTTCAGGTGAATTTTGCGAAGCGTATTCTAAAAACTTACCAAATTCATCAACCAGCACGAACAGAATAGGGTTTTTATCACCTAAATCATGGTACTTGTTGTAAAGTTCAGTAAAGATATTATCGACACTGCCTTTTGATTTATTTAAGTCTAACGATTCCGCAATTGCATCTTTAAATGATCTAAATTCTCCTACTATATTGATAAAGTCAATTTTAGCTGACGGTAGCAGATTAATAGTAAAATATTTCTTTTTGCTTGTCAAACTTTCCTGGAACGCCCAAAGGAATGCACTTTTACCTGTGCCATATGATCCGATAATATTAAAAGACCGAATTCCTTTTTTGAAATCATTGCTTATTTGATTTACAACACGTAAAGCATTTGGTGTAGGGAAATAACTTAAGTCCCTACCTTTATCACGAATAATATTAACCGATGTTGTAAAATTAGTTCCCATAATATTTATCTAATACTTCGTACTTGTTTGGTTTTGATTTGAATTGCAATTCTTTAATGCCAGCGTGATCGTTAAAAATAATGCCTGCTTTTTTGAATTTGGGATTGGCTGCCAAACTTTCAATTTTATTGATCAGTCCACTTCGTCCTATTGCAAATACACTTCCAATCTGATTTTTGCCTTGTTCTATATGAAAGAGACTAACCGATTTATCGAAGTCCTCATTGTCTAATATACCAAAAAGAAGCACTTCTTCTGGTATTTCACTCTTCTCATCAGTCGGTATTGAGTAAAATGTACTTGTTTTATCGTCAGTTTTCCTTCGTTCTTCTTTAATAACGTTTAGTTCAGAAAGTATGCCAGAGAATGTATCCTCTCTATCTTTACTCTGCGCATCACCTCTTATGTACATCTTTATTAAAACATCGAAATCTGAAATGAGAGTATTCTTGTTTATTTGCGTGATATTCAATTCCTCAGCTTTGCGCAATATGTATAATACCAAATTCTCCTTAGTAAATTCGACCTTCTCTCGCCTATATTCATTAAATATGATGTTGTATAAAGATGCTAAGTTGTTTTTTACCAACTGGTAATGTAAAAGCCATAGTGTTGCTTCATCTTCTAAATAAGGATCTCTACCAGCTTGCCCTAAAATGTAATCCGCAAATTCAGTTAATTTACCTTCTTTATCAATTATTCCAAATGCTTTTACCCAGTATTGGATTGCTGATACCATATTTTTACCTACTCCAAGTTCTACAACAGCGTCTTCATTAGTGAATTTCCCACCACCTTTTATAAAATCATATCCTTTTTTGAGCCACATGTGTCTACAGTGGAAGGTTTCATGACCTGAAAACGTTAGTTTTATCGTTGCTTTAACTGGTTCCTTCATTGTAGAAATGTGAAAAATGTTTGATTAAACGTATGCAGGCAAATTTAATCAAAAAGAGCCAATCAATTAGGCTCTTTTTTTTGTTCGCTTTAAAGCGTCTTTTGTTAGTAGTTGTAGGCTTTTTGAAGCTAAAATTGAACTTTTATCTTATTTTTGTGCAATATTTTTATAATGGAATCTGCACTTCAATTTAATAATCAACTAATTCCTATTGAGATCCTTAATGACCTTAAGAGTTATGGCTTGACTTGGGATGTCGGTGAGGGATTCATCTCTACGTATTGCAATAGCAAAATTACATCTAATCGGGTCACGAAGATTTTAACTTCATACGAGATACCTTGTCATCAAATGAAAACTGATACTCGAATCATTGTGATATACACCCCACTTAATTCAATAGGGAAAGACCTATAGAATAAGGTTTGACGTTTGCGTCAAACCTTATTGCATATTTAAGCTGCCTCAAGCTCAATGATATAGAACCCAGTCATCTTAATCTGCTTTTTGTTCAGCTTCATGACCTGGGTGTTATCCTTCACCAGCATAACCGCACTGATCTCACCCGACTTCACCAGCTCAGTGCCTTCCTCAATAGATCCGAGCATCCTTATCTCTGGCTCCTTCACAACCTTAGTAATTTTTTCCTTCTTCGGCTCCTCAGGCATGTCCTTTAGGGATTTGTTTGCCGCTGATATGCTCATCTCACCCTTATGAGCCTTTTCCAGAACCGACTGGGATGCACCGTTCAATACCTTGATATATTCCACCACCATTGTTCTGCCCATGCCAGCGATCGTGGCAATCTATTCATTTGTATCAAAGGGAAACACCCATGAAAATTTAGTCATTTCAATTTAGCTCATCCGAATATTTCTCCTATAGGTGGTATTTCCTAGTAGGCAAAAAGCAAGTATGCGGATGTGTCTTATTCATTAAATCAAATACCTGCCTGATGCAATCGAGAAAAACACCATAATGAAAAATGTGAAATCATATTGTGGCTGGATATTTTTGATCGATTTTAACTGCCACATATCATATAATTAATAAAATTATATTACGGTTGCTTAAAACGCCTTTTCAATTTTGCACATCTTGGCTTTTGAGCTCCTCTGGCAGTTTATATTCAAAAAATTTGGGCTCTATAATCAGACTTTCTGGATTTTCCTGACCACCAAACATGATAATTTCACAACCAAAAATTTTGTTGAGTTTTATTGGGGAGAAAAAAGTTAATATTCTTCTCACACCAATACCATAAAATCTAACAAGATATTTTTTTGTCAAAATCAAATTCCAATTTGTTACAATGAGAAATTTCGCATTAGGATAATCGTCTTTAACAGACTCTATTTTATCCCGTAAAAGGCTTAATCCTTTGGTGTTAAGATTATCTTGGGGAACTCGATCGTGAATTTGCAAGGCATAGTTAATGTGATTTTCGAAAACATAAGACATTACACCATTTGTTAAATCATGATATGTTTTTTGGCTAAAATCGTCATCAGATGAGTCTCTTAAGTATACAATTGGAACCAATCTTCCAGTAGAAATGTTCATATCTACCCCATAATTACCCTCTTCATTATTACTTTCGTAAACAATAGTTCTCTGAAACTCCAAACATTCATCTAAATCTTGTCTTGAGATTATATAAGCATCAGTATCGATTAGTACAATGTCATAATAAATAATATATTCAAGTAATTGATGTTGAAACTCGCGATAAAAATAAACTTCATTCCAACGGTAATCATGAGAACCTGAGTATATTACCATATCAATATTTTTATGATTTATTTGGATGAACGTCATCAACTTTGGATAATCGTGGTCTGTGAAATATCCCATAACAGAAATTTCATTTTTGCGACAGTAGTCATTTATTACATCTTTTTGTGCTTCAAGACTTCTATCCCGCAACAGCAAAATGACAGCAGAAAACTTTTTCATTGTATTGTATAATTTTAATTTAAATAATATTTAGTGTTTATACAATAGTGAACAAATGATCTTTTAAAAACAAGTTTTATATTTAAATTTTTGAATAATTTGTCTAATTTTAAACGTAATTAATTGTTGTGTATGTTTATATTATTAATTATCAATACAAAGTGCATATATATTATTATATAATAAATATTTATTCGTTTAAAATAAATTCTATTGCCTCCTGATATTTTTTAAACAAGTAAGTAAACAAAAGAGTAGATTATAATTATATATAATGATAATTTTCTGATTCAATAATTACAATTCTTTAATAAATAAATTGAAAATTAATATATTTACAACCACACCTATTCTAAGAATTTAGGGTAGAATTCTTTCAAATAATGGTATAGTGCATCCCTGAAAATATCTGACCTTTTTCTACAAGTCAACTTTTCCAGCCTATTTAGCCTCGTTTTCTCTATTTGGTTGATTCTAAGTCTGACAAATTCATCTTTTTTGAGCTTTTCCATAAATATTTAATTTGTTATAAATATATTAAATACCTACAAAAAGTAAATAATAAAATTATTTTTATTTAAACTGTACTTTTTGTGTTCCGTGCATATAATTATAGTAAAATATAATATTATGCATCAGAAGTACTTGTTGACAATTGACAACACCCCCCAAAATAAAAAACCAAGAACCAAGCAAGAAATTGGAAAAATAAGCGCCAGAACAACAAATATTACTGGATGGACTGTCTACAATATCGCAACCTACACTGTTCAGCCGTATAGCTACACGTGGTGTCCGTCTGTTTACAATGGAAGTAGAAAAAATAAAAATTGGANAGGTCAGGGAATATTTGCCCTTGATTTTGATAGCGGTATATCGAAGGAAGCTGTTTTAAGTAGGTTTGCAGAATTTCATATTACNCCNAATATAATATATTATTCATTTAGNGANACCCCTGAATTGCGAAAATTCAGGGTGATTCTCATCCTTAATNGTATGCTTACGGATTATGATCAAGCGGCATGCCTAAGACAAAGCTTGATTGATGCATTTCCAGAATGTGACAAAAACTGCGTTGACGCTGCACGAATGTTCTTTGGGGGAATCAATGCTGAAGTGCTGAATGAAAATGAAATTTCAGTTGAAGATCTAATACCCTTCTTAGGTATTTCTACTATTACTAATGATAATAATCAAACAAGGAAAATTGCAGAAAAAAAGGTAAACTTATATAATATATATAGGAATAACCTTATTTCTGCAAATATTGATAATGAAAATGACACTTCACTTTTAGTCCCCCTCGAAGATGACCCCAACTATAAATATCTGGAAAGTTTAAAAAAGAATGATTTTGACTTTGAAAAGGCAATAGAAAGAGTAAAAATATTTAAAGATTTCACCGAGGGTAAAAGATTAAAACATATGGAATTATTTGGATTAGCTACTTCATTAGTCTGGATCAAAGGTGGTTCGAAAAGAATGAAACAAACCATGCTAAAGTATAATGAAGATGGTTTAACAGATTACAGCCAAAATAACTTCAACATACTACCTTATGTGAAATTGATGCGCTACCACCCCCAATGGCTTAAAAAATATTCTCCTTACACCGAGGATCACGAATATTCAAACCCCATATCAGCCGTTAGGGAACGCAGAGGTCTGGTTGAAATAATTGAGCCAATAAAAAAGCTGGAGCTTGAAGAAGCGGAGAAAATGATAAACGATTCTTTTGCCAAATCCTTAAGGGAAAAAAACAATAAGATTACAATCATTAGGTGTTCAACTGGCCTTGGTAAAACTGAGCAGCTAACTTATACACAAAATAATATTTTAGCATTCCCAACACACAAACTATTAAGTGAAGTTGTAAACAGAATGAAGGTAGATTTCATTACTACTCCGCCATTGCCTGCTTTTTTTCAAAATTCATTGAATGAAACCATAAAATATCTGCACAAGGCAGGACTAAACTCCGAAGTTTATAAGAAGTTAAAAGAAGTATTATTTAATATCGGAAATAACCAATTTGACTCAAGAGATATTAAACTTGTAAACGAATACATGCAAAAGAATTCTAAGGCTCTGGAATGCACATCAACAGTCCTGACTACGCATATTAGGGCTTTGTATAATCAGTTTAAGCACAACACCATTATCTTCGATGAAGATCCATTGGAGAGCATATTGGATATTAAGGAAATGGATTCACGAGACCTATTTGTAATAAATTTAGGACAGGACTGCCAACCAGGCACTCAAGCGGCACTTGAATATATTTTACAACAAACTCCAGGGGAGATAGTGAAAACTCCTACCTACAATATAAATAATGAAAAGTTGGTGCAATCTATACTCTGCACAAAAGTATCTTCCAATATTATTCAGTTTTTTGAAAGCGATTTTTTTGTACGAGACTCCAAGTACAACCATATTATTCATTACATTAAACACAGAAAAATACCTGATGATAAAAAGGTAATAATAATGTCTGCCACCGCTCCTGTCCAAGTCTATAAGGCTTTGTATGGCGACAGAGTGGAAGTGATTGATATTAGCAATGTGAAAAACCAAGGGTATATTGAGCAGCACACTGACAAATCATTTAGCCGTACTTCCCTTCAATCATCGAATTTAGACGAGCTAAAAAGAGAGTTTGAAGGGAAGCCAGTAATAACCTACCAAAGCTTCAGCAGCAACCTGAACCATAAAGATATGGGGATACATTATTGGAATTGTGAAGGACTTGATATTCTCAAGGGAAAAGATATTGTCGTATTAGGGACACCTCATTTAAATAATGTTGTTTATACCTTGTACGCGAAAGTTATTGGACTTGATTTAAATAATTGTGATCTTGAAATGAAACACCAGAAAATTGAGTGGAACGGATTTAGATTTACATTTATGGCATATAATGACAAGAGCATGAGAGAAATACAGCTCTCATTAATTGAATCAGAATTGATTCAAGCTATCGGCAGAGCAAGAGTCTTAAGAACAGATGCCAAGGTTAAAGTTTACTCAAATTTACCATTACAGGTAAGCGACAAGTTTGTTTACTAAGGTAACTTTTACCTAAGCCCCCAGTGATAAGCAATAATTACCATAGCTAATGTATCAAGTTTGCAATACTGTAAAAGCTGACGTTTTATTTCGTCCTTATGTTCACCAGAAATAGAATCATCAAATCTAATGCGATGATATGCTCGCATTGCGTCTGTGCCCCCTTTTACAACATCTTCGTTATCGGCTATTTCAATTCCAGCCATTAATGTGTCATATGGGTCTACAATTCCACCTTCCAAATCTTTGACTGAGTAACCCTTGAAGTATGGCACGTCATGTAAATAGGGATTATGGTTCCATACAGCTGGCAAAACCTTTTTTATCGAAGTTCTTCCAGCCATGTAAGGATGAAAATAATACTGCTGCGTCAGTTTGTTCATATCAACGAGCCTACCCTCCAGACCAGCTTTCTCATCCTTGATTATACCTTTAAGCCAGGTTTCAAGACTTTTATCAGCAATGCTGAAAATTTCCAATTGATTCAAAATTGTTCGTAAAACCGTGTTTTCATGAGAAGCCCACATGAACGGTGTGCCATCATTTCCAATTAGTTTCATAAGTGATTTTGCAAACTCAAAGTTCGGAAACTGATCTGATGTCATTATCCATTCTCTATGAATCGGTGTTGCGCCAGGAGAATATATCGTATGGCAACTCCACTGAAATGCAATCAATTCATACGGGCGCATACCCTTGAAAAAAGGTAAGGCACCTGTATAGGTTTCGAAATCGATAAAGTGAAGAGGGTATTTAAACTCCTTTAATATTTGAGGTAGCTCAGGCGATATCCACTCTGTTCCCTTTTTGGTATTTTCGATTTGTATAATTTGGCGCTCAGCTCTCGAACCCAGTTCTCCATTCTTGTCCTTCAATCGTTCTGGATCAACCTCAAAGAGAGAACTCTTTTTTTGTGCAATAAGTTCATCCAAGTACCAACCTTTAGTATAATGCCCAATTGCTCCACCAAAATATAAATCAAAAATATGAGGTTGGGTATATGCCATTGTTCCCCAACATTCTTGATAGCCATTGGGTTCGATCTGTTTGGTATTAAACTCACAAATTTTGCAGCCTTTGGTTAATGTATAATCGTCATCATTTATTCCATTGTTAAGAATGTTTATAAAAATATCCGCTCGTGATTTAATTTCATTTTTAAGTTTTAATACATCTTGAGTAACATCAAGGTACTCCAATATCCCTTCAGCCTTAAGCCTGTCTAAATACTCATAATATTTGGGATCATTTTCATACTTGAACTTAACCACAGGTTTTTTAAAATTGGGCTTTTGTTGAGCTGGGAGCTCCTCAATTTCTGCAACAGTTACACTATTATCATCTTCAAAAGTAAACCAGCCTGCCAGACCGTCAATGTTTGTTCTTTTCGCTTTATCAGGCATAAGTAATGAGCATCGGATATTATAGTCTGAATATGCTTCTGATAAGACAAGATATTGATAGCCAACATCCTCTATGTATTTTTTGAGTTTCTTTTTGCTCTCGGTAATATCTGCATCAGTATCGTGAGACTTTGATTTAACTTCTATAAGGTGTATGTCATTTCCTTTCTTAACTAATATGTCAATTCTTGCAAGCTTTACTCCAGATTGAACCGCTGCCTCAAATAATACGCAATCGCCAGCTTCTATGTGCCTTTTAGTTTTGGCTAATGCTTCATCAGTGCTACCAAATATCTCAATGCCGCCTGGATAAAATAGTGTAGCCATTTTGCCTACTACATAACCACCCTGAGCCAACATCTCCATATACTCGTTAGTATCATTTGATGTAGGATAATATTTCTTTTTGTAAATAAGCTTTTTGGGACAAGTTGACGCTAACTGAAAATCCGACTTCGATAGTGATATCATGATTGCAAAATAGAAGTAAATAAATTCGTGGATTCGTAATCAAACAAAACTAATTAAAACATTTTATTTATAACAATATTTAAAATTCAATTTATTTAAATAGCTCGTTGATTTACGAATTATTACCTCTTATTCTAACAAGGTAGTTCGCAACTTTCAAAAGATCTCTAAAAAAAGCTACCGAGATGCTTAAGTGGGTTGTACTAAAGTAATTATTACTGAAATGCAAGCTGGCAAAGGATTTGGCGAAATATATTTGAGAATAACTTCTATAAAAATCAAACATCCCTTTATATCAACTCCTATTTTCTCAACCAAATAAAATTACCATTAATGTCAGACTCAGCCAACAATAATGCATTATCTCGATCGAATGCAACCAACATGCTCGGCAGCATTGCAGAATCCGCTTTCGTTCCATCATGATAACAAAACTTAACTCTGCCCCTTATAAACAATAAAGCATGGGCTTTGGGGATGATTATATCATGGAAATATCTCGTGTCGGTTTTGGCATAAACCAGCGCAATGGCATTCCTATGTTTGGCACATTTATCTAACCATTTTATAGTTTCAGCTCTGTCTGGTGCATGACAAAATACCCTTCCATACCAGGGCTTATTTAGTCCATCNTCCAAAATNGTNTAATAATTNAATGCCGTTTCGAAAGGGCGATAAAATGGGGCATATACATCCAAGTCAAATTCCCCAAGCTTATCCATTATTTCAATTGGTACAACCCATTTGTCTTGGTGTGGCTTTATAGTTAGCGATTTTACATTTATTGTCATTTTTACAGTGAATTTCTAACTATAAATAGCCTGCCTATTACTGGAAAGATCCTCGATTTGATATTTTATTTTTTTAGGTTAAATAAAATATCTTAATGTTGGTCCCTTCAAATCCACTTCAAAGCTATCATGTTGGAAAATTTCACTCCCAAAAACAAACTTTTAATAGCAAT
>TBL_comb48_EPIDRAFT_1003751_pt1 | contig 9997 bp, 6 predicted proteins | sample TroBogEpilimnion_37_FD_10681 | JGI IMG/M metagenome (IMG submission 10681)
TTATCAGATATAAATTTATAGTTTTCATTTATTCCATTTTTTTAATTGCATATCGTTGAATATTACTTTATTTGTCACTTTCTCAGGTATCAGAAATACATATAAGGAAGTTTCCGTCATTTCAGGAACAGTGGTTTCAAAACCAACAAGGGTTGTCCCCGGAATTGGGGCATCATAATCCTTGGCCGAAGCTGTTGACCATGTTCTCATAACTACATGGCCTGGTTCCTGAACTTTCAGGATGAGCTTTTTGCCATTTTTAGTCAATTCAGCAGTTCCGTCTCCCAATAATTTCACATGGGCAGAAGTTAAAAGTGTGTACCGCACGTTCGCTTCGGTTTCTGATGTTTTAAGTTCGTCGCATACTACTATATATTGCTGATTGACAATGGCGATTCCCCTGTTGGCCAGTGAAAGCTGTCCTTTGTAAACTTCTGTCAAATCAAAGGTAGCATTCATAAATGAATTTTCTGAAGAAGAACCGGTCTTTGGGTAACATGATCCCATACTCGTGATGTCCTTTCGATATACTTGCCCGTTTTTTCAAAAGTGCATCATCAAAGATCAGGTATATTATTTCAGGTGATTGATATATACTATTGATAGTTAATCCTTTAAATTTAACCATGAACAACCACAGGACCGTCAGTCAACTGATGCACTGATTGTTTTTCAGACGGTAAATTGTATCTTCGCCTGCTATGTTATAGTGCTTTAAACATCTACATAACGTGGAGTGTACAGTGGCCGAATCGACAAATGGAATTGAAAGAAGGACAGTGAATCTGTATTCAAATGTATACCCTTTAACCTTGACCCCGGAGTAAGCTTTGCATAAACTTGAAAATGAAAACCATTTCAATGAACTTGAGATAAAATCAGGCTCAAGCTATTCATGGGTAAAACCGTCTTTAAATTTCCGAAATTTAATTGATACCTTTGTTCTGTAACATGGTTGTATTGTTTTGGATTCACCCTTAAATTACTAATATTAAAGTTCATAAAAAAATCCATGTCACTTTTTATCTAAAATCCATTATTTTCAGCACTTTAGACAAGTGCGAAATATCATTATATTACATATAGCCACTAATCAAAAGAATACAAGTATTAATCGAACAAACGATCCGGAAAAAATAAATTCAGATATTACAAAGGTATCGTTAGTTTAGTTTGTTTGTTAGGATTAGAAAAAAAGGAAATGATGTGAAAAAATGTAGATCTATAAAATTAGGGATTATAGCGATTCTTTTTATCAATTTTGCATTCGCACTGAATGTTTTTGCTGTTAAATTTTATAGCATCAATTCTATGTATGGAATTTCCATGCGGGAGATGAACTCTGTGTGTCAGGATGAAAATGGATTTGTTTGGGCCTCCTCAAAAGCGGGAATTCTGCGGCTATCAAAAGATGCTTATCGTATTTATCAGCTTCCCTACGAATCAACTGACTTGTATAGAGTGAGATTAGTATATAGGAACTGCAAAATTATTGCTTACACCAATAATGGTCAAGTCTTTTCCTATAATCAGATATTCGATAAATTTGAATTGGTACTGAACCTTAATTATAAATTATTAGATGTGCTTATTGACGATAATGGTATTTGTTGGATCTCAACATCAAAAGGATTATACAAATACCAGTCGGGTAACCTTTGCTCCGTTTTTGAATACTCATCGAATAGATATGTAATAAATTGGTATGATTCGAAAAATATAATTATTGCAAAGCAGGATGGAATCTGGCTTTTTAATATCCTTTCTTTGGAAAAGAAACACCTTTATGAAAATAGGAATTTTAACACAATTGATTTTTCATCGCTTTATTTCGATAAGGATCATGATAAACTATGGCTTGGAACATTGTCTGAGGGATTATTGGTTTACAATTTCAGAGATAGAACTTGTTTTAATGTAGAAGCATCAATTTTACCCAAACAGCCAATCCTGGCAATTCGGGAGAATTCTGATTCTACCTGTTTAATTGGTATTGATGGTCAAGGCATTTGGGAACTTAATAAAAGAAATCAAAAAGCAGGGAATATTTATAAAGAAAGTTTAGATTCCCCATATTCTTTGCGGGGAAATGGAGTCTATGATTTGTTTTGTGATAATAACAAAAGAGTTTGGGTGTGTACCTATAGCGGGGGGCTGTCGTTTTTCGATCAGGATTCTCCGTTAGTTAATCAAATTGTTCATCTTCCAAATAATACAAATTCATTAATAAATAACGATGTAAATAGCATTATTGAAGATCGTTGGGGGAAAATATGGTTTGCGACAAATAATGGAATTTGTAGTTGGGATTTAGCCACCAATAAGTGGAGCAGATTTTACAATGATAATGAGAGACAGGCCCAGGTATTTCTTCCACTTTGTGAAGATAACCAGGGTAGAATATGGGCAGGGACTTATTCCTCAGGAGTATATTTATTGGATAGTAGAACCGGCAAAGAGTTGGCTCACTATACTAAAAACGGGAAAAGATCACCTTTGTTAAATGATTTTATATTTAATATTCTTAAAGATAGTGATGGAGATATTTGGTTGGGCAGTGTTGGTGGTCCGGTTATTTGTTATCTATCCAGGGAAGACAGATTTCGTTTATTTTCTACTCAAGTTATAGGATGCTTTGCTCAATTGTCAGATAACCTGATACTTTTAGGCTGTAGCGACGGTTTGAAACAATTAAACAAACAAACAGGTGAAATCAGAAAATTAGTCGCGGGTTTGCTGGTTCGTGATATTTTGGTAAATGGAGAAGATATTTGGATTTGTTCCTCCGGAGATGGATTAATTAGGTTTAATTCAAAGAGCGGCGAGACAGAAAAGTTTACAGTAAAGGTCGGATTACCCTCGAATTTTATAAATAGCATTATCAATGCAAATGGTTATTTGTGGTTAGGAACAGAAAACGGATTATGCCGGTTTAACCCAAAGAATAAAAATGTTCTTGCTTACTCCTCAACATACGCTCTTACAAAGACATCGTTTAATAGCAGTTCCCATATTAGATTAAAGAATGGTCAAATAGCAATGGGAACTAATAATGGAGCAATAATTTTTGCTCCAAATATGATCGATGTGCCTCCGACAAAAGGGAAAATCTTTCTGCAGGATTTGTCGGTTGCGGGTCGTTCAATCAGAGAAATCCCATCATTCAATCTGAAAAGTCCCATAGATAGTTTACAAGAAATAAATATAAAATATTTTCAAAATACGATTAGCCTGGAACTTGTTTCACTTTGCCTGACACATGGATCAAAATTTTCCTGGGAAATGGAGGGATTTGATAAGCAATGGAATCAGCCTACTGGAAACAATATTATTACGTATACAAACATTCCAAGTGGGCACTTTATACTAAAAATAAGACTCTTTGACAGTTCATTGAACCAGGTAATAGCTGAACGGTCCCTGAAAATAAATTCTACTCCCCCGTTTTGGAGAACTGGATGGTTTATTCTACTTATCTTAATAGTTATTTCAGGAATCATCTTTCTATATTTACTTTACTACATAAACCGGTTGAAGCAAAAACATACAGAAGAAAAGGTGCGATTTTTCACCAATGCGGCTCACGATATACGAACTTCGTTGACCTTAATCAAAGCTCCGGTTGAAGAATTGAGTAAAGATAAGAATTTGACAGAACAAGGAAGGTACTATTTAAATCTAGCTATGGAACAGGCAAGGCAACTGACCTCGGTTGTTACCCAATTGATGGATTTCCAGAAAGTTGATATTAGCAAGGAACATCTCTTGCTTTCAATGACAGATATTGTAAAACTTGTTTTTAACCGCAAGATCATCCTGGCTTCCTATGCAAACAACAAGAATATCGAACTCACATTCGTTTCTGATCGTGAGTGTTATATGACAGCCGTGGACGAGTCTAAAATGGAAAAAATCATCGATAACATGATTTCCAATGCCATTAAATATTCGCCCAATAATAGTCAAATCCGGATTGAACTCAGATGTGACGATAAAAAATGGGTACTTCAGGTGAAAGACAATGGAATTGGCATCAGCAAAAAAGCTCAGAAGCAGTTATTTAAAGAATTTTACAGAGGCGATAATGCGATCAATTCAAAGGTTGTCGGTTCGGGAATAGGGCTTTTATTGGTTAAAAACTATGTAACTATGCATGGTGGTAATATCAGTTGTAATAGTCAGGAAAATATCGGATCAACATTTCGGGTTGTAATTCCGTTTAAATCAATATCGGAGAAGTCTTTATCAACGAATGCATCGTCTGATAATCCAGTAGCTTCAAGACAATTCAAGGGCGTTTCCCAGCAGATTGAACCTGAAACGGAGATTCAAACTTCAAAAGAAATGAAAGTGCTGATTGTTGAGGATAATGATGATCTTTTGACTTTCATGAAAACTTCCCTTAGCAATGTTTTCAAGGTTTATACAGCCGTCGACGGAGAAAATGCCTGGGAGTTTATTTCGAAACAAATCCCTGATTTGGTTGTATCTGATATCATGATGCCAAATATGGACGGTTTTGAATTGTGTAAAATTATGAAATCAACTTACGAAACCTCACATATCCCAATTGTTTTACTGACTGCCCTGTCTGAAAAAACTGATCAGTTACACGGTTTAGGACTGGGTGCCGATGATTATTTAACCAAACCTTTTGACATGAATCTTTTGATTCAACGAATCAAGTCGATTATTCGAAATAGGGAGATTGTCAGGGGAAAAGCATTGAAGCTAATAAAAAACGATTCAAACGAACAGATTCTAGCAAATGAGCTCAATGATAAATTCGTAAGGAAGATGCTGGAAGTTGCCATAGCCAACATTTCCAATACTGAATTCGACAAGGAAGAATTCGCCTCTGCAATGAATGTCAGTTCTTCTCTGCTTTATAAAAAGATTAAATCGCTCACCGATCAATCACCCAGTGATTTTATAAAAACCATCAGGCTCAATCACGCCGTGGAATTGTTGCAGTCCCGGAAATACACAGTTACTGAAGTAAGCGAACTTTGTGGATTTGCCAGTTTGACATATTTCGGCATTGTATTCAGAAAACAATTCGGGAAATCCCCATCAGATATTTTTGAATAGAGAAAAAGTTACGGCTATGTAACTTCTCTTACTGCGTCATTTGCTTATAAAGGCAGCGAAAAACCTGAAGCTGGGTGTTGGCGCAAATTGAACTAAACCTTAGTTTAATTGGGAATATATACAAATTAATATTTTTCAGATCCAGAATATAATGGATAAATAACTGTATTTAAACCACTTAAATGCAGCATGGTAAATTGTGGTTTATTTAAAAATATCCAAAATATAGAATCAAATATCTATGATAAAGAGTCTTCTCCTGAGGTACCCCATACTTTTACACCACCAATATTACTGATGAATCTGAATTTTTATGAAAAAAAACCCTACGCTTTTGGATTGGCTATTCCTAAAATTGCTTGTTGATGATATCCCGATTACAATATATGATACTGAAAATATACAAAAAAAAGAAGTAGTGCGTATATCAATTATTAACTAAATCAAAACAAAAGATGCAAAAAAAGAAGAGAAATCATTATTAGATCTGGCTAACCAGAAACAAATCATTATCAGAATAATTGCCGATAATAAATCAAATTAAATTCTTTTAATTAACAAAAATTAGATCAATGAAAAAAAACACGTTAGTACGGGTTGCAATCATGCTGCTGCCTATGTTGCTATTATCCAAAAGGGGTAGGTTATCCAGCCAATAACCCTTTGGTAAGGGATGATTATCATACTTATCGTACTTTTGATTTCAATCTCTTAAAGATGGATATGCCAATTCCAACAGACGAATTATTGAAAAACCCATTGTGCGATCAAAATGCCGCTTACAAATAATGGAAAGAAATTATTTTGCATTTTTAATAATGTAATCTAATCTTTAAATTGTATAAAAAAGGGGGAATGCACAATGGTATTCCCCCTTTTCCTTTGAAATCATATACATCTGAATAAATGAATCATAATGAACTATTTTAAGAGCTGCATTAGTTTATTGTTAATGGTTGGATTTTTGTTTATTGGCATATACTCAGGATCGGAGCAAAATCTTAAGGTTACTAAAAACCACCCAGAGAAAACGGTCTACCATCAGGGTGCCTACCGGAATTTGTTTTTCGAAGCGGGGTACAGTCAAAATGAGATTGACAAAAAGGTTGAAAAGGCCTATTTTGACTTGTTTGAGGGTCCAAACCACGTTTATTTTGAGTTAGGCGATTCGATGGCATACGTCTCTGACATCAAAAACCACGATGCCCGTACCGAAGGCCTTTCTTATGGAATGATGATTGCCGTACAGCTAAATAAGAAAGAGGTTTTCGACCGTATATGGCGATTTTCAAAAAAATACCTTCAACATCAGGAGGGGCCGCGAAAAGGGTATTTCGCCTGGAGTTTCAATCCGAAAACGATGAAGAAGAACTCTGAAGGTAGCGCTTCCGATGGAGAACTCTACTACATTACCAGCCTGTTGTTTGCATCGAACCGTTGGGGCAACAAAACCGGGATCGATTATTACGCCCAAGCACGTAATATTCTGAACGAAATGTGGAAAAAAGATGGAACAGGCAATATCTATAATCTGATAAACACCGGTGCCAAACAAATCTCCTTTGTACCTGAAGGCGATGGGTATAAATGGACAGACCCATCGTACCATTTACCTGCATTTTATGAGATTTGGGCTGAATATGCCAGAGATGGCCATGAACAATTTTATAGGGATTGTGCTGATACTTCACGCGTTTTCTTACATAGGGCATGTCATCCGTTGACAGGCCTTAATGCCGACTATACTGAATTTAGCGGAAACCCACACCCTACTCCCTGGTTGCCGTCTGCTTTTCGATATGATTCGTGGAGGGTACCAATGAATATAGCAATGGATTATGTCTGGTACGGAAAAGATAAAACCTGGCAGGAAGAGTATGCCAGACGTTTTCAGGGATTCCTTCGGTCAAAGGGTCTTGAAACCTTTGAAGACCAGTTCAATGTTGACGGAACGAAGCCCGAAACCATTCTTCAGGCTGGAGGTTTTAAAAAGTTAAGACATTCTTTAGGATTGTTGGCCACCACATCTTCAACCGCCCTTATTGGCCAGGATAAAAAAAGCCTCGACTTTGTAAATGCCCTTTGGAATGCCAAGCTTCAACCATACGAAGATGGTTACTTTGATCCGTATTATGATGGCTTATTGTATCTTTTCAGTTTGATGCATTTAAGCGGTAAATATCAAATTATCACGCCACAACATAGTTAGTGAATTATAACAATAGCTTAAAAATTAATCCAAAAATCAAATCGAAAATAGATGAAATAGCCATGGTTGGAAAATCATAAACCAAAGATGAATATCTCCAAGGCTATTCCATGCGACCTTAAAAAAAAATAGTATACGTATGAAATATCTCATTTCAATTTTTTGCATTTGCTTGCAGTTTAGCTACTTTGCATTTTCGCAAAATATCGTAACACCTGCTTCGTTGGGCTTCGACATTGTACATGATGGTATTGCACATGGGAAAATCGATACCATTTCATATAAATCAAAAACCGTTGGCGCAACAAGAAAAGCCCTTATTTATACTCCACCTGGTTATTCTCCTGAAAAGAAATACCCGGTGCTCTACTTGTTGCATGGTATTGGTGGCGACCAAAAGGAGTGGCTCAATGGTGGGCAGCCTCAGGTGATTCTGGATAACCTGTATGCCGAAAATAAGATAGAACCTATGATTGTGGTCATGCCTAATGGCAGGGCAATGAAAGACGACCGGGCTATCGGAAATATCATGGCTCCCGATAAAGTTCAGGCATTTGCCACTTTTGAGCAGGATTTGCTCAAGGGGCTCATCCCATATATCGAAAAGAATTATCCGGTAATTAAAGATCCGGAGCACCGTGCCATTGCCGGTTTGTCGATGGGCGGCGGGCAATCGCTGAATTTCGGTTTAGGTAACCTCGACAAATTTGCCTGGGTGGGTGGATTCTCTTCAGCGCCAAATACAAAAAAGCCTGAAGAACTGTTGCCCAAGCCTGAAGAAGCTAAGGCCAAACTGAAATTGCTCTGGATTTCGTGTGGTGATAAAGACGGGTTGATTTTTTTTAGCCAACGCACCCATAATTACCTCATAGCTAACAATTTTCCACATATTTACTATGTTGATCACGGTTATCATGATTTTAAAGTCTGGAAGAATAGTTTATACATGTTCTCTCAGTTGATCTTCAAAACGGTTGATATTGCTTCTTTTGATCAAATCAGCAATGCTGGAAAACCTGCAGAATCGAATATCCGTTCGGCGAAGTATCCGCAGATTTTACCTAATGGACATGTCCTATTTCGTGTAAAAGCTCCTGAAGCAAAAAAAATGCAGCTCGATTTGGGCAAAAAATATGATATGGTGAAAAACGCTGAAGGCGTTTGGGAAATATCCACCGATTCGTTAAGCGAAGGTTTTCATTACTATTCTATAATCATCGACGGAGTTGCTGTTGCCGATCCGGCGAGCGAATCGTTTTATGGTATGGGACGAATGGCCGGCGGGATTGAAGTTCCGTTTAAAGGTGATGGCTATTACGAAATAAAAAATGTGCCTCATGGCGATATCCGCATTAAACGCTACTATTCGATTGTAACGAATAGCTGGCGCGATTTCTATATGTACACCCCTCCGGGTTACGACCAGGATACAAATGAAAAATACCCTGTACTTTATATTTTACATGGTGGTGGTGAAGACCAGCGGGGCTGGGCTACCCAAGGCAAAGCTGATTTGATTCTCGACAACCTTATTGCAGCAAAGAAGGGGGTACCAATGATTGTGGTAATGGTTGACGGGAACCTTCCGTTAAATGGTTTTGGCAGGGAAACATTGGCCCTTTTTGAAAAAGAATTGAAACAAAGTGTTATCCCTTTTGTGGAACAAAACTACCGTGTAAAAACCGACGTGAATTCACGCGCACTGGCAGGATTATCGATGGGTGGTATTCAGACACTTTATGCAGGCATTAAAAATTCCGACCTGTTTTCTTATCTGGGAGTGTTCAGTTCAGGTTGGATTCAACCTATGCAAAAGGATATAGCTGATTCGCAATACGAGTTCATGAAAAATAATGTTGATAAAATCAACCGCAATTTGAAACTATTCTGGATTTCGCAGGGAGGTAAAGAAGATATTGCCTGGAAGAATTGTCAAACCATGATGGCTAAATTTGATGAAATGAAGATTAAATACGCATACAGCGAATACCCGGGAGGCCACTCCTGGCCGGTTTGGAGGAATAACCTGTTCAATTTTGCACAATTGTTATTTAAATAAAATATTGCGATGAATCAACTAACAAAAACGCTGCCATTCCTTGTCCTTTGGATTTGCACACTTGTGGCTTATCCACAAAATAAGCAGGATCAAACCACCATTTGCAACCCGATGAACCTGAGTTATCGGTTTTGTTCCGATCCGCCATCGCGGCGTGAAGCTGCCGATCCTACCATGGTTACTTATAAAGGCGAATACTACCTTTTTGCATCCAAATCGGGAGGATATTTCCATTCTACTGATTTAATCCATTGGGATTTGATAACCACCGGGGATCTTCCTTTGGAAGACTATGCTCCGACCGTGGTGGTTATGAACGACACTCTGTATTTTATGGCTTCTAAAAATGATCCTCCGCTGACGATTTATAAAACTGCCAATCCAAAATCGGGGAAATGGGAAATTGCCAATCCTGCATTTCCTATCGGGATGACCGACCCGGATTTATTTGTTGACGATGATGGTCGTTTGTATTTTTACTACGGTTGTTCAAACGTAAATCCAATATATGCCGTTGAACTGGAGCCTAAAACGCTCAACCCGATTGGTAAACCTGTTGCGGTGATAAATAGTGACAGGAAAAATTATGGATGGGAAAGGTCAGGCGATTACAACGAAGTTGGCAACAACCCATGGAT
>TBL_comb48_EPIDRAFT_1003754_pt1 | contig 9991 bp, 11 predicted proteins | sample TroBogEpilimnion_37_FD_10681 | JGI IMG/M metagenome (IMG submission 10681)
CCAAGGGTAAGTTCATCGCTACCAAGGAGGCTGTGAATAAGTCATACGTAGGTCTTCACTGGAACTCTCTGGCAACCATGTCTTGGGGTGAGTTAGCGGTGATGATGATTAAAGCTAAAGAAGCGTTTGAGGAGTACGGCGACGATGAGCCTATGCGTATCTTTATCCAGAAAAGACTAGCGGAAATTTACAAACAGCAAGTGGACGAGGTTGTTGTGGACGCAACCACAGGCGAATACTTGATGGGCGATGATTGGTCTGAGGAGGGTGGCTTCATCAACGGCAAGCCAACGTCTTACGCAGACATAACTCCAGATATGCGTAATGCTCCAGGCTTTGTTCGTTTAAGGTTTATGGGAGTGGACGTTCAAAAGAGAGGTTTCTACTACCTCATCCGTGGATGGTCTGGAGACGGACGCTCACGCTTGATTGACTGTGGATACGTGAACGCATGGACGCATCTTGTTCAGGTGCAGAATCGCTACCAGATTAACCCCCTCAATGTCTTTGTGGACTCGGGCTACATGCCTGATGAAGTTCTTTCCGCTTGTGCTGCTAACGGATGGGTGGCTACTCGTGGTGACCAGCGGAACGACTTTCCGTGGAACGTAAAAACCCCAGCAGGAATCAAAAAGGAACTCCGTCCATACTCCGTCCCATCCGTCGAGAACGTAAACGGAAAGAGAGTAAAAAGATTCTTCTTCTCTAACCTACGACTGAAAGACATCCTTTCATCGCTCATCCGTCGGGGGAAAAGCACCCGCCCAAAGAACATCAGCCAAGATTACTTGGACCAGATGAAGTCAGAGCGTAGGACTCTATCCCCCTCTGGTAAGCCAATTTGGGAGAGGATGGCTAACAGGGACAACCACTTCTGGGACTGCGAGGTAATGTGCCTCCTGCCAGCTATTGCTTGGAAACTGACTGGTCGTCCAGAGGACGTAATGTTCCAAGAGGAAGAAGAAGTTGAAAAAACTGATTGACTTCAACAACAATACACGTTTACTCTTTGATGACAGGTAAAGGTTTTCATGTTGTCCTTTCCCTGCTCAAATCAAGTTCCTCCCCTTCCGCTTGGTCGGGGGGGAACTCCCATTTGACTTACGCGTAGAGTTATGCCCTACCCGACTGGCTGTTTCCTTATTCTGTCCCAGAAGCGTATCGAGAAAATTGCTGATACGGCTGCCTCCTTTATGGAGGAAGGAAAAACCATGATGAGCTACACGGACTCTGGCGTGACGGTAAGTAAATCTTTCCCGATGAGTCCACAGCAAACCCTGATTGAGTGTCGCTATGCTTTGCAGATTAAAGACCCTCAACAGTATGGTCAAATTGACCGGGTTAGGGTTTACAACGGACTCTGGAACTTTCGAGGTCTTTGAACCCTATGTCCAGAAAGAAAACTCCGAGCAAACCATCCACTAAGCAGAACCAAAACCTTAAGTCACGCGCTGACGTAGGGGGAGGTAGTTCTGGCATCTTCTCTCAGTTTGAGGCTGCCAAGTACTCAAACAAACGTCAGTGGGTAAACACGCCATGGCCTGCGGACATGAAGCGTACCATGACGACGTTCGACCGTCAGGAGTTGAGCCGCAAGATGCGTTGGCTGGCAGTCAATGGCGGGCTACCCCGCCAGATGATTGCGGACAATGTTCTTTACTCTGTTGCTGACGGCATCCGTCCACAGCCAGCGAGTGGTGACGATGCTTGGGACGCTGAGGCTTTTAACTACTTCATTGAGTGGGCAAACAAGCCCTGCGAGATTACAAACCGATACAACTTTTGGGAGTGCCAGCAAATCGTTTGCCGTAAGGTGGACATTGATGGCGAGATGTTCATCCTCAAGACTTACGGCAAGGATGAATCAGCGAAGATTCAACTCATTGAGTCCCACCGAGTCGGCAACAGCAATTCTGCCGTAGGCAACTATGGTGGCATGTACGACGGAATCCTGTTCGACAAGTATGGTGCTGTTGTCGGATACAGCGTCATCCGTTCTGACGGAGAAGTAAGAGTGATTGGGAGCAACTCAATCATGCACGTTTACCACCCAGAGACTGCCTCTGGTGCAAGAGGGTATTCGCCCATGCAGCACTCAATCAACAACATGATTGACATACTTGAGGTTCTTTCTCTGGAGAAAACCGCAGTCAAAACATCAACGGACATTACCCGAACCATCACTCGAGAAAGCGGTCAGTTTGAAAATACGGTCGCTGACTTTGAGGCTTTCGGTATGCGTCCACAGGACTACCCCCAAGGTGTGTACAACAACCCTGAGGAGGTAGGCACCTTCATTGGCGGAAAGATTCTCTCCCTTGCCCCGGGAGAAAAGCTAGAGTCGTTCCAGAGCAATCGCCCTAACGCTACTTTCACGGGATTCATTGAACACTTGCAGAAGGACTCCACGGCTGGAGTCCTGCCCTACCAATTCACCGCTGACCCCAACGGCATTGGCGGTGCAGCGATTCGCTTGGTCATCAGCAAGGCGGAGCGTCAGTTTAACTACCGTCAGCATATGCTGATTACTCGTATGCTTGTCCCCATCTGGGGATACGTCATCGGCAACGCAATCGCTACTGGTCGCTTACGCCCCAACGATAATTGGCATAAAGTTAATTGGGTCACTCCACGAAAAGTGACAGTGGACGCTGGTCGTGAAGCATCAGCGAACTTCCGAGACATCATGGGTGGACTGAAAAACCTCAGCGACGATTTCGCTGAGCGTGGACTTGACTATCGGGAGGAACTGAACCGACGAGGTGCCGAGATGCGGTTGGTCGTGGATACGGCAAAGAAGTACGACATCCCTGTTTCAATGCTTCTGCAAGCATCCCAGAGTCCGATGGACGTGGACCTCAAGCCAAACGATTTTGAGTCCACTCCACAAAACAACAACAAGCAAGGTGACGGATTCAAACCCCTTAAATAACCATGAGCAAACTACTTGAAAACTTATCCAGCGGTAAGCCTATCCTGATTAACCCTAAAGTTGCTGAGGCATACGCCCGCAAGATTAGCGGCATCTCTCCCTCGTCTTTCAACCCCGACTTCCTTACCGCCATGTTCGGCAAGAAGCCTGTGTTTGAAAAGTTTCCTCCCTATGCCTTCATCCCTGTCAAGGGAGTCATCGGCAAGGGGCTGACTCCTCTTGAGTCCATGTGCGACTCCTGCGACTTGGACGACGTGTACGACATGTTGTGTGACTGCGAGTACGACGACGACATTGAAACAGTAATTATGGTTTACGACACTCCCGGTGGAGGTTGCGTCGGAGTGGAGGAGATTGCTCGGAAGATTAAAAACTTCAAAAAGGAAACCATTTCCTTTACCGCCAAGGACTGCTGTTCGGCTGGCTACTGGATGGCTTCACAGGCAAAGAAGTTTTACGCTACGCCTTCCTCTACTGTTGGCTCTATTGGTTGCTACATCGCTTACGTGGATTCGGCAAAAGCCTGGGACATGGAAGGATTCAAGATGGAGGTCATCAAGTCTGGCTTGTTCAAGGGGACAGGAATCAACGGCACTTCCCTCGACAGCAATCAGCGCAAGATGCTTCAGGACGAAGTTAATGAAATCCACATGAACTTCAAGGCGGACGTTAAGTCCGTCCGCACGATGGTTGATGACTCTTGCATGGAGGGACAAACGTTCTCTGGCAAGAAGGCGGCTGAAATGTACATGGTGACTGGTCTGGTTGATTGCCTCTACGACCTGCTCTACGACTTGGACGAGAACTTGGCTAAGCAGTACAAGGCGGACGAAGAGAACGATGAGCGACATGACTTGGCTGGCAAAGCCAAGGCTAAAGCCAAAGCCAAAATCAAATCCACGGCAAAGAAAGATGATGACGAGGATGAGGAGGACGAGGAGGAGGACGAGGAGGACATGAAAAAGAAAGGCGAGGATGACCCTTCCAAGCGGACTCCAGAGGACGAGGACGAGGACGGAGAAGATGCCGTGGACACAGACAAGGACTACAAGAAGTAAGCCCCACTTGACTCATCCGTAGTTTTAACTGACTCCCTATGACCATTGAAGAAACCGTAAAGGCACTCAAGTCCGCTTTCACCTCAAAGAGTTCTGAGGTTGAAAAGTTGGCAAACGAACTAAAAGAATCTTTGGCTAAAAACGAGGCACTTGGTGCCGAGGTTGAATTGCTGAAGGAAAAGGCAGAAGCCTACGACTCGTTGATGCGTGAGAAGAGCGAAGCATCCGCCAAGGCGGAAGAGTTGGCTAAGGCTCTTGCTGAGTCTGAAAAACTTAAGGCTGATGCAGTAAGCCAGATTGAAACTGTCGGCAAGAAGGCTGCGGCTATTGCTTCCAGCGTAGGCGTTGAGCCTGTCGAGATTTCTGCTGCTGATGGTCAGACGAACAAGAGTCCTGAAGAAGCGTGGAACGAATACGTGTCCATGAAAGACCCTGCCAAGAAGTTAGCCTTCTACAAGACTAACCAGAAAGCCATCTTCGCCCACCTAGGCGTAAAGGCGTAAATTAATTTCCCATACCCCATAACTCTAACCTAACACACAATGTCTAACAATGTTGTAAATCCGGGCTTAGCCCCTCAATTCGTGGCAGCGGAAACGTTGCTCACTCTGGTGCCTCAGTTGGCTCCACTCAACTCCATTTGCACGACTGACTTCAGTGCCTATGTAGCCGAAAAAGGTCAAGTCGTCCATACTCGCTTCGCCAACAAGTTCACGGCAAGCCTCTATGACCGCTCTACTGGTTTCGTCGCACAGGACGCTCAAGCGACTGACGTAGCGATTACCCTAGACTCCCACGAGTACGTAGCGGCTAACTTCACGGATACTGAAGTGGCTACTGTGTCCTTGGACATGCTCCGTCGGGTGTTCATTGACCCTATGGTGAACGCCACGGTCAAGTCGCTCTTCGACAAAGTTCTCGCCAAAACCACTGTCGCTAACTTCTCCAACGCTGGCTACAATGACGTGAAGGCTAACTTCAATCGTGTGGCTATCGCTAACCTCGCCACGAAGATGACGAAGGCTAACCTTCCGTTCATGAATCGTTCGGCACTCTTAAGCCCTGACGCTTTTGGTCAATTACTGCAAGACGCCTCGATTGCTCAATACTTGAGCATCGGCGACACGACGGTAATCCGTGACGGCAAGGTTGGTCGCTTGCATGGCATCGACATCTACGAGTACAATGGTTTCGAAGCAGGTCCTGCTGGTGAGCACCTTAACGGATTGGCTTCGTGCCGTGAGGGTCACGTTTTAGTGACTCGCACCCCTGCTGCCCCCACGACTGGTGGTGGTGAGCAAATCACTGTTCAGGAGCCTAACTCGAAGTTCGCCTTCTCGCTCCGTTCGTGGTACGACTGGACGAAGGGTTTGTCGAACATCTCGGCTTCGTGGATTATTGGCAACTCGGTTGGTAATCCTGACGCCCTGCTCCGCGTCTCCATCACCGACCTCTAATCGGTCAGTCAGTTTGAAACAGGACAGCCCCAGCGATGGGGCTGTTTCTTTTTGGATGCCTCTCTAAGCCCCCTAGAAAGCCGTTTAAGGCGTTTTGACTGAGGCGTAGGGGAAATGGGTTCAATCCAAGACGAATGGGCTTCTGACGCAAAAAGCATACTCCTTGAGGTTGGCAAGACAGTTGTCGTCTCAAATGGGTCTGGCTTGTCCGTCACCTTTCAATGCCTGATGACTCCACCCATGGTGGAGCAGGACCTGTCCACCGGGGGATTCCTCAACAGTGCATCGTTTGACGTTAAGTTCCTTCGCTCGGACTCTGAAGCTAACCCTAACCTTATTGCCTACGGAAACATCATCCTCTACAACTCAAAGAAGTTCAGGGTGGTTGCCGTGAACGACCGACCACCTTCCGCTTTCATCATCTGCAAGGTTGCCTCTTGGGAGGGTCCAACATGATAAAAATCCGCAAGGATTTCCAGATAGACACTACCGCGCTAAAACAGCATCTAGACGCATACAGCAAGTTGCTTGGCTTGACGCTTGCTGAAACCATCAAAAAGCAGGCTGGTCTGTTCTGCGTGGACGTGATGAAGTTCACCTATCCGTTTTACGGAGCAGGTAATGGCTTGGACTCGTCCGCAAAGAAGAAGGGTGGAATCAACATCACGAATGACGTAAGGAAAGTCTTTAAGCCCCTCCATCTGGCAAACGCTGAGCAGATTGGCTTTGTTGGCAGGGAGGATGTTTTCAATGCTTGGAAGGACTCAATCTTTGAAAAGTTTGGAGTCAAAGTGACTCGCTGGAGGACGTTCAATAACTTTCAGCAGATGAACCCCAAGTCCTCAAACATACCTTTCGTTGAAAGCAAGGGGCAGTTAAATCAAATCCACACAAGACTCCGTAGGGATGGAGGCAGGGGTCGTTTGCAGGCTTTTGCGAGGAACTCAAAGAATCCTTTTGCAATCACTAAGGATGACCGCTTAATTGATTCGTTCATCCGAGAGAAACAGCGAAACGTGGGCATACTTAAATCCTCATATTTTCACTCCGCTAAACGCATCAAGCAGGACATCAAGGTTCCCTCATGGGTTAAGCAAAACGAGGGTAGTTCAAACGCCATAGCGTTTGACGGAACAAAGATACCCAACAAGCCGACTGTGACTGTCGGTAGTTTAATCGGGCGTAAAGCCCTGCCAGCGTCCCTGCTCCAGATGGCTTTGAACAAACGTGCCTTGAGTATGCGGGCAGAAATGGCTTACAGAATTCAAAAGGAAAAGAAGCCTATTTGGATGCTTACGGCTCAGGGCAGACTGAGCAACGCAACCAAGCTATTTTTATGAGCACTCTACCAATTCGTTCAATCGTCGAGGAGTCCCTTGGCTCTTGGTTCAACCAGAACATAACCATACTCAACAACGCAACCGTCAGTCTGGGTCTTTCTGGTCAGGCAAGGACCCTGCCAGCAGTCATCATTCACTGCGAGTCCTCTAACTCTCCAGCGGACTTGGGGGCTATGCCGCTTGGCAACTTTGAACTAACCATCAAGATTTACGTCTACTCTTCCGCTGACGATGACCCCTCATGGGAGGTTGCCCGGGACAAGCACCGACTGAGGTGCGTTGCTGTTGAGGCTTTGATGGCTGACGTGGCAAGCATCAAAAGTAATTGGGTTCAGGGGACTCTCTACAACGTCTGGAAGGTAAGCGACGATGAGTCGCTTGATGGACGCAGGTATGGAAACCTAATGTCCTACACGGCATTTGCTGTGTACGACGAGGGTGTTCAGCCGTTCAGTTTCGGCAACTAAGCATCAACCTTGACTGAGCCGTAGTTGTATAAATTAAACTATGTCCACTCCACAGACTTACGGAACCGACCATAAATGGGCACTTTACGACGTCAGTTCTTTCATGACGTTGCAATCGGACGACATCTCTCAGTCGGACGTAATCGTTGCTGAAGTGATGAACGAGCAGGGTCAAGTAATCACTGTTCGCCTTGATGACCAGCGTGACGAGATTACGCTGACGGGAATCCTTAAGCCAAGTGGCACCGTCCCAACCCCAGCACAGTTGATTCCCTATTCTGGGATTAACTACATCATCATGAACGTAGACAATGCTGGCGTGAACAACACCTTCCGTAAAGTGAGCATCAAGGCTCGTAAGTATCAGTACATCACCACGGCTTAACCGCCGAAATAAAACCAACGATGTACAAACGTTGGGAACGCTCGGCAACAATACTCCAGCCAACAATCAAAATTGCTGGTCGGAGGTTGTTGCCTTTTTGTCTGTTCCACAGAGTCACGCTTGAGTCCATTGAATCGCCCCTGCTGGGCGACCCATCCAAGGCAACTCCGTATGACCTAATCTTGGGCGCCAGAATCATGTCCACTACACGTCTTGAGGACGTGCGTAAAAAGTTATCCTTCATGGAGCGTTTCAGGATGCTTTACTACGAGTCAAACAAAACAGCATTTTACGTTGAACTAACCAAACTGTCCACTTACTTCAAGGCTCAGTCTCTATGGCCCAAGTTCTGGGAGAAGGAAGAGAAGGCAAACAACAAAGGAATCCCTTGGCACTTGGCGGTCATTTCTGGCTTAGTCCGAAACGGATTGACTCTGAACGAGGCTTGGACTATTCCTGAGTCACAGGCAATTTGGATACACATATCCAACTGCATAGTTTCTGGTGCAAAGATTGAAGTGGTTTCGGACGAAGAACAAAAACTAATGGACGACTACTTAAAACAAAAATGAGCGATGACGTAAAAGTAAAATTCGGCGGAGACTTCTCCGCCATCTCCAATGGTGCTGAGGAGGCAGCGAGAATCGCTGGCACGTCCATCCAACATTCCTTCACGGACGCGATGAAAAAGGGTGGCACTTTCCTTGCAGGTGCTTTTGCTGTTTCAAGCATAGCGACTTCAATTTACTCTGGGCTAAGGGAGGCCGGCGAATACTTCATGGAGTTGAACAAGATGATTGTTCGGACTGGCGTGGACGCAAAGGAACTCCAAGTTCTCGGCAAGGCAGGAAAGGAAAGCGGTGTAGGCATTGAAACTATTGGCTTAGCGTTAAACAAGACCAACAAGTTCCTCGCTGAAGCAGGTAAAGGCTCTCAGTCTCAGTTGAGCATACTTCAGGGTCTTGGCTTCGCCACGGACGCAACTTCCCTTAAGTCGCTTAAAGCCATAGACGTTATTTACAAAATGTCTGATGAAATAAAGCGTACAGGTGACACGGCTAAGTATGCTGCAGTAATGATGGAAATCTTTGGTCGTGGAGGTCAGGAGTTAATTCCTGTTCTGGCACAAGGCTCCGAAAGGTTCAAAGAAATTGCTGAAAGCACCAAACTATTTACTGCGGAAGAAATCAAGGCAGGTGCGGCTGCTGAAAAAGCAGCCCGAGCAGCTGGTCATGCTTGGGATGAAGTTATGCGTAGGATTACTTCAACGATTGGAGAGCATGAAATAAAAGAAAACATCTCTGACGCAATATGGGAGGCACAGCATAACGTTGGTGCAAATCATGGTTTCAGGAGAGCAACACCAGAACAACAAAATGCAATCATTGAAGAAGCCTTGCGTGCTGGTCGAAAGTTGGGACTAACCAACGAAGAAACCATGAAGTACGCTATGGATGCTTACAACGGAACTAGTGCCTACAGTTTACTTTTAGCGGGAACAAAGCCTGGATTTGAACAACAGGAAATACTTAAAGCAATTATAGAGAAAGTCCAAGAAGAGAACGAGAACATTGATTACAGTGAAGATAAGGAAATTGCCGACTTTAGTGCAGGAAACAAAACTTCAGGTGCGGTTGTTTCGTCCATCCAAGCGATTGGCGGTGGAGACATTCAATCAATTTACAGTGGCTCCTTCCAAGACTCCCTCTTGGACAACACGAGCCGAACGGCTCAGGCTACGGAGAAAATTGCTGCTACTACTCCGTCCAATGGACAACAACCAAAGGAACAACCAGCAGTGCTGGGTCACTAATTTATGGCACGAACTGACTACGGAAATAGTTTACTTACCCCTGTTCAGGATGAAACAGGTGCGTTAGAGATTGATGCTTACGGACTCATCCAAGCATCATTAAACTTCACAGGCGACCGAAGCCACCTGTCTGACTCTCTGGCTGACTTCACCAATGGGGTTCCGTTTCCCTTTGAAACGAACTACAACATGGTTTCCCATAAGTACACAGTCACCTTGATGAAGGCTGGCATGTTCAAACTTAAGGTTGATTACGTTGGCGTTGAACTCGGGACGGGATACACAATACCGAAAATTCACGGCATCGTGAACACGAGTGCACAGCCCATTGAGTCACACGTAAATTTCTCTACGGTTCAAAACTCTACTGATTTCCCTGGGGGTCACGCCATCGGCGGGACTGCAAAGGTTCCGCTTAATGGGGCTATCTTTAACTTCAACCAACAGAGCCAACAATACAGTTTCGGTGGTTTCGGTGTGCTGAAAAAGAGCGACGGAACTGAAGTTCAAAACATCAAGCAAGGCATCCGTCAGTTCCT
>TBL_comb48_EPIDRAFT_1003756_pt1 | contig 9989 bp, 7 predicted proteins | sample TroBogEpilimnion_37_FD_10681 | JGI IMG/M metagenome (IMG submission 10681)
ATCGATCAATTTCTGGTTAAAACTGCTGCGCCGTGATGCGTCGGAACGCAAATTCTCCGCTTCGTTGAGCTTTCGCTTACCCTCTGCATCCACGTCGTAGCGATAAGCCGCCGCCTCGGCGTTGGTACGCTCGGCCTTGGCCTGATCCACTGCAGCAATCAAACCCGCTTCGGCTCGCTTGGTTTGCATGATTGCGTCACGTTCTGCTTCTTGCGTCGCTTCAATTAAATCAATCGATTTGCGGCGTTCGGCGATTTCAGTTTCGCGCACCGTAATCACTCTTTCCTGCGCGGCAATCATAAGGGCGCGTGCTGATTCAGCCTGAGCTTGTGCTTCTGACTCATCCTTGGACTTGGCGGCCACCGCGATCACGCGCTCCTGCTCTTCGAGTTCAAGGGCGCGGCGGCGCTGGATTTCCAGGTGTGAAGTTTTTTGCTCCTGCAAAATACGCTCTGAATCAATTGCCCGGGTCTGGTTGATGCGACTCTTCTGAACAATTTCCGCTGACCGAATCTGCGCTTCTTCAATGTCACGCTCACGATCGGTCTTCTCCAGCGCAATTTCGGTTTTCTGCTGTGCGCGGCGCATGGCTACTTCACTTTCTTGACTCAAGCGAGCAAATTCGCTCTCCTGATCGATGCTGAGCGCAAGCTTTTCGGATTCAAGGTTTTTCTTGCGAATCGCAATCATCGTGTCCTGCTCTATGTCGTTACGTTTCTTCTTGCGCGTCTCTATTTCTTCTGTCAAGCGTGTCAAACCCTCAGCGTCAAACGCATTGGAGGGGTTAAACAACTTCATGTCCGTTTGATCCAACCCGGTGAGCGAAACCGCTTCGAGTTCCAGGCCATTGGCAGTGAGTGAATCGGCAACCAGAGCCTTCACGCTCTTGATGTAGTCGCTGCGGTTTTCATGGATCTCTTCCATCGTCATGCGCGCAGCCACTGACCCCATGGCATCAACAAAGCGGCCCTGCACCAGGTCTTTCAAGCTGTCGGGGTTAAGCGTGCGGTTGCCCAAAGTTCGGGCCGCGGCTGCAACTGCTTCCGGCGAGGGGATCACGCGCACAAAGAACTCGACGTTGACTTCAATACGCATTCGGTTTCGTGTGATGAGCGACTTTTCGCCGGCGCGACGCACATCAATGCGCAGCGTATTCATGCTGACCTCGGTGATGTCGTGCACGATCGGCAGCACCAAGGCGCCACCTCCCATTACCACGCGCTCTCCTCCGAAACCGGTGCGAACAAAGGATAGATCTTTCGACGAATGTCGGTACAGCCAGTGCAACAAATAGACAATGATCGCAATGACAATTGCGGCCAGGATAACGATGGCAATGATGTCGGCGCCGTTCATGATTCAATCCCTCCAAACCAGTTAACAAGTGCAGCGCAGGCTTGCGCGTTTTCTGACAAGAAATAAGCAGCCAGTCCCAGGGGACCGGTCGTGTGAAGTGCATTCATCGGGTGTTTCCTGAGTCACGAATCGACGCCGAAAGGACCGTCAGGCAAAACGCCACCTGGTTCACCAGATCCGACAGGTTGTAGACAACACTCAACTTGCCCGGCGACACGCCGCCGGCAAAACCAATGATGAAGTAGCACAGTGGGTAGACCGCCCAGCCAATTGAGATGATCAGCCGCATCCAAAAATAGCCCCGGTGCACACTGAAGTTTGAACTTCTGGCGCTGACCTCGGCCATGCGGCCAAAGAACACTTCGCCCAACACGTAAAGCCAGCATGCCAGACCGATGAGAAAGCCAAGCGTCGGGTACATCAGGTTGGATTCACCCAGGTAACGCGCCAACACCATCACAACCGACGCCACCATTAGGCGCCAGAACAACCAGGTAGACAGGGGCGCCATCGCGTTCACGAAGAAATACATCACCATCACCTGCAGTGGCATGGTGATGAACCACGCAACGTAGCGGTAGATTGCCGGCATCTGGTTGCTGGCCTGCCAGATCTGGCTGGCTTCAAAATAATGGCCGGCACTCACCAGCGTGACCATGGCCGCCATGGCCAGCGGCAGCTTCCACTTGCGCGATACCCAGGCCGTGCCCATTAAAAGTAGAACTGTCGCTGCCACGGTGGTCAGCAGCAACAAGGAAAATGTGCCGCTGGCGACGTCGGTTGCCTCAAGCAACTTGATGTTCATAAATAGTCTCCATAGGGGTCAGTAACAGTGCGGTCATGGTTGGTTTCTCGATATTTCAAATTTGGGTTCGGATGTGGGGCGAACGGGCATACAAGGCCACCATCGGAAGGATCAGCAATCCGAAAATGAATTGCTGCCATTCAAATTTGAGACCGATGCCGACAAGGAACGAAGTCAATACCTGCAGCACCAGCACGCCAATCACCGTAAAGCCGTAGCCACCTTGCCCCCCCAGCAACGATGTGCCACCCATGACCACGGCGGCGAGTGTCATGAACAAGTAAGGCTGACCAACGCCAATGAAGCCACCACCGCTCCAGCCCAGTAACAGAATGCCAGTGAGAGCTGAAACCGTCCCGCTGATAAGGTAGGCGCCTACCCAGTAACGGCGCTCGCTGATCGAAAGGCGCGCGGCAGAAGTGCGGTTGCCGCCCAGAGCGTACAAAAACCGACCGTACACCGTGCTCTTCATGCCGTAGATCAACAACACCGCGACAACGGCCCAAATGAAAATGACGGGCGGAACGTCCAGCCCCAAGGTTGTGCCATTCATGGCCGCCAGGTTCTTCAACCAAGGTGGAACGGTGCCGAACACATTACCGGCAAAGGCGGTTCCTATGCTAGTGACGATTTGAGTCAGCCCCGAAATCGCAAAACCGACACCGAGAGACAGGATCAGCGCTTGTCCCTGCAGGCGATAACTCAGGATGCCGTTGATCCACCCAACCAAGGCACCAAGCAAAAGCACGATGATGACCGCGATCCACGAGTAAACGCCCAATCCGATGAGGTAAAGCAGGAACACGTTGGAGGCACCGATCACGAAGGGAATGGAAAGGTCCAGCCCCCCCAAAAGTGCCACCATAGTCTGCCCGACGCAGGCCAGGCCGAGAAATGACGCAAAGAGCAACATCGATTTGATGTTTTGCCCGGATGAAAATCCGTCAATAAAAATCGAACCGATGGCAAACATGGTCACCAGCACCATCAGCCCGATAAAAGCACTGCGGTTGTCAACAAACAACTGACTGACCTGCACGGTAAAAATCAGTAAGGCCACCAGCGCAAGGAAAGTGAGAGTGTTCAGCCAGCTGAAAAAGCCGGGCACCGTGGCTGAGGCGATCAGGAAAATGCCCAGCAAAATCGCTAGGGAAATCACCAAGGACAAGTGCCGGCGGATGAAGGCACGAAATACCGCCAGACCACTGGGCCCCTCATGAGGGGCGTCATCCGCATGTTGGGCCCCGGGAGCCAGGTAGGCATTCCAAACCCAGATCACAAGCGCAAAGGTCGCCGCCGCATAAAAGATCAGTTGCTGCCACGGTGTCTTCTGGTACAGGCCGAGAATGAAGCCCAACCCAACAATCAGGACGGCCACAATGAGACCCGCCCATTGTAGGTTGGATAGGCGGGCACGCACCGTGTTCAACTTATTGGCGACCGGGTTCATGGCGTCGCCTCCACTGATTTGGTAACTGCCGCAGGGGCCTGGATCGCGTCAACGTAGGTTGCAACAAGGTAAACCGCGAAACCCAGCAACACCAGCAAGATGATGACCATCCGCGGTGACCAGCGGCGCTGCTTGCTCTGTAACACAAGGGCTCTGGCAATCACGAGCACCGACAGAATCAGCAGGCTGAACAGTGTGATGGGTTTTGCCAGCGTGCCACTGCTGGCTTGCGTTCCGTCTTCCCAGCGCTCGAATACAAAGTCGACCGAATGGGCAGGCGTGGCTGCCTTGCTTGCTATCGCGACTTCAGCCAGTTTCGCCGGAGCGGCGTAGTCATATTTGGCATGCAGAATGACGCCCACAAAAAGCATCGACAGGACGATAAAGATCAAGGCCGGAGAAACGTGTCGGATGCGCCTTTGCAACCATGGAATGGCTATGGTCAGCAGCAACGAAAGTACAAGAATTGCACCATAGGCAAGGTCGGTAACAAAGCCCTGTACTGCGCCAAAACTGAAGGTTGCCAGCACGTAACCGATCAGGAACAGATTTACTGCACCCAGTAGGGACCCGATTGCACCACCACGTCCCCCGGCCAGACTGGTGCCACCGAGAACGAGGGCCGTAACCGAAATCAGGGTGTAGGTGGTTCCTTGAGTCGGGTCACCGGATCCAATGAGCGCGGTATAGGTCAACGCCGCAAGGGCGCTGAAGACCCCTGCGATGCAATGCGCGCCCAGACGAACAATCGTGATGCGCACGCCACTGGTGTAGGCCGCGCGCTCATCCGAGCCCATCAGTCGCAGGTGTCCGTAAAACGCAGTGCGCGTAAAGATCAACCAGGCAGCCGTGGCAAGCACGAGGATGACCAGGATCGGCGAGTCGATCGTTGTACCCAGACCCCATGCCGACATCCATTCTGGGGCCGTGCCGCCGGGGCGCGGCAGAATGACCAGGTTGATGCCAGATAAAGCGAGGTAGCCGCTGAGTGCCACGATGATGGGTTGGACCCGCACATACACAATGATCAAACCCATTAGCAACTGGTAGGCGACGCCGACTGCGATCGCATACAGAAAGAAGAGCAGCGGTGACTCCAGTGCACCCAAGCCATTCAGAACGACCAGGGTCACGTTGACAAATCCCATCAGGGGTCCAACCGAGAGGTCCACCGTTCCGCGCCCCGCCATGGCCAATGCCATCAGCGAATAAGTTGCCAGCACCAAAGGCGTCATCACGATCACTGCGCTGCCAATACCGGCACTGGAGACCAAATTGGGGCTGCGCAGCACCGCGATGATGAGCAAAAGAAACAACAGCAGGATCGGAACCAACAAATACGTGTTGGAAGCTGATCCACCCTGTGTTTCCGTGCTGCTGTCGTTCATGCAGAGCGCTCCGGGGAGGTTCGGTCGTGTCTCATCGACGTGGTCGTGCTGAGGTGTCTTGCCCGAACTCGATGATCTTGATTGACGAGCGTGGCGTGGAAACGGTCGGTGTTGTATCGGCTTTCACAGTACGTCCATCAAGCCGGCGCGGGTCCGCTGGAGCGGCCATCTCACTGAACTCCTTGGCCAGAATGGGCCTCTGGCCGGATGACAACTCCGGCTTATTGTCCTCTGTACCGACGTGAGGGTAGGGAGAAGTTCGAAACGCATCGAGGCTGCGCGGTTTGGGCGCCACCTCAGATTTACTGTCAAAGTTGGGGTAGGCGCTGGTTCTGTCTTTCCAACTATCGGACCTGCGCGGTGAATCAGCTTTTTCGTCTTTATCAAACTCAACAATCTTCATGCTGTCGTTCTCCTGTGTTACCGAGTCGTCATATTGGGTGGGCAATTGATTGACGCGGGTCTGCCCAAACATCGCTTCCAAGATTGGCTTGGGGTGGATGTCAACGCCGCTGAACTCGTCGAAAATGCTGCCATTTCGAAACACCAAAACCCGCGAGCAAAAGCCGACAAATTCCTCTATTTCACTTGAGAGGTAGACGACAGATTTGCCAATACTCGCAAAGTCACGCAAGTGCCGGTACAACTCCGCCTTGGCACCCACGTCAATGCCTCGAGCTGGATCGTTCAGTATCAGAATACTGGGGTTGAGCGCGAAGGCGCGGCCAATAAGAACTTTTTGTTGGTTGCCGCCGCTCAGCGAGGTGATCTTGTTTCCACGCTCACCCATCCGAATGGCGAGTCGCTCAACTTCCCAATCAAAGATGCCATCGAGACTGGACCAGTCAATCAGTGCCAGTTTCCCGCCCCGCGTCTTGCGCCGGTAAAGCGGCATCAGGAGATTCTCGAAAATGCTCAGATTGGCAAAGATGCCTTCGCGCTTGCGGTCACCCGACACGTAGGAAACACCCCGGTTGACGGCTGATTTCAGGTCGGTAATGTCGACAAACTCGCCCTGCTCATTTTGTACTTGTGGTGCTGATTGGAAAGTGGGATCGACGCCAGCCAGCATGCGCACGAATTCACTCTGGCCCTGCCCGTCGAGTCCGGCCACGCCCAAGATCTCACCTTGGCGCAGTTGACAATTCACGGGGACGGCCTGCGGCCAAACCTTCATTTGGCGTGCGCGCATGACCACGCCGCCGAGTGGAGTTGCCGCTTTGTTTGGCGCTCCTTCAGCCGGTGAATCACCTTTTCCGGTCATCAAGCGCAGCAGATTTTTTTCGGTTATTTCACCCTTTTCGAGGACGCCAACGTCCTTACCATCACGCAATACCGTGGCGCGATCGCAGACGCGTATTAATTCCGCAATGCGGTGGGTAACAATAATGACCGCAGCACCGGCGTCGCGCATGGAACGCATCTTGGCAAACAGTCGTTCTGTGGAATCCAGATCAAGCGCTGCCGAGGATTCATCAAGTATCAGCACCCGAGGCTTGCAGAGCAAGGCCCGACCAATGGTGATCCATTGCTTGATGTTCAATGGCAGCATCCCGACCAATGTATCGGGATCAATCGGTAAGCCCGTCAATTCCTTCATCAAGGATTTGGCGGTTTCATATTTTTCCGTCGTACTCAGGGCGCGTGACCACAAACTGTCGGCGCCAAGGTACAAGTTTTCGACCACTGAGCAATCGTCCGCAACAAGGACTTCCTGAAATACGGTGGCGATTCCCGCAGCGCGCGCTTCGTGTGGCGCCGCTGGACTGCGGCCAAGAACCGAGACTTGACCCGCATCGATTGGTATCACACCAGATATAACTTTTGCAAGCGTGCTCTTGCCACAGCCATTGCCGCCTACGATGGCATGGATTTCACCCAGGTTGGCGCTGAAGTTGCATCCATTGAGTGCTTTGGTCATGCCAAAAGACTTGCGTACACCGACGATAGCGATCCCCCGGGTTGCGGTAGGAGGCGCGGCGGCGGCATGCGCACGGCTCTCGTCGATCACTGAGTGAGGCACAATAATTTACCGATAGAGAGTCAAAGATAGTTTGCTCGGCGAACACCGCTGTGTACCGCGATGGACATCGGCAAACCCTACTTTAGGATTGCATCGAGATCATGAAAACTCATGATGCTCGATGCAACTGGCGTAAGCGATTTAGCGCTTAAATTTTTCCGGATCGGCCGGGCGCAAGAAGAACTTGTCGAGATAGGCCAAACTGCTGCCCCATTTGTCCGTTCCAACGTTCACCCATTTGTCCGAATCTTGACTACAGTTCTCTGGAACAAGCTTCTTGACATCGTCAATCGTGAACTTGACCGCATCAACCAGCACCGATTGCATCTTGGGGCCCTGACCTTCGAGCGTGCGCATCATGATGTTCCAAGCCAGTTCGATGTCGTCACCTGGAGGCCATAGTTGGATGGCGCTGCTGATGTAGCTGGGATTCTTGCGCCAGTAGCACAGGGCGCCGACTTCACCGCCGATGGCAATCGGTATCATCTTGCGACCTGACTGCTGGACAGCCCGCAGTACGCCGAGTTCGGCTGCTGACTGGACGACGATGCCGTCAAGCTGCCCCGGGTTCGTTGCTAACCACTTTTGCACTTCGGCTTGTGCAACCTGATCGGTCCACATGCCGGCAACGTCACCGACGACCTTGATGTCGGGGAAGCTTGCTAAGCCAGACTTGATGCCGCGGTCTTGCGAGTCGGAGCCTGATGTGCCAGGGATACCTTGCACGACCAGGACATTGCCCTTCTTGCCAATTTGCTCACCCATCCACAGACCCAACTCACGGCCACCCACTTGGTAGTTGACAGAAGAGTTTATTGCGTACGGCGAAGTCAAATAGCCCGTGAAGGAAAACGTTGGAACACCTTTGTCATGCGCGTATTTAATGGTCTGATTGAGTGCGGTAGGGTTGGAGCAACAAACAATGATTGCGTCTACCCCTTGATCAACCAACTGGCGCATCTGTTGAATTTGCGTTGCGTCCTTCAGATTCGACTGCGTGATGATGACTTCCTTGATCAAACCGAGTTTTTTCCACTTAGGGATGATCTCGTTTTGCAGTCTGTCCATCGCGGCAGCACGCCAAGTGTTGCCGGCGTAAGAGCTCGCATAGCCGATGGTCCAAGGTGGGCCCTTCTTAGGTTTCCAATCCCTGTAGGCACTTGGGCCAATCGGTTGCGCCGGATCCAGTACGTCCTTCGAGTACAGGCGTTTCGCAACATCAGCAGGTATTTCATCCAGACCGGCAGCGTTTGCGACGCCGCCAGCCAGGAGTGCAGACGCGACGCACAGCGCCGCAAATCGCTTCAGGCTCAGCTTCATTTGGTCTCCTAGTTTGTGTGGTCGCGGACATCGCATCACCATCACGGTCTGCAGCGCTAGTCTGCCTACCGAGGCTAAATGTAAGTGCAAAAAATACGCAATTGCAGTGCAAACATTAGGGAAATTCCCTAGATTGCCTCACTCCCTTGATTTTTCTGCTTTCACCAATGAATAGCAAAAATAAAATAAGGCTATTAGGGGAGGCAACGCATAGAAATTTCGACCGATTTACCCAGTTCATCAAAGAATCGACGCAAACCAGGAGTCAAGTTTTATGCAATTTGCATAAATTTTGCGACATAATAATCCCATTTTCTACGCCACCGAAGACGCTTTATGCCCAGTTCAAATCCGAAGAAGAGTGTTCTGTTACAGGACATCGCTGACGCGCTCAAACTTTCCACGTCAACAATTTCGCGAGCACTGGCGGGGCACCAGACAATTAGCGAAGAGACGCGAGATGCGGTGCAACGCGCTGCGGTTTCAATGGGCTATGCATCCAAGCGCCCCGGCAAGAAGAAAAGGAACCTTCCCACACGCACAGTCGGTGTTTTGCTCAGTGTGGATCAATTGCATAACCGCTTCATGACGATGGTGCTGGAAAATATTCATCACGATATGTTGGAGTTTCAATACCACGTCATGGTGCTCATTGATCCGATGAACTCGGCGAATGACGCTGCACACCTCTCGAGTTTTCGTCCGATCATCGATGAATACTTGGAGGGAATGATCTTACTTTCGGCTACGACCGACTCATTCATGGTTCGCGAACTACAAAGGTTGGGCGTTCCCGTTGTCCTAGCCGTGCGTTCGATGGATGACTCGAAGGTCGACATCGTTGAATCCGACAACTTTTCTGGTGGCGCTGAAATCATGCGGCACCTGTATGAACTCGGCCATCGTCGAATTGGATTAGTGATGGGGCCCGAGAACTCATCAACCAGTCGAGATCGTGCCAGGGGAGCCCTTAATTTCCTCCGCGAAAAGGGTGTGCCGCCGGAAAACACGCCAGTTGTGTGGAACACATTCAGCTACGAGTCTGGCTACTCGGGCTCAACCCAGATGCTTGAGCTTCAAGATCCAGTCACAGCCATCATGGCCGGTGGCGATTCGATTGCATTGGGTGTGCTTGAAGCTGCTCGCGCTAAGAATATTGATGTGCCAGGCCAGTTGTCTGTGGTGGGCTTTGACAACATTCCGCTGGCGGGTTCACGGTTGATTAGCCTGACTACGATCAATTCTTCGGCCAAGGATATGGCACGCGTTGCCTGCCGACGAATGCTGGATAGAATTCGAAACGGCGCGCTGACTCCGCCGACTCGCGACGTGATGCCGGTGGAACTTATTCGTCGCGACACTTCTGCACCTCCCCGACAGAGTTAAATTGTTGACGCCCGACGTTAGTGGGTAACCATAGCCCTTAATAAAGAAAGTTGAACCTGCAACTGAAGGTCAGCTTTTGCATCCCGGACCGCGCCTGCGAACGTCTGCTCGCCACAGTCGCCGATGACCGTTTAGGGCACTTATGAATAGCTATCCATAATGCAGAGCGTCTTTAGCCTGGCGGTCGCGGGCTAAAAAGCTGAAGAAAGCTGGTGCGACCGTTCCGCGAACGGTAGGCTAAAGATCCCGTTGGGCTAAGCC
>TBL_comb48_EPIDRAFT_1003758_pt1 | contig 9987 bp, 8 predicted proteins | sample TroBogEpilimnion_37_FD_10681 | JGI IMG/M metagenome (IMG submission 10681)
AGATGGAGGCTCCTTCTTGAGCACTCCTGTTCCTGCCGCTATTTTGAATACGCCACTAGTTGATAGCAATGGAAAATCGATCACTCTTGCATCCCTCAAAGGTAAAACAGTGGTCATATCTGACTTCCTAACTTCTTGCCATGAGATATGTCCTATGACAACAGCAAATATGCGAGAAATAGGAGATGCCGTCAACGCCTCTTCGCTTAAGGAGAAGGTAAAGGTCTTGGAAGTGACTGTAGATCCCGGTCGGGATACTCCATCACGCTTGACTGCTTATCAATCTCTATTTGGTGATACCAGCTGGACATTGGCAACCGGAACTGACGCAAATCTAAAGACCTTTTGGGGATACTTTGGAGCTGCTGCAATCAAGAGTCCATACAAGGCCTCTGAGTTGAAGGATCTGCCAGTCGATTGGCAGACCGGAAAACCAAACACTTACGATGTAAGCCACACGGATTTGGTCGTAATTGTTGATGCATCAGGAAATTGGGCCTGGTTAGATTTGGGAAATCCAAATCCCGGCAAGGGAGTTATTCCAGCTAAGCTTAAGAAATATTTGAGCGAAGATGGTTTAAATAACCTTGCCAAGCCTCAAGAGCCAAGCTGGGATAGCAAAGCAGTCCTCTCGGCTTTAAGTTCAATTACCGGCACAAAGCTAGGTTAAAGAATTATGGATGGGCGAAAGCTTTTTAAGGTAAGTAACCCATCCATTTTCTTCTTTGCAGCATTTACCATTTTTACCTCAACATTTATCCAAACAGCATTCGCACATACTGTGATGGTTTCCTCTACTCCAGCTATAAATGCGAAAGTTAAAGAATTACCAACAAAAGTAAAACTCACCTTTGCTGATGCCCTTTTGCAGATTAAAGGTCAATCCCTAAATTTATTATCGGTCATCGACCCAATGAATCAGGATATTGCGAAAGGGAGCTATCAAGTACACGGAGCCGTTCTCAGCGCCACCCTCCATCCAACAATGAGGATGGATGGTACTTATACGGTTAACTTCAGAGTCGTTGCCCAAGATGGACACATCGTGCAAGGTCATTACGATTTCTATGTCAACACTATTACTCAAAGTTCTACCACTTCGAATTCGATGAAAGATATGAAATCTGGGATCTTCAACTTCAGCGTAATCTCTTCTGCTAACCTTGCGCCGAACGGTAATCCAAAAAGTAGTTTCACTGCGAACATTCGTATTGATTTAGCGAAAAACCAATTTTGTTACAAAATAAAGACCCAATCAATTACAAACATAACAGCAATTCATCTACATCCATTAGCGGAAAGCTCTTCGAAAGCCCTCACCGTTCTGGACGAAGTATTTATTTTACTTTCGAAAAGTGGCGTAAATAGGAATAGTTATCTGTGTGCACAGGAGAGCAACTCAACTCTTAACCTAGTCGTGAGCAATCCAACTCATTATGCGATCATGATTCACACAAAGAATTACCCTGATGGAGTTGCAGCTGGTCGACTATAAACCACTTGATTTTGTTATGCGGCAATCATTTCTTTGGAATTTTTCTAACTGAACCCCGGTCAATCAATTCACCATATCTCATGATTCTGATGTGGGTAGCCGCAGACCAGACATCGTTCTATTCTTAAATGGACTACCGATAGTTGTTATAGAACTAAAGAGTCCTGACAACCTTGAGGAAAATGTCTGGAAAGCTTTTAATCAGATACAGACCTACAAAGAGCAAATATCTAGGCAGCCCCGAGGTATGAAAATAGGAAGCCTATTCCAGCCAAAAAACCTATCAATCCTGCCCCCCCATTCTCGTATTCGGCTTCATGTTTAACCATTATTGCGAGAGCTCCGCCCTATGAGCCTACTTTTATAGGCTTGTTTTGCCTAGGTTTTGCCCAGGTTTAAGGGAAAATTCCATTGTATTAAGGGGTTTTATTGCACTGTAAACTATATAAACAAGCGTAGATAAGGGTTAGACCAAACCTCATTCCCTCACTGCTAACGAGGTAAGGGGTTAAACCCTTCAAGAGTTCAAATCTCTTCGTCTCCGCCATCATTCAACAATCAAAGGAGCCACTATGAACAAAGTAAAGGCGTATGTCGCACCTTCCGAAGGCGCGCCACTAATTGCAGCAATGATAGACCGACGTGAAGTTGGTGTAGACGATGTGCAATTCGATGTGCTTTTTTGCGGAATCTGTCATTCTGACATTCACACGGTTCGCGGTGAATGGGGCAAGCAGGCATATCCATTAGCTCCCGGACACGAACTTGCTGGAATGGTAACGGCAGTCGGTAGCAATGTTAACAAGTTCAAAGTTGGCGATCGTGTTGGCGTGGGTTGTTTAGTGAATGCTTGTCTTGAGTGTGAACCCTGCAAGACTGGCCACGAACAGTTTTGCCAGAATGGTGCAATTTTTACATATGGATCGTCAGATCGTGATGGCACAATTACGCAAGGTGGGTATACACAATCTGCTGTTGTAAACCATAATTTTGTTGTTCACATCCCAGAGAATCTTCCGCTGGATGCAGCTGCGCCATTACTTTGTGCAGGGTCTACTTTGTGGGCACCACTTAAGCGTTGGAACGCGGGACCGGGTAAGAAAGTTGCAATTATAGGTTTCGGTGGATTAGGTCACGTTGGTCTGAAATTAGCGAAGGCAATGGGCGCAGAAGTATCAATTTTGTCTCACTCAGATAAGAAAAAAGCAGATGCGTTAAGCATGGGTGCAGTTGCATTCCACAAGATGGATAGCGCAGTGTTTGCATCACTTACTGAAAGCTATGACCTCATTCTCAACACCGTAAGTGCAACAGTAGATACCGCTGCCTATTACAACCTGCTCAAGTTCGATGGGGTCTTTGTTGTGATTGGTGCGGATCCAACGCCAACTGTTTCGCTCTCGACCAGTGTCGGGGTTTCAAAGCAACGTGTATTCACACTTTCACTTATTTCTGGCGTTCAAGAAACCCAAGATATGCTCAATTTCTGTGGCGAACATAATGTTTTGCCAGAAATCGAAGTCATTTCCGCTAGTTATATCAATGAAGCCTTCGACAGAGTGGTAGCGAGTGACGTTCGCTATCGCTTTGTTATCGACAATTCAACGATGTAGTTTGTTTAACACCTAGACTCCCAAAATCTAATTAGACCTGTAAACTGGTCAGATATCACTGACATTGGAGCATTTGTGGAAAATATTGAAGTATTCAATAACCATCTGCCTGTAAAAGTCCGCTTTGGTGAAGGTAGGGCACAGACACTTCCTGATGTCATTATCGAATGTGGTGCCACCAAAGTTCTGCTGATGGTGGATGAAGGAATCGAAAAATTCAATCCTGCGGCAAAGGCCTGCATCGATAATTTGAACGCTTCTTCTGGAATTACAGTCACAACTTTTGAAAAGCCAGCGGGTGAACCAACAATCGATATGGTCGATGATGCCACTAAGGCTCTTGTCGCATCTGGTGCACAAGCAATCGTGGCGTTGGGTGGCGGCTCTATTATCGATACCGCCAAAGCTGCCCGTCTTTGTGCACAGTTAGGAATTTCATTTCGCGAATTCCAATCACGTAAACCCGAATATCCGGTCCCAACAGTTGCACTGATCGCGTTGCCAACTTCAGCTGGTACCGGTTCAGAAGTATCCGGTGGATCGGTAATCTCTGATCCGGCCGCGGGTCGTAAAGCTGGAATCGCAAATGGAAATCTGCGTGCACAAGTCGCAATAGTTGATCCCGTACTTACTTATTCCATGCCACCAACGATGACCGCAAATACCGGAATCGATGCGCTCGCTCAAGCAATTGCCGGAATAATTGCTAAGTGCAGCACACCAATCGGTGATGCAATTGGGTACGAAGCCATACGTATGATGACGCCCGCACTCGTTGGTGCCTATAAAGACGGAAATGATAAAGCGGCACGTGCTGGAATGTCTGCTGGATCGATGATGGCCGGTCTAACCATGAATATTTCCGATTGCACTGCAGAGCACTCACTTGGTCAAGCTATAGGTGGGTTAAAGCACGTTCCACACGGCCTCACCATTGGATTAGTGCTTGTAGAGACCCTTACCCGCGAGGCAAAAGTAGTTCCTGCAAAGATGGAACGCGTTGCAGATGCAATGGGTGCCCCAGAAGACGGAAGTAAAGATGGTTCGCGTGCGGTGAAAGCTGTTCGCAAAATACTTGCTGAACTCAATTTCCCAGTACTCTCTAGCCTAGGATTTGTTGAAGCAGATATCGATAATTTGGCAAATATTGCTCTTGAAGATTACTTCATCACGCAAGCACCAACACCTTGGAGTAAAGCAGAAGTTGTCGAAGCATTTACTTCGGCTCTCAAACTTCAAGTACGTGTTGCATAATTCTTCCGAATAACTAATGTATTGACAGAGGCGATAGGTTTAAAGCATGAGATATAAAAATTTAGGACGTTCTGGACTTTCTGTAAGTCAACTTTGCTTAGGGACGATGAATTTTGGTCCCGAAACCGATGAACCCACTTCGCATGCAATGATGGATGCAGCTCTTGGGTATGACATTAATTTCTTTGACACGGCAAATCGATACGGTGGTAAGAATGATCATTTTGGTAGGACTGAAGAGATTATTGGACGCTGGTTTGCAAAGGGCGGGGGACGGCGGGAAAAAGTAGTACTTGCCACCAAGCTGTATGGTGAGATGGATCCTTGGCCAAATAACAAGGGAGTGTCCGCGCTCAATATTCGTCGTGCTTGTGACGCTAGTTTGAAGCGAATGCAGACTGATTACATTGATGTCTACCAAATGCACCATATTGATAGAGCTACTCCATGGGAAGAAATTTGGCAGGCAATGGAAGTCTTGGTTGCACAAGGAAAAATTTTGTATGTAGGAAGTTCAAATTTTGCTGGCTGGCATATCGCCCAAGCTCAAGCAGAAGCCAAGAGCCGAAACTTCATGGGGTTAGTATCGGAACAATCAATTTACAACTTACTGACAAGAGATATTGAACGTGAAGTAATTCCTGCCGCGCTTAATTACGGGATCGGTATCATCCCTTGGTCCCCTCTTCATGGAGGAATTTTGGGTGGTGTCCTCAAAAAAGAAAGAGATTCCAGTCGACGCCTAGTGGCTCGTTCAAAAGAGGCTTTAGATGCACAGCGCCCACAAATTGAGGCCTACGAAACGTTCTGTGAAAGCCTTGGGCACGAACCTGCCGATGTAGCGCTTGCTTGGCTGCTTGCACAACCCGCAGTAACCGCGCCGATTATTGGGCCACGAACCATGGAGCAATTAAGCGAATCGCTCAAAGCACTCGAAGTTGTACTAACACCAGAGAACCTAGAAAAATTGAATGAAATTTTCCCTGGTTATAAGACTTCGCCAGAAGATTACGCGTGGTAAACATCAACTCTAGGAGTTTAAAATGAGTTACGAACTACGGATTTACCATGCAACTCCCGGAAAGATATCGAACCTCCTTTCTCGTTTTAGAGATCATACGGTTGATCTCTTTGCCAGACATGGGATGGAAAGTATTGCCTACTGGGTTGATGATGCGGCGCCGGAAGATCTGATTTATGTACTTAAGCATTCCGGTGATCCGGCAGCAAATTGGTCGGCGTTTATTGCAGATCCAGATTGGATAGAAGTTAAGAGTGCATCAGAAGTTGATGGTAGCTTGGTCGTGTCAATAGATTCTCGTTACATGACGGCCACAGACTTCTCAAAGATCAAATAACTTAGGCACAAGAAGATTCACGTGAAATCATTGGTGATCTCTGGCAAATTAAATATGTCAGTTGTTGCTGGAGATATTCCAGAACCAAAAGATGGATTAGTACGCATTAAAGTTAAATATGTTGGGATTTGTGGTTCTGATCTACATTATTTCTTCGAAGGGGCCAATGGAACATTTGTTCTCAAAGAACCACTGGTTCCGGGTCACGAACTTTCTGGCGTGGTTGATTTAGATCCATCGGGTGAATATTCTTCAGGAACGCGTGTAACGATCCACCCTGCGCGCCTCGGCAATTCTTTGCCAGGGATTGAAACACTGTCGCATCTTTGGCCTAACGGAAGTTATTTAGGGAGTGCTTCTACCACTCCACATACACAAGGAGCGATGTCTGAATTTTTGATTGTAGAGAAGCGCATGATCAGAACTATTCCGGAGTCCCTGAGCTTAAAAGGAGCTGCGCTATGCGAGCCGCTGGCAGTGGCGTTGCATGCAATTAATCTTGCTGACGGGGTTACGAATAAGAATGTGTTGATTTCTGGATCAGGTCCAATCGGGCTCCTGGTTATCGCGGCATGTAAGGTTTTGGGTGCTGCTTCCATTTGTGCAACAGATGTATTTGACGGTCCGCTTGCACGTTCTAAAGAATTGGGCGCTGATCGAGTAATTAAGATAGGGGAAGAGGCTATTCCGGTGGAGGAATTTGACCTGGTTCTAGAGTGTTCTGGTGTCGCTAGCGCACTCAGCGGTGCGATCGTAGCTGTACGAAGAGCGGGAACCATTGTGCAGGTAGGAGTATTGCCGGCCGGGCATCAAAATATCGCGGTATCACCGCTCATCAGTAAAGAAGTTCGGTTGCTTGGATGCTTCCGATTTAATAACGAAATTGATCAGGCAATAAGTATGATTTCTGAAAATCCATGGATAGAAAAAGTCATAACACATTCTTATTCATTGGACGAAGCAAAAGTTGGCTTTCAAATGGCGAAAAATTCTGAGCTCTCGAGCAAGGTTTTGATCGCCTTCTAGGATTTTGACCAGTTCAAACTTTTCGTGCTATTGCAAAACCAAAATCAACAAAAATGCTCTGTCCAGAGATAGCGGTATTCAAATCGGAACAGAGCATGTAAACACTGCTTGCAACATCCTGAGGCGTTACTAACTTATTCCCTGGTGTCTGACCTTCCATGCTCTTGATTTTTTCTGGCCCTAAAGTATCTCTAGCCATTGTTGTATCAACGACTCCAGGCAGGACACCATTAACCAAAATTCCCTTGGCGATTCCTAAGTCAACTGCTAAAGACCTAACCAATCCGCCAACAGCAGCTTTGGTTACCGTGTAAGCAAATTTATCTTCGCGAGTCTGTTGTTCCCAGAGTGAAGAGATGATCACGATTTTCGCGCCAGTCTTGATCAAATCATGTTTCATCATTGTCGCGACAGCATCAGATATGAAGGAAACGTTGGCCTCAAAGAGGTAGAGCAGCTGTTCCTTCGTCGTGTTAAGCACGGTGCCATTCATATTTGCACCCTGTGCAAATACAACAGCATCAAAGGATTGAGTGGCAATGTTGGCGGGTAAATTATCGCCATCGAGTGGCATAATAAAATCTTCTGGATTAACCAAGTCGAAGGTTCCACAATTTACGTGCCAACCCTGCTTAACGAAATCCGATCTAATCACGCTTCCCAGTGCGCCAGTAGAACCAAAGAGCGCAAGTTTCTTCTCTGCCATATGCCCTACCACCCTCCCCTAATCGAACTACTCCACACTAGCCATGATGTTGGTGACTGTTAAGGGCATATTTCTGACTCGAACGTTAATCGCTCGATCGACCGCATTTGCAATTGCGGCAGCAGTTGGCCCGATAGAAGCTTCTCCTGCACCAAGTGCTGGCATCGTCGGCCTTGAAATAATCTCTGTTTGTACTAATGGAACTTCAGAAAATCGGAGAATTGGATAATCCTCCCAATTATTGGAAGTGACAGCGCCATCATTGATCTGTACTTGCTCCTTAAGTGTCCAGCTGAGCGATTGCAACGCACCACCTTCAATTTGATTGCGTACTCCATCAGGATTTATCACCAATCCAACATCGACAGCAATCCATAAGTGACTGACTCTTACAGCTTCTTCGACATCTACTTGGGCAATTACAGCGCACCAAGCACCTTTATTTTTGTAACGAGCAAAACCAATCCCTTGTCCTGAGCCTTCTGGCAGTTCTTTCCCCCAACCGGATAATTCTGCGACTTTTGTTAAAACATCTCTGCCACGCGGATCAGAGAGATGGCGCAATCTAAATTCCAACGGATCCTGGTTGGTTCGTAAGGCAAGTTCGTCCAAGAATGATTCGATCGCGAAGACATTTAGGTGCGCACCAAGTGCGCGTAGTGCCGAAGTGCGAATTGGCATCTCCGATAATCGCTCTTCAACTATAAGCGAATTTTTAAAGTCATAGAGTGGAATCGCATTTCTACCTGTACCACCACCACGAGGCAGCGGTGGATCACCTGCTGGCAAAATTGCAGATCCATTTTCAATATGCGAATACGCCAACATAGATGGCGAAGCTAAAGTGGATGGTCTCGTAGAATGTCCATTACCGCGTACTCGATGTGACCAATGCGTGATTTCTCCAGAGTCATCTACTTGTGCGGCCAAATGGACTTTCATTGCTGGCCCGTAAGGAGCCCAGCCGAGTTCATCTTCACGACTCCAAGTAACAAGTACGGGCCGTCCAGGAAAATGTTTTGCAACCAAGACCGCATCAAAAGCGGCATCATCAGCACCATTGTGGCCGTAACAGCCTGCGCCTTCAACATGTGTAATAAATATTCTTTGGGGGTCAATGGATAAGGCCCGAGCAATGTCAGCACGAAGCGGATATATACCTTGGCTTTGAGTCCAGATATTTATCTTTTCTCCCGCCCACTGTGCAACCGCGGTTACGGTTCCAATAGATGCGTGTGACAAGTAGGGCCTGGAATACGAAGCCTGATGTGGAAGTTCTGTTTTATTCTCTCCAAATTCTTGAAGTACTTTAGATTCAGCAAGAGCGCTTTCGAGAAAATTCATTAACGAAGCGTTGTTCATGCCCGCCGGAGTTTGATTCCATATAGCCACTTGAGCAAGTTTGGTCACAAGTGACTGTGCAGAATATTCATCTTTGGCAACGACTGCTACAAAGGAACCATCTACGACTACTTTCTCAATCTCTGTACTCAATGTGATTTTTTCGATGGAAAGATCAACAAGCGTCGAACCTCGATTTGGTGGCCGCAATATTCTTGCGTACAATAAATCATCAGGACGTAGATCTTGAATAAAGTGTGTAATTCCTTTTAACTTTGCATCTAAATCTATTCTGTTTCTACTTAGGCCAACTAGTGAATAATCAGAAGGATTTTTCAGGATTGCATCTGGGTTCGCAGGTATTGCCCAACCGACTCCCTTTTCAATATCCCAATAACTATTAGTACCAGCATGAGCGCGTGCAGTTGCACTTGCAACCCGTAGAGCAGAACCCGAATCTTGTACTGACAAGCTGCCGGCGGTAAAACTTTCGTTAGGACTTATGCCAGTGCTGGCAGTCACCAGAAAACATTTTTCAAATCCAACCCCAAGCTCTTCTGCGACTATCTGAGTCAATGCAGTCAAAATTCCTTGCCCAAATTCAACTTTTCCGGTCTTGATGCCGACCATCCCTGGTTGGCTAAAATCGAGCCAATCAGAGACCAACGGGGCCGCGACCATTGAATCAGGCAGCACCATCTTAGGAGCCTGCCTGGCGGATGGCTTCAATAATTCTGTTGTGAGCACCGCATCGACACAGGTGACCATCTAGGGCGTCAGCTATCGAGGATCGATCCAATGTAGCTAGAGAGTCGATGTGCGCTGTGGCCCGCATCATGATGCCAGATAAGCAAAAACCACACTGCCCCGCTTGCTCTGAAGCCATACAACTCTTAATGCGTTGTAGCGTGGAGTTCTCTTCGTACTCGACGGTCTGCACAGATTTATTACCAATCGCCCAGATTGGTGTATCGCAAGAATGTATCGGTGTTCCATCGATGAGAACCGTACAAGCCCCACAAAGTCCCGTCCCACAACCAAAGCGGGTTCCGGTCAAATTCAGGTGGTTGCGTAAGACCCAGAGCAATGGCGTATTTTTATCACAATCCACATCAACAACCTTGTTGTTAACGCGGATCTGAAAATCAGCCATGTAGTCAAGAGTAGTAGATAAATGGGTCACATTAGGTAGCA
>TBL_comb48_EPIDRAFT_1003760_pt1 | contig 9981 bp, 12 predicted proteins | sample TroBogEpilimnion_37_FD_10681 | JGI IMG/M metagenome (IMG submission 10681)
GGCAGCTTCTTGTGTGATCTTCTTGCGCTCGGCCAAATCACTGTACCCAATACGAGCGGCCTTCTGGATCTCCATGATCTCTTCGAGGCCAATGGCGCTGATCGCTGCGATGATATCAGATGCTGCTGCGATTTTCTTGGTTCTGAACTGGCTATCAATCCATTCAAGGATCAGGCAATAGCGATAAACGCTATCTGCTTGGTTGGAACGGTCAAACTGGAACACGTACTTGACGATGCGGGTAAACTCGCTAGCGCCCGCTTTGGCGTCAATCTTGACCAAACGACGCTTGGCCCATTCGTCAGGCTCGATTGGGAAGAGGGCAGTGAGCTTGGTCTTCTCGGCATCTATCTCTTTCTGCTCGATCTTGTCCTTGGCGACCTTGAAGATCCAATCGTCCGATTTCAGCGTGCCTTCTTTAAACTGCTTTACACGTTTTTCTAAATCACGCTCTTCGGTGTTGTGATCCTCTATGATCTTGTTTCGATCATCAATCTCTTTGATCAGCCAGGTGCGGCTCTCATCTGTTGATTGCTTGGACTGAGTATCACGCCAGACCAGATATGCGTTGGCCGCTGCTTCTGTAGCGCTGTCTTTTGCGGCGGCATGTGAACGCCGTGCGGCCGAAATATCGGCTTCAATCTGTTGGATATTAATGACGCTAGAAGTGCGAATGTTTGCTGTAGCCATCGGTGCCTCCCTTGATGTGCTTCGGAGGCTCAATTGCGGAATTTTATCAAATAATAGTCAAATAATAATTTTAACTTTTTGTTAATTTCGCAGTTGCGAAACAATATATAGTGAAAAATAAGTGATTATTGCTAGCAGTATGATTGCATAAAAAACGAAACGAAGCATTTTTGGAAGAAATATACGTGCTTCAATCTGTAATTAAATCTCACAGATTGGTTAACAAGCCAGTTTAGCTTGAACAGGAGAGGTTAAAGATGCTTGACACATATTAAGTGATGTCCAGCTTTTTCCGTCTAGATCATTTGAAATAGCTGTTCGTGCGTTGGTTAGACATCGTGATTCAAGCCAAAAGTTCTCAGTCTAACTGAGATCTTTTGGCTTAAACTGGGTAGGTGAGGCGTCTCTTGAAATATGACGGTATCTCAACGAGCGGCTTGAGAACCTTGCTCCAAAGCAGAATTAGAATCCCAATCCGAGTGAAAAGATCTCAGTCTAACTGAGATCTTTTGGCTTGAATTACACTCGTCACTGATTGCTGGACTTGCGTTTGGTTGCTGAGAGGTTGCTCGGGAAAGCGACCTTGAAGCATAACAGGGATCCCAATCCGAGCAAAAAGATCTCAGTTAGACTGAGATCTTTTTGCTTGAACTGGCCTGGTGACTTAGCTCTTGAATATCGGTTGTGCGGCCACAACGGGAGCGCAAAGTCTGCCCGGAAGTAGAATTGAATTCCCGCTTCCAGTGAAAAGATCTCAGTTACACTGAGATCTTTTGGCGTAAATCACTTTGACTATTTGTTTGTTTCATTCAATTTTTATAGTTAATGCAGATATCAACTGGCTCCAATGATGCAGAAATGGATGCTCAATCTCGGCGATAAAAAAAGACCGCCCTTGCGAGCGGCCCAAGTCTAGGGAGGAAATGCCCAAGAAGGGCAAAGAGCGAGCCGCATTGGCATCGTTCATGGAATTAAAGTATCCGATAAAACTTCGGATACCAATGAAACAGCAGCAACTATCATGCCGAAATATTGTGCATCGCAGCATAAATTTAAGTCGGTGGGAAAAAATATAGGCAAAAAACATCCAAGGGTTGATATTTTTGATTTGTTTAATAATATCGAGTTTAGAGCTTCGCAGAGGGCTCAAGTCTAGGGCGGAAAATATCCAGATAAAAAGAGCGCGTGCTAGAAATGGCCGCGCTTTTCATTTCGATGTTATCGTCTCACACCAAGTTAGCAGCCCAATCACCGTTTCTTTTTTGGCAAAGTTACGAAATCAAAATGTGTGATGTCGACGCTGTGGTTCTTTAGAAGGAAAGCTTGATCACTCTTTTTTAGTTCAGTGATCTGCTTGCGGGCCATTTTGAGGTGGGCCGAAGCCTCGCTGGTTGGATCGTCAAGCTGTGCAAAGTAGGTTGGTTTTAGCGGGCATTCGCTGTCGAACATGAAGCTGTTGGTCAGCGGATCAAACGACAGGGGATATAAAAAACAACCAAAGGGCTTGTTGTTTCCTTCTCTGCAGCCATTGGGTCCGAGATGCGGACACCGGTTTTCGATACAAATGCTTTGAAATTTATCTTCTTCGTTCGCCGTTAGCGTAATTTCTAAGGACGGATACCCTGGATCGATCCGGCAGCAGCTTTGACATACGGCACAATGATCAAAAAGCATTTGGCGCCTTGGCAAAATAGAACAAGGTATGTAGCTTTTTGAAGTCTAAGATGTCTTTTCAGATGGATGCAAGTGGGATTTTTGGTTTGCGCCTTGGTTAAAAGAAGCCATAATCAAGGTCGGCTTTATCTATCGCTCAAAGGGCTTCCCATGGTAAAATCAACAAGCAAGCCCCGAGACGTGATCAAACCTAAAAAGCCCAGTCATAAATTTAGTAAGAATGCCACCGCCAACCACAAAAGCAGTGCTTGGTATCAAGAGGCTCATCGCGTATTCTCAATGGCAAAGCCTGAGATCGAGGAAGTATTAGCACCCGAGATTTATCTCAGTAGAAAAAGCGGCAAATACCGCTGATCCGTTCTATCGCTGGTTATGCTACCAAGATACAGAGCCAGCGATAATGTGTTTTGGACGAAGAATTAGGCGACGTTCTTGCGGCCTGGTGCCTTGCGCGTGTTGCCCAGACCCATGGTTTTGGCCAAATTAGAACGCGCCGCGGAATAGTTTGGTGCAACCATTGGATAGTCGTGTGGCAATCCCCAACGAGCGCGATAGTCTTCTGGCGTCATGTCATAGGACGAGCGCAGATGACGCTTGAGCGACTTGAAGTGCATGCCGTCTTCCAAGCAGACAATATAATCTGGCGTTACCGACTTCTTGATTGAGACAGCCGGAACTAATGGTTCCTCAGGCTCACCAGCAGCCGTTCCGTTTTCTATGCTAGCCAGTGCTGCATAGGTCGCATGGATCAGTTCAATTAAATCATGCGGAGGAATAGAACTATGAGCAACATAACTTGCAACGATATCTGTTGTCAGCTCAATCAAGTTAGCGTTTGTGTTTTCGGTATCCATTAATGAATCGTCCTCGTTTTAAGACAATGAATAAAATTTATCTTCAACGAATATCAGATACTGATTTTTATTAAAAACAACAATAGCAAAAAATTAAACTATGATTTTTGAAATTATCAATGTTTTCTTTGTAAAATAAATTAATATTCAGTAGTGATGATCGAGTTTTTTCGTTAATGACACTGCGATTTCTCTGTTTAGATTAGCCCGAGATTGCCGGTGTGACCATTTAAACTCCTCTAAAGTGATTTAGATGTGATACGGTTTATTTGGCTAGTGAACATTGCTTTCAATTTTTTTTCCATTTGAGAAAATAAAGGTGCCCCAACCTCTGCGCTTTCCGGCTTCAAAGGTTCCGATAGACTGTGATCCGTTCGGATAGATTAAAATACCTAATCCATTATAGAGACCATCCTTGAACTGGCCTTCGTATTTGAAGCCTTTCGCTAACTCAAGATAACCCTTGCCATTAAAAACATCGTTTTCAAATTGACCAGCATAGAAACCTCCGTCTGGCAAAGTTAATTTGCCGAAGCCTGATTTTTTACCATCAACAAATTTCCCTTCAAAAATGATGCCATTTACATCCGCGAACATGCCACTGCCATTCATATTTCCGTTTTTGAATTCACCGACATATTTACTGCCATCAATATAACTGAGCTCACCGTTACCGGTTATTTCGTGATGACTGAACTCGCCATCATAAATGTCACCATTTTCAAATATTAAGTGACCATGTCCAGAGAACTCATTATTGACAAAGTAGCCATCATATCGACCATTCTTTAACTGTAGCGCTCCGTAACATTCATTTTTTAGATATTTTATGTCATCTGGGCAGGCCGTTTGGGGCTGTTGGGCCAAGGCCAAGTTTGGTGAGATGCAACAGGCGTTCAAGAAAAAAACACACCACGCTAATGGCAGTGAACGCATAAAGCAACACATCTTCTATCCCCCATTGATGATGTATGATTTATTTTACCAAATTGATGATAAAGTATTCCTTAGTTGATACGTTTGAAAAGTTAGTGCGGTTGGCAGTATTAAACTTACTCCCATATAAAACGATGTCGTTGATTTTTTTAGCTTAAGCCGATTTTGTCAATATGTCTGGCATTCCGTTCGCCTCATCTGTGTGAGGCATTCTGGGTTTTTTGGTCTGGGTTGGCTCTTTGAATTTGAGAGAGCCATTGATTTGGCTGCCTTGCTCCATCGATATTGTCTCGTAAATAAGATCGCCGCTCACGCGTGCATCAGATGAAAGCGCGATGGCGTCGGCTCGAATATTACCGTTTAACGTGCCATGAATGAAAGCCGTTGCGGCCGTGATGTTACCTGTCATGAGTGAACCCGCTTCCAATACGATATTGAAAGCGGAAACATTGCCGACCATTCGACCCTCAATTATGCAGGTTCCATTGGTCGTAAGTTCACCCTTAAAATCAGTAGCTGAGCCAATAATAGTTTGATCAGCATTTTCAACTATAGTTTGCGAATTTCTCGAGCTATCCGCTGAAACGGCATTTTGAATCATTTGTTCCAGAATAGCTTCGGCAACGACCAATTGGTTTGGCGAGACCGATTGTTGCGTCGATACTCCGCTCTGTTTCACAACATTTTTTGGCTCTACTTTCAATAGATGTTTTTGCTTTTTGCTAAACCAACCCATCGATTTACCTTTATTTTGTAAGATAAAATAATTTGTCAATTGAGTTAAGAATTAAGTGAGGTCTTATTTGTAAACTTATCTTTGATGCATCCTTGTCCAATTGACGTTAATGTGGACGATGGGTTAGCAACATTTGTTCTGCCCATTTCTTAACGCCGTCTTTGACAGGCTCTATGGGATTGCTATTTAGATCGCATCTCATAGCCCCCGGTTCTGCAAGTGCTTCCAAATAGGCTGGACTACGTGTCCATTGGCGAAGAAAGCTGACAAGCTCAGCCGAATTAAGCGTCAGGGGCATAGCTTGGATTGCCGCTTGTTGAATACCAGTCGCGAGCGGTAGAGGCTGCATTTTACTGAACGTCTTTGGGAAAGTTTGGCAAATCCAGCTCTCTACCGATTGACGAGGTTCTTTTTTCAACGATATGAATGGATTAATCGAGATATCATCCGCCCTTACCGTTGCGGGTTGTAGCGGTTTACTGCGATCTTTGTAACTGTTAAGACTTAACTTGAGCCGCTCAGCAGCTTTTTCAGGCGATTTAAGCGAAAGCGTTCCCATCCAGCCCTCCACCGAAATAGGTCGATTGAAGGAATGATGCCACAGGTAGCGGCAAGGTCAATCTAAATTAAGATTTGCTTAATACTTGTCGGGGCTGCGGAAACATTTATAAGTGTGAGATGAAATTCTTACATCACTGCGTAAATTTTGGAGCCAGGCGCTTGCAGTCCCGTCATCCAAGCGCCGACATCGCTGATGGCTGGTCTAACATTGCTTCGGCGCACTTTGCCCATGAAGACATGGCCATCACCATCGTTACTTCGAGCAGGTTATAAGCACGAAACAGGGCGGAATATTGGTTGTAGCCGAGGCGCAGCGTGGGCCCTTCAAACACGCAGTCCGCCGTTTGCCAACGGCTATCCTCATCCAAGAACTGTATCTTAACGATGTCCACGGTGCTGCTCCAAGGTTAGATCATTAACCAAGACAGATATCAGCATATACCGTGCCAATCGTGTGACGGTCGGACGATTTATCGGGAATATTTTTGATAACCTGGTGCACAGTTAGGTCATAGACGTGCTAGTCTGGTTCAAGGGCATACCGCCCTTGATAGGCATCGTGGATAAGGGGCGCTTACATGGGCTTGAATTTTCCCAATGCCAGTCGCAGCTACAACCCTGTTCTCCAAAGCATCACCTTCTGGGCATCCGATCGCGCCTTGGAAATAACATTCGAGCTGGATCACTCTGCGCTAGCGCTGATCAATGCCAGCGCTCAGACGGAACAGGAATATCTCCAGGCCTTTGATCATAATCGCAAGCTGATCGAAGCGGCGGCGCTTCGGGCTTACAAACTGGATGCTGCGAGCTTCCACATCCTGACCAAGGACAGCTTCTGAACCGCTGCTCTCCTGAGCTATCATTCAGTCGTCAAACCCATCCATCTCCATGCCGATCGCAGAACCAAGAACCGCGCCAGTGAGCATGCATGATCCAGAATGATTGTGTGCGTCCTCATGCATCATGGCGTTGACCAATTCTTCCAGATCGCCCAGCCAAGATCCATCCTTGATCAAGGTCACAGCTTCTTGGTCGATCCAAACCCGATAGCCAATGCCATGCTGCGAGGCGATCACTTCTGCCTGCGTCTTAAGAACGCATTCTGAACCCGAGAAGACCATGACATTGCCTAGCTTGTGGTGGCTGGTCTCTGGGGTAGCGGGCTCAGCCACATCGCTCAAGATCAGCTTGAGCTTGGTCTCGCCATAGCTGATATCAATGGCTTTTTGGCATTCCTTGAACCCAAACGCTGTGCTGTCCCTCTGTGCCATCGTGGCGAGATCGGTGATCAGCAGGAATACGCCTTGCTTGTGATCAACAAAGTCAGGGCATTCCAAAAGATATTGGCAGACGGATCTGAAGTTCTTGGCTCGGAGAAGCTCGTTTTCGGGTTTGCCTTCACGCGGATCAGGATCCGCACCGGCTGTTGAATTCATAAAGAAATAGATGATGGTGCCTATAACAACCAAGGCGACGGCCACAAAAATAAGCTTGATCAGCATGACTTTGCCCCTGTTACACCAAAAATAATCATAACGAATGCCGACATACCTGATTCTGACCGTTTCGGCACGCATCAGTTGTTAAAAGGCCTTGAGCCATAATATTCTTGGCATTTGCTGATTTTGCCCTGCCTCAATGGTATTGACCGCTAATAAATCTGATTGTTAGTTGGTGGCGCCCATGGGCAATAAATGACCCAAGACCCATAGCTCCCGCAAAAGGCAATCACGTGATTAGATCTGATTTGGTGAACAAAATAGCTGATATCCACACAGAGCTCTATCATCGGGATGCCGAAATCGTGGTTGCGGCTGTGTTGGAAGAGATCGTTGAAGCCCTGAGCCGAGGTGATCGCGTGGAGATCCGCGGATTTGGCGTGTTTGCGGTCAAGCAGAGAAAAGCACGCGTTGGCCGCAATCCCAAGACTGGTGAGCTGGTTGACGTTAAGGAAAAAATAGTGCCGTATTTCAAGCCCGGCAAGGAAATGCGGGCTCGGCTCAATATCTAGATTTGGGTTGTGAGCCCTTAATCTTTGTGGTCAGGGCTCCTGCTTCCAATGGCGGAACATGATCGCGCGTGCTGCATTGTCCATTTCGGCTTTGAAAGTAAACTGATCTTTTATCGCCAGTGCACGTGCGGCGGCAGGACGTGCACTGACCCAGTCCAAAAGCCGCTTGACGTTTGGAAATTCAGCCCAAGCGTCATCGCCCAAAATAAATGGCACCATGCGCGCCCAACCCCACAGGTCCATATCGACGATGGTGTAGGTATCCCCAACCATAAATGACCGTGTGGCGAGCCGTTCGTTCAAGATGGTGTAATGCCGGCGCACTTCAAACTGGTAACGATCATGGGCGTAGGGCACTTTCTCGGGCGAATAATGTTTGAAATGAACCGCTTGTCCTGAGAAGGGGCCAACACCTGTCCCAATAAACATCAACCAAGACAGCAATTCGGCACGGTTGATCGGGGTATTCTCAGGCAGAAACTGCCCTGTCTTTTCGGCGAGATAGAGCAAGATTGCATTGCTATCAAAAACCGAAACGCCGTCTACAACGATTGCCGGAACTTTGCCGTTTGGATTGACCTTCAAAAAGCCGGCCTCAAACTGTTGCCCCTTACGCGTATCAATTGGGATAGCCTCATAGGCTAGTCCCGTCTCTTCTAGCATAAGCGCGACCTTGGCAGGGTTTGGTGCAGCATTAAAATAGAATGTGATCATGAGGTAGATCCTTAATAGTATGATTTACGGGCCCTGGAAGGGAGATGATCTAAGTCTAGGTAAATGTGCTTAAGCCAAACTTCCAGGCTAGAAATCTGCGAATAAGTCTTATCCGTCTCATCTGACGTGACATGAGACTTGGGCTATAACTTGTGGGACCGGTCCGGGAGTCCATAGGCAATCTGGGCCAATAAGAGGGGAATGATGACGGAAAAGCGAGAAGGAAATACTGGATATTGATCATGATATGATCGTCAACAGATATACATCTGTGGACACGATTTCGATAGATGGAACTTTATAAGCTGATAACGTGCATCGGCAATCTCAGTGGTCGGATGAGGTATCTGAGCCCGTGCTGGTGGCGCATGCTACGCTCTTGGCTTAACACGGTTTGCAAGCTCACGGGCTCAGCTCGATCGCTATTATTTTCTAATAGCTGATACCTACTAGCTGCCACTGAACGTGAGAGCGTAGACGGGATAGTGATCAATCTAGATGATGCTGAATGATTGATCAGTGAGACGTCCGAGAAAGATAATCACAGAGTGGATGATGATCTGGCAGCGTGGCGTACATGGTTTATGCACGAGCCCATCTTGAACTGGCAACGTGACGTGCATGGTTGATCTATGGGACTATGATATTCCAGTGCATCGTCAATAACACAAATCAAATCAATCACATGAGCCTACAAGTTCATTCATCAGAACAACAATGACTGGGCCAATTGCCCTGCCATTGCGCGCATCACCACTGTCTAACGACGCTTAGGTCAGAGAGACAGGACCTCGTGGGGCACATGCCAGTTATCGTAGTCAATGCTAGCGATATGGCCTTGCTCCACTTCTCCGGTGATGTAGGTCTGCCAACCTGGGTCCGCAGGTCGTGTGTCAGTGTCATCGCGTGCCATGCGCACGGTCTTCCAGTTGCGCCTGATCAGTGCGCTTAGTGTCTTGAGATCAAACTCGGCAGGGACATTGCCCAGTGCCAAGTGGTAGTGCAGCGTTCTTGCGCCGTAGGGCGAGAACAGCGCGCCTTGGATCACAGGGAGGATGAGCAGGCTGAACAGCTCGGGCTTGCGCTTGTGGCCGTTGCCGTAAACATCTTGGTTTAGGCGATTGCAGAAGTGCCTGAAGTTCTGCTTGAGAACACCAAACTGCCATTCCTGCTGGCGTGGTGTCTCTGCCGGGATCAGATTGGTCTGCAGCGTCACGGCGTATTGGATCAGGTGATCATAGTCATGTAGGTGATCGCAGTAGCTTGCGATGATGGATTGGCGAGCGTCATGACTGATATCCGGCATGCAGCGCGCCATGCGATTGCGCCTAGCATTAAGCTGGGCTCCAGTCATGGGTCTCGGGTTGGGCCGATTGGCTAGATTCAGGGTCATTTTGATCAATTATGTTTTCAAGCTATTTATTTAGCGAATTCTTTTTATGGCCTTTTACAGAAGATTTTGCCCTCATTAGCTTTGGCCCGTACCCAACTAGCGAACCTCAAAAACCACGTTTGTAGGTCATTGATTCTATTGGCTTTTATTTTCCAAATTTAGGTGATTATTTTTATCATTGGCCGGACAAAGCAGGCATAAATAGTTGCATGACAAACAAAGAATACTACCAAACCCTCTATGACTGCGTGCGCAACATCGGCATCGTTTCCAGCCAATATGAGTTCGGGCGCTTGTGCGGACGCAAGCAAAGCTGGCTCAGCGCCAGCAAATGCACCGAGCGTCCCATCACGCTGGGTGCGCTAACCACGCTGGCTTATAATCTCGAGCGTGCTTCAAAGACGGATCTTCC
>TBL_comb48_EPIDRAFT_1003762_pt1 | contig 9978 bp, 9 predicted proteins | sample TroBogEpilimnion_37_FD_10681 | JGI IMG/M metagenome (IMG submission 10681)
TGCCAGAGCCCATTCTTTAGGTAATGAAGAGCGACCACTGATATTTAGAAACAGTAAAAATTCAAAATTAGTTCAATAATAGTTATCCCATTTTTTTGCAGAGAAACTAATTAGTATTATATTAACAATAGGTTAATACAAAGTTTTTAGTACTTTTATGGATTGCATTTCGGACAATTAAATGGATCGGCAAAGTCTTCATCAACATTAAACTCTTGTTGGTGTTGGCAATTTCGGCAAAGTGATATGCGTTGCATTAAGGCATTGGTTGGGCTGCCACACCATTCACAGGGTAAGCCAAATTGAAATTTATCCGGCCAAAAACCGGGTACTTTACAATTAGGGCAGCAACTTAATAGTCTTTCGACTAAGTTCATAGTCGCCTTGGCAATGTGTTCACGGCGTTCTGGGCAATGTTGGGCGCGTAGATCATAGCTAATCGTAAGTGGCCATTGTGTAGTATTTCCAAACCATTGATGAAGCTGTTCATCAATGGCCATGTTCCCGTACAAACCCTTACCAATTTTACCTTGTGCATTTAGTATAAGCCCTTGTCTTAATGGCGTTTGACTGATAAATGTGGCAAGTTCGTCAATGTTTTGGCATTCCTGTTCACGGACTGAACAAATTTGGTAAGATCTTCCAACTACCATCCAGTTGTGTTCGATATTGATGCATACCACTAGTTCTTCGTTGTAAGTTACAAGACCAAAAGGCCCCGGGTTAAAACTGCCTTCGCTACCTAACCCAATTGAATGACCTGTTATCGAACACGCTAATTCTGCTTTTTTTCTGGCACATTCGTTTGGCGGTAAAATACGCTCGGTTTCGCCACTGAAAGTACCTAAGGAATCGGTGTCATACGCTTGGGTATGATGGATATTGACACCTAATTGTTCCCATAGTACCGGAGCTATAACTTGCTCTTTACCGTGTAAGGTCAGAAGAGCAAAGGTTGCATCTTGAAATTGATTAACCACTAAAAATACCCTTCACGTTTCTTTTTTTCCATGGACCCGGCTTGGTCTTTGTCAATCGTTCTGCCTTCACGCTCGCTGGTTTTAGCTAAGAGAAGCTCCTGTACGATATCGGCAACANAGTTAGCTTCGCTCAGTACACCGCCCGTCTGAGGGTAGCAACCCAAGGTACGGAAACGGATTGAACGATGAGCAATGGTTTTTTGCTCCTCTGGTGTTAAAAAAGGCAGCATTCGTTCATCGTCCAACGCAAAGACTTGTCCATTGGTGCTATCAATCCAGCTTAGTCGAGATGCTGAAAAGTACAGCGAAACCAGCTCGATATTTTCTCGCATGATGTATTGCCAGATGTCTAATTCCGTCCAATTGGAAAGTGGAAAAACTCGGACAGACTCTCCTCGTTTTATTTCGGAATTGAAAACTTGCCATAATTCAGGGCGTTGGTTTTTGGGGTCCCATCCGTGATGAGCATCGCGCACCGAAAATATTCTTTCCTTGGCGCGCGATTTTTCTTCGTCACGTCTTGCGCCTCCAAGTGCGGCATCGAATTGGTATAAATTCAATGCTTGTTTTAGCGCCTGTGTTTTCATGTGGTCGTTGTATTTAACCGAGCCAGAAGTTATCGGATGGATGCCTTCTGCAAGCGCTTTCTCGTTAACGTGTACAATTAGCCTTAATTTATGTTTTTCTGCCAGTTGGTCGCGGAATTTCGCCATTTCGGAAAACTCCCATGTCGTATCAACGTGTAGTAAAGTAAACGGTACGGGAGCAGGCCAGAAAGCTTTTCTGGCTAAATGCAGCATCACCGTCGAATCTTTGCCAATCGAGTAAAACATGCAAGGCTTGTCAAAACAAGCGGCTACTTCCCTGATAATGTAAATGGATTCTGCTTCAAGTTGCTGGAGCGAGGTTAAATTATGCATGTAACTCCCTAATTCTCATCGTTTTCTCCCGTTACGTTTGTTGAAATTGCCAAATGTTGTAAGTAGCGTTGTTTACAATAGCTAATAAATAAGCAAATTTAAGAGCCTGAATGGAGGTTAAGTCAGCGGTAGGTNCCAAACTGAAACCAGTCAATACCCTTCAAATATTTAAAGTCTCAGCTAATGATTGATGGGGATATTTTCCATTCCTGCTGTTGTTAAGTAAAATACATAATACTCAACTAAATATTCTATTTTAGAGAACAATGAGTCGGCTTAATTACCATCATCTATACTACTTTTGGCGGGTCGCTAAGCAGGGTAATCTCACCCAAGCGGCTAATAATCTACATGTTTCTCAATCCGCTTTGTCTCTGCAAATCAAACAGCTAGAGGAAGTCATGAATGTCCGTTTGTTCACACGCAAAGGACGTAAGTTGGTGTTAACTGAAGTTGGAATACAGGCTTTTTCTTATGCCGAGGAAATATTCAAAAAAGGGGAAGAACTTGAATCGTTGCTCACGCTGGGTATTCAGTCTGAACAACCGGTAATAAGAATAGGCATGCTGTCTACGATGTCACGCAATTTTATAGAAAGCTTCATTGAACCTATACTGCGCAAACCCAACATCAAATACATTTTGCATGCACGAGGGCAGACTAACTTGCTTAATGCCTTGGCTGACCATCAACTGGATTTAGCGCTAACTAATATCGAGGTCAGAGGAACCAGCAAACAAATATGGCAATGTAGATTGTTGGCACGACAACCAATTGCCATAATTGGACCACCAGGACTTGATTTAAAACCAGAATTTTCCGACCAATACCAATATCAACGCTGGGTATTACCAGTTAACGATAGCCCAATCCGCTCTGCATTCGATGGCTTTTGTGCTCAATACCAGTTTAAACCAAATGTTGTTGCAGAAGCTGATGATATGGCGATGTTGCGTTTATTGGCGAGGGATGCCGGCGCACTTGCTGTAATGCCTGGGGTAGTTGTAAAGGATGAGCTTAAAAGCGGAGAGCTTTTGGAATACATGGTGTTGCCAAATATTTTTGAAAATTTTTTTGCGGTATCAGTTAACCGGCATTTACCTAACCCGATTGTTACTGAGTTATTAAATACGAAAGTTCTCAATGGTTAATTGAACATACTGAATGAGATCATCCCTGACTTTTCGTAGGTGAAGGTTCGAAACCTAGATGAGTAACGCTACTTAATTGTTGGATTATGATATCTAGGGACTCCATTCAAATTTATGACCAGCCCGTTTTTAAAGGTTTTCTGACTGGTGAGTCAAATAACACACCTTATCGGCAAAATACTGATTAGCTTTTACAAATTAACCGTTGAAAGCGTTAATTAATTAGATCCTATATTATTAGAACACAAAATATTTCATATTAAGCAAATACTATACCAATTTCAGCGACATTTTGCCGCGCGACACTATGCCACATTTTCAGCTTCAGGGTATTTAATTACACTTTACCCCGCAGCCTGAATGATGTAGCACATGAAAGGTTGCATATCCTTCCTCTCGAAAATGCGGGCTATTTTTTGGTCCGCATCCTTTTTTTAACCGAGGTTATCATGAATCGCAGCCCATTTATTCCAACATTTTCCAATTTTCTTGAATTAAAAGCATTCCAGAATAAAACCGCTATTCATGAAGCGGGTCATGCTGCAGCTATTTATTTAGGTAATCGCTATAAACAATTACCACCGGTTTTTTTCCAGATTTGGATGACCGGATTAGCTAATCATCAGAAATACTCGGCTTCTAAAAATTATTTTGCTAAAGTGGAAGGTGGTCGTTTGATTCATACCTTACCCTCATCAGTGGAAGAAGCGACTTATAATTTCACGGTAGAGCAAAAACAGGCTTATCAACTGGCTTTTGAGGCAGATATAATCAATTTATTAGTTGGTCCGTTGGCTGAAGCTAATTATGTGGCATTAAATGATGACGAAATTTTTAATACCCAAGTCGTCAATTTATCGGCATTACATTATTATGGTGGCACGGCTGATCTGCAATTGGTTGCAGAATATCTTTATTGCTTAACTGATCTTGAGTCGGTACGGGAACAAAAATTAAACGAACTTTTTGCGGCTGCTTTTCGCTTTATTAATGATGGTAAAAATTGGCGAGCGATTATTTCCTTAGCAAATGCCATTTTAGCCAATAAAAATGATGTCATGGATTATGAAGAAATCAGTTTGGTATTGGATAAATAGCGGTTCAAGACTCGCTAGTCACTCATAACAAACCAGAAATAAGCCGGAAAAACCTAAGTGTGTTTGCTAACTTTTCACATATTCTGGATGTTAGCAATTAACTCAGAAAAATAATGAATGATATGAGATAAATACATTATTAATTGATCAATATGTGCTTTGAGTACATAAAAATAGTTATGATGCTTGAAATCTTCTTCAACATAAAAACTCAGGCCTCTGTAAAAAGTATTGCAGCCCATAAACATCATAATTAATGCAGCTATCTTAAGCATTAAGCCACGAATATTTGCACTGATTTTACCAAATGCAATACTGATAAATAGCATCATCGGTAATGTACCAGCACCAAATGCCAGCATCAATGCGCCGCCTTCATAAATACTGGTTGCCGAAGTGGCTTTAACTGCCATAGCAAAAGTTAAAGGGCAAGGCATCATCCCGTTTAATAAACCGGCGCATAAACTACCTAGTACCGGTCCTTGGGTTCGTGAAGCACTATAACCTTTACGCAGCCATTGCATAGGGAGTAAGCGAATAGAGCCTTGCCAAGGTAGCAAACCTAAAACACCCAGTGAAAGAATGATGACCACGATACCGATGAACATTTGCAACAAGCTTTGAATCTTACCAAAAAGACCACTGGATACCAGCACAACACCTAAGGTGGCAGCAGTTAAACCAACTACCGAGTACATCGATATTCTCGCCATCTGGTAGATTAAATAAGGCCAATAAGAGCGCGACTTACCAGCATTCATAAAATAGCCAGATACTAGCGCACCGCACATACCCAAACAATGTCCACTACCGAGGAAGCCAGCAATAAAGGCCAGTGTGTAATCAAATCCACCGTTCATAGCCGTGGCTTCTGCCATGCCGTGCATGTCCATCATTGAATGATCCATTCCTGACATATCCATCATGGAGTGATCCATACTGCTGTGCTCCTTTATCTTCTGTTTAAACGCAAAGAATTAAAAATAACTGAAACTGAGCTTAAAGCCATAGCGGCAGATGCCAACATAGGATTAAGTCTACCCATAGCGGCGACAGGAATGGCGATGGTGTTATAAGCGAATGCCCAGAATAAGTTTTGTTTGATAATAACAATGGTTTCTTTACTTAAACTGATGGCTTCTGACACTTTTAAGATATCGCCTTGAACGAGCGTTAAATCAGCAGACTCAATGGCAATGTCGGTACCATTTCCTATGGCAAAGCCAACATTGGCGGCTGTCAAAGCGGGAGCGTCGTTAATGCCATCGCCAATCATACCTACCTGTTTGCCCTGTGCCTTTAGCGACTCAATAATGGCGAGCTTTTGTTCTGGTTTGGCATTGGCGATGACTTGATCAATACCGACCAGAGCAGCAATGGTCTGTGCTGTCTGAAGGTTATCACCGGTTGCCATTAAGGTTTCTATGCCGAGGTTATGTAACAATGAGATAGCCTCTTTTGCTTGTTCTTTAGGTTTGTCAGCAATAGCGAATACGGCTGAAGCTTTACAGTTAATCGCCATAAAAACTGGCGTCTTACCTTGATTGGCAAATTGTTCAGCACTTTCTGACCACTCGGAAAATTGTATTTCATTTTCATCCATCCATGCCTGATTGCCTAACAGGATGGTTTTGTCGTCAATCTTGGCAATAATGCCGCGTCCTGTTTCGCTGTAAAAATCTGTACTTTCTTTTAGAGAAATATTTTGTTCATAAGCAAAGTTGACGATAGCCTTACCCAAAAAATGTTCAGAGTTATGTTCAGCAGAAGCCGCTAGCATGGTTAGGGTATTTTGACTTAAACGTGACCATTTTAAAAAATCACTCACTTTCGGTTTGCCCTCAGTGATAGTTCCGGTTTTATCAAAAACAATCACATTGAGTTTCGCTGCAATTTCTAGACTTTCACCGTTACGGATATAAATGCCTTTCTTTGCAGCCTGACCAGTACCCACCATGATCGCAGCCGGAGTAGCCAAGCCCAATGCACAGGGACAAGCAATCAGTAGGACAGTAATGGCATTACCGAGGGCAAAGCTAAACGATGCGCCAGCCATCAGCCAACCAAGTAAAGTCAATCCGGAAATAACCATAACAGCCGGAACAAACACTGCAGACACTTTATCTACCTGTTTTTGTATGGGTAATTTAGCTGATTGAGCTTGATCAATCATATGGACAATGCCTGCTAACACGGTATCCATACCGATAGCAGTCACCCGAATACGCAACATGCCATTGCCATTGATGCAACCGGCAATCACCCGATGATCGGGTTCTTTTACTACCGGCATACTTTCTCCGGTGACCATAGATTCATCTACGGTGGAAAGACCTTCTATAATAATTCCATCGGCTGGAATTTTTTCACCGGGTCGAATCAATAAAATATCATCTATCTGAACGCTATCCGCATTAATTGTAAATTCTTCGCCATTTGTTATTAATGTTGCCGTCAGAGGTTGTAAGTCAACTAATTGTCTAATCGCTTCTCCGGCTTTGCCTTTAGCCTTTTCTTCTAAGTAACGTCCTAAAAGAACTAAAGTAATAATTGCTGAAGCAGCTTCAAAATAAATATGTCCACGACGCATGAAAAATGCTGGCAGACTGTAGGTATAGGCTGCACCAACGCCAAGAGCAATTAAGGAATCCATATTAGCGGTACGATGCTTGGCTAATCGTATAGCTTTATCAAAAAACGGTTTGCCAGACCAAAAGACCACCGGTGTGGTTAGTATAAATTGAAGCCACTGCAAAGGTCGTGATCGGGTCATAGACATTGCCAGCAAAAGAACAGGAGCACTTAACAGACTAGCCCAGATCAAGCGCTGTCTTGCAGAGTGGATTCGGAATTGCTCTTTTTCAATAATTTTTTTACGTTGAGACAGGGTGTCGATTGAATAAGCTTTGTAGCCCAATTTCTCGATACTGTTACTGACATCTTCTTTATTCAATTGACCCTGTACGGTCACGGTTTCTGTACCAAAATTAACACTGACTGCTTTAATTCGATTATCGCGCTTGAGTACCATTTCAATGAGTAACGCACAAGAAGCGCAGGTCATCCCTTCAATAGCTAAGTCAATGTCTTTTAATTGACCAGAAAGTTTTATTTTTGGATTTTTCTGAATGACGGGTTGGGTCATTTTACTTCCCATGTTTCCTAACACGGCATCCAGTAAAATTAATAAATTAGTTTTNGGTAAATGATGGGGATCAAACTCAATTACCACCGAACCTAATTGAATAACTGATCTGATNCGTTTTATTTCGGAACGTTTTTGTAACAGGATTTCAAAGATGCGACTACGCTCATGATCTTTTTTTAAGACGGGCGTCATAATTCTGATACGTCTTTCTAAATCATGCACCAGCGTAAAATTTTTGTAAGTCGGCGAAGTATTCATTTTTCAACCCATAACAATAGAATTTCCAATAGTCTGAATGGAGGCTTAATTGACAGACTGAGAAAAAGATTTACTTATTTTGGTTTACGCGAGCGCATCAATAAGAAAAACATGTAAAAAACCGCTAACCATTCGTAGCGATATTTTAGTGGATTGGGAATCCAGTCCTTGGTAATTCGCTCCCAGTGCATTTTAATCAGAAAAATAACCAGCATGTCATTGAAAAAATCAATCATGGCTTTTTCTGGATTATTTAAGAGAGTTTTTTGTTTTTTTAAACCCACTTTGGTTAAAATTTTAGCCGCTTGCAGTGTTTCTTTGGTGTCTTGATATTGCCGTTTAAACCACTGATTGATACTAAGCTTTTTGAATTTGGTTTTAATTGAATCGACTTTGGTGAGCTGTGTTACCTTTTTTTCAGATAACGCAGCCTTATCCAAATCTTCAATGATTTTAAAAAGTAAACGGGCTAACGTTTTAAAATCACAAACAGTTTCTTGATAACGTATCGATAATTTTTTCTGGCTGGTGTAGACATGGACGCGATAAATACCCTCCAGATTTAAAAGTGCCTGAGTCAATGATTTTGCTGTTACAGACTCACAAAAATGTGCTGGAATTTGAAAACGAATGTGTCCATCTTCCCGATAACGTAAAACAAATTGTTTTTGGATAGCCATAAATTAAAACAAACACTAAGAATAAAATAATAAACGAGCAAAACCGCCGGACTAGATTTGCCCGTTTATCGCCTACCAGTAACTTTAACAAATCGCTAAAGTTTTAAATCAATTTTCTTCTTGAGTTTCTGCAACTATATCTTCCAGATTTTCTTTTTGTTGTAGGACAAAATCTTTACTGGCATCGACTACTTTAGTGGTACTAGCAATAATTTCTTTGCGGTATTTGTAGATTAAATAGCCTGTGGCAAGACCTAAACCAAAAACCAAAGCAGGGTGTTTAGCAATATTTTTCATTAGTTTTCCTCCAGTATGAACAGTTGCAGTTGACAGAGAACCTTGAACAAGTTGTTGTCCCATTGAGTGGTGTTCACTCATGCCTGCCATTAAATGCTTACCATGGTTATGTGACATGTTAATCCTCTTTGATTAAAATTAATTTAATGTTGTTGGTTTATCAGAGTCTGTAGGCTCTGTTAATAATTCGCTTTCATTCAGCATTTCGTAAATGCCTTTACAACCTTCACAACAAAAGTCCTTATCGCCGTGTACTGTATGTGTTTTGAAGCCTTTGATTTCTACAGGCAAACCGCAAAGGTCACATTTTTTCTTATCTTTGCTCATTATTATTTAATAATTCAGAATTAAACCAACAAAAGAAGAATGCTAGCAAATAAAAAATCAGGACTCAATTAATACTTATTTACTAACAAAATTACAGTTGAATGATTATGCAAATTTGATGCCTTATAAATCATTGGTGTTATTTTTGCTTAAAATGACCGAGTTGAGTTCTGCTAAAAATTTAAAAGGATCTGTTGGTGATTTATTTTTTAACATCAAGATGTTTTATTGTTTTATTATTATTTTTAGGTAATGGGTTTGTATTCGCTAATACAGAACCACAAAAAATTTTATCCTCTGAACAGGCTTTTCAATGGACTGCCCAAATTAAAGAGGGAGATCGAATATTAATTAGTTGGAATATTGCCGATGGTTATTATCTTTATCGCAAAAACTCCAAATTTATTTCGGCAACACCTGATATTAGTGTTGCAACTCCCTTATTGCCAATAGCTGAAATCAAAAAAAATTATTTGGGCGAAAATGTTCAAATTTATCGGAATCATATAGAAATAGAAATCCCTTTTCAGCGGCATAATTCAACTGTTGATAAGCTTAATTTAGAAATCATTTATCAAGGTTGTGCAGATAGTGGTGTGTGCTATATGCCTGATAGAAAAAAGATTTTATTAGAATTACCTCAGAATAGTTTTGCAAATTGGCGGTTTGTATCACTTTGGAATTCGTTAACAACTTTAAGCTCTCAACAGGAAAATATTGCTGCTAGTTTTAAAGATCATCCAGTCAGTTTTATCTTGTTTAGTTTTTTCGGCTTTGGTTTATTATTGGCTTTCACGCCTTGTGTTTTTCCGATGATACCTATTTTGTCAGGCATTATTGTTGGTCAAGGTGAACATATAACTACGTTCAGAGCATTTAATTTATCTTTATGTTATGTCGTAGCATCTGCATGCGCTTATGCTCTTTTAGGTGTGTTAGCCGGATTACTGGGTAAAAATTTACAAATTTTCTTTCAGAAACCAGAAATAATTATCTTGATAAGCAGTCTTTTTGTAATTTTAGCTTGTTCAATGTTTGGACTTTTTCAATTAAAAATACCTAGCGTTATAAGTGATCGATTGCAATTAGCCTATGCTAGGCAGCAAGGGGGACATTTATT
>TBL_comb48_EPIDRAFT_1003767_pt1 | contig 9971 bp, 17 predicted proteins | sample TroBogEpilimnion_37_FD_10681 | JGI IMG/M metagenome (IMG submission 10681)
TCATCCTTAAGTGTCTTGATCAAGATATAGTTGTCAGGATTGCGAGCCAGCTCTTCTGGAGTAGCTTCTGTCATAGTAATCCTGTGCATCCAAGCATCTCTCAGTTGTTCAGGGGCATATAGTTTAGCGATGGCATTTTGATTGTCAATGGTCCACATGGTGGTCACTGCTTGCCAGCGATCTGATCCCAACATGTGTGCTACCCAGTTGAGCGTAATCCTGTGCATCCAAGCATCTCTCAGTTGTTCAGGGGCATATAGTTTAGCGATGGCATTTTGATTGTCAATGGTCCACATGGTGGTCACTGCTTGCCAGCGATCTGAACCCAGCATGTATGCTACCCAATTGAGTGCATCACCTGGAGTAAAATTGCCTTCATGTCGGCTTTTGGCCATTTTCTCCATTTCATCAACTATCTTCCAAGATTCTTCGTCTGTGATATAAGGACTTAGACCAAACATAATCCTGTCCACATTCCAAAACTTGTCTGTGGCCTGTCTGCTGATATGGCTAAATGCTTGTCCTTGTCTCATGCGTAGGTATCTCCATTCTGTGTTAAATTGTGGACTACTTGTAGATCTTGATCGTAGATCTTGACTGTGTCACCCAGTTTACTGTGTTTGGCCAGATGTTCATGTGCGGCTTCTAGTGTGTCATGATACTGATCTTGGCTGGTCAGTCGGCCTTCAATCCAACGATATATTCTAGTTAGATGTTTCATATAGGTTCACTTGTCCAATCTGGGTTTTTATTGCCTTCAGCATCTGTGGCATCATCGCCTTCGTCTTTGGTATCCACAACAATAGTGCAGGCTTCACACCAGAACATCCATTTGTCTAGGTTCATGCAGTAGTCGCCCATGGCACTGCAGATGCCTGGCCATTTTAGGTCATCGCACATTTCGTGGATCTTTTCTGCTTGGTTGCGGCATTCTTCAAGAGCTTTATAGCCCTGCTTGCACATGTCCACGTAGTCTGGAACTTCTGTTAGATCTTTGACTAGACTAAGTTCACCCACTCGTTCAATGCTGGCTGGCACCACTTGATCTAGCCAAGAAATAACATTGCCAATCTTGGAGTTTTGTTTCTGCAGATACTTGTAGATCTGCTTGTGCATCATCTTGTGTTCAAAGAACTTGTGTCCACGAACATTCTGATGGAATCCTAAAAACATCACATAAGCTGTGANGTTGCTTGCCCAGAGTTTTTTGACTTCTTTGGCTACGTCTTTTCTATCACCCATTAGGTTTCTCCGTTTTTAATCCATTTGGCACACCAATAGTAGGGCCTTACAGGGGCTTTGAATAGTGTGCAGTATTTTTTGTCTGCTTGATAAACACCGCAGTTGTCACAGCGTTGACCTGTGGGCACTCCAGGATTAGATGCAGGTTGATATCGCTCTGGCAAGCTGGCGGGGATTGGCTCACCATCTGGATATCTATAGGGTCTTTCATAGGCCATTACTTGCCCCTTCCTTTGGTATGTTTCTGCATACTCTTATAGCCTGCGGCATGTGCGGCCGCACCTTGTTTGGCGGCTTTGGCCTGTGCTCCAGCACCTGTGTAGATCTTCCCGTGAGATCCCCATTGGTAGCCTGACTTTCCATTTTTTGTTGCTCTGTGAACTGGCATTATCGTTTGAACCCCATAGAATTAATCAATCCCACGTTTTGCAATTGGACCCCCAATAACTTGATCTGTTGATCCTGTATTTTGGTAGTTTCCATCAAATTGGAAACCTGCTGATTCAACAGTTGTAGTGCATTGGCCTGATGATTAATAGCCTGCACCAATTGCATCTTATCAGCTTGCAGTTGCATGATGGCAACCTGTGCGTTTTGTAGTGCTTCTAGAGGATCAAAATCGTGGAACATGGTGTATTTACAGTATCACTCAAATAGGGTGTTCATAATAGTCATTCTACAGTAACTTTCATAGGTATTGGAAGCCGCGGCATCGCAAATGGCAATAGCCAACTGTCCAAACTCTGTGTGTTCAAATCCTGTAGTATGATAGAACTGATCTTTTAACCAAGTAAACAGGTTCTTTTTTAGGCTACCGCATTCAACTGGTTCTATCAGCTTTTTGGCCGCATCATTGTAATAGCGATGCATCTGTTCAATGCTGTCTGGTTTCTTGAGTTTTTGTTCTTTGACTTCCATACTGTATATTATTGCTTCCAATAATACACGTTTGTGATTCTTGGTTAATTTAATAACGTGTGCCATATAGTTGTTCCCTTAGTTGTCTCTTTTTGAGATTATTCCTACGCAGTTGTTGTCGACGTGTGACTATTTCGCAGTTGTCTAGATTCCAACCTTTTTCACAGTCTATCCTAGCCATGGCAAAATCACTGCTTCCTTTGCCACGCATTTGCCAGTGGTCCCAAGTCCATAGTAGGCAAAAGTCTTCAAATGACAAATCCCAATCTTCACCGCGATACCAAGCCTGTGATCTAGCCTTCAAGAAAGGTCTATACCTTTCGTGATCAAATGGATCTGGGTGAAGTCTACGTCCTGTCATAATGTTATTTATTAGGTCTATATATTTTGACACCCTTATTTGGCTGTTTGGTAAATGCTTCCTCTGGTGTGTAACCTCTGTCATTTATTCTACTCCAAATAGTCCTAGGACTCAGGCCTATGATCTCTGCCCATTCACTTAGATTCTTGGTTTGGCCTTTGTAGGTTATTTCCATATTGTTGATTCTATTGCGAGCAATGTCTACTGGAGTTGCCCAACCAACTGTGTTTCTAAGACTAAAGTCTTTCAAACAGTCTTTGCGTAGCAATTGATCATCGCGTGAACTAGGTAGGCCAAAGTTCGACTCTATGTCGTAGGCATAGTTGTCAAAGTTTTGCCATCTACGGCAAACTGTTATTCTATCTCCTACATAATGTCTATAACCTACGTTAAAGCATCGGGCCATCATGCCTGCCCATCTTTTATATAATGGATGTTTACTTTTGTTCATCGCCTTTCTCCTTATTGATATATCCTTTCTGCATGTCCCAATTAGGATCTGCTCTTCTTTCTGCACTACGTTCTGCCATCAACCTACGTTCCTCCCAATAGGCTCGGCTTTTTTCTTCACTGATCTGTTGGCTTTTAATTTCATCTGCATATTTCAAGATATCTAATAGATCTTCATTGGTTAACTTAGATGGATCTTTTATTTTTTCAACAAGACTTTTAATAAATTGGTGTTGTTGAAACATATTGCTTTGTTTGGTTGTTAATCCAGGCATTGGTTTAAATTCCGGTTTCATTTATATTCCTTATAAAAACCACGGATCATTTAAATGATCTCTTTGATCCCAGTAACTACCAATAGCCATTGTGGTATATCTTTGCTGTTTAGGTGTAACAAAATCATTTGTTCTAGCCCAATGAGCAATTCCCAACAACTGATTATAAACACTACCTGGAACCAGATGTTCTTTTTGCAAATTACCAATAAAGAAATCAACACTTGCAATTAGATCATATTTGTTTTCAAATACATGATCTATCTGTTTCCAATCAATCCTCTCTTCACTTAGATCCCAATACAAGGCATCAAACTTCAAAGCTAATTCTTTTTTCATATCTATATATTCCTATCACATAGTTTAATATTAAAAGGTCTTTAGCAAGACCTGCTAACAATTAAATTAATCCATCACTTCGTGACGTCTTAATTTTAATTGATGAGCACTCAAATCATATATCTGATAAACTTTCTGTAGATTGTTTAGTCAGACGGAACCTTTTTCACTGGTTCCGTCCTCTTTCTGTGAGTTATCTCAGCCTAGACTTGGGAAGTAGGTAATTTATTATACACCTCGATGCTAATGGACTCTGTGCTTTTCCATCCTACCACGATTTCGCTTACGCTATCCTAAACCTCGTTCCTAGTGTTTAGGTGTTTATAGCAAGGTGTTTCCGTATGCTAACATTCATACTATATCAATACGTCGGGTATCCTGGTTCTCACCCTCAACTCACTTCCATTTTTCAGGATACTAGGATCTACCTAGGGGAGTGTCTCAATATGTTACGTGTCTGGTTATTCCCCAGTTTTTCCACAGCGGTATTACAAACTGGCCCGCCAACCTTATGTGTTAGAAGAATTTGCCTTGTGATTATTGCCATAATGATGTTCCCTGTAAATGCCTATACTTTTAATTATACACGGACGGTTACTCAGAGTCAACTTTTTGAATTTGTTTTTCGCCCAGATACCATAATAGGTTAACGCTTAATCGTTCGTTGGTTGGATCCATATTCTTAGCCATAGTTCCAAATTCAACTGCACGTTCTTTCATGCCCATATTCCAAGCGGCCAATGCGGCTAGGTCATAAGGTTTCCATCCCCAGCATTCTGGATCCACTGTGTAAACACTTTCTCTGTCTTTGATAGCTAGGGCACGAACGGCACTGATATAGCACTCATCCCACATGTTTTTCTTATAGCAAGAATCCGCAAGATCTACCCATGGTTCTCGTGTGTTTGGCGCCTCAATTGTGGCCAATCTGAAGGCTTTTAAGGCGTTTTCGCCATCTCCTAATGCATCGTATGCTCTACCCTTCACTCGGAGTGCATAACATCTTTCATTGATCCAAGTTGCGTCTGGCAAGGCCAAATAGCGATCTACTGCTTGAATGCTTTCTGCCCAACGCTTGTGAAAACCCAATTCACGTGCATAATAAAAGGCATTGCGAGCATTCCATGGATTTTCCTTAACATCTGCTTCTAACAAGGCCATATACTGTCCACGGCTTTTTGTGTTGTCTGGCATGTGGATCACTAGGAGTTCATCTGTTGTTGCCCAAACTTCTTGAGTGCGTGGATCTGGAAACACAGCTTCGTGACACATGTTGCGCCAACGGAATCCATGACGTGCATGACACTTGTCATAATAGAAAGCAATGCCAGCACCCCAATCAAATTTGTATTTGAGTCTATTGGTTTGTCCTTTAACCCAAACACGTTCAATTTCTTCACGCCAACCTGGTTGAAGCACTTCGTCTATATCTAGACTGAGGCATACATCAATATCTGTGGGGATTAGCCCTAGTGCAATATTGCGGGCATCATCAAAGCGCCAAGGCTTGACTGAGATGTCATAAACTGTTGCACCAAGTTCACGAAGTTTGTCTCCAGCACCATCTGTTGATCCTGTGTCACAAACTAGGATTAGGTCTGCAGATTTTGCACCTTCCATAAAGCGGGGAACAAAATCTACTTCACCATTACAAATGGCATAAACGCATATCTTCAAATCTGTCATATCAAATATTCCTTTAATGTTATTTATTAGGTTTTAAAAAAATCACCTTGAAATAGAAAATCCCCTAGACTATGCCAGACTAGGGGATTTATGACAACCAGACTACGAATGTAGTCCCGAGATTTAAGGAATAAGTCACCCGCAAAGATGACATGAATATTTAGTTAGTGGTAAAGAAAAAGCCCTAATACAGGGAATATATTAGGGCTTCCGTGAACTAAACCACTTCATAGGAATTACAACTGAAATGCAATATGGCTTATTACATCTCCGCCTTTTGGGAAAGCGTTGTTGCATTTTTATTTAGCCTGGCCCATCTTGACCGACCGCAAGTCTGGCACCAACTGATCCAACCTGTAGGACTGAGCCAATGGCTCATTGCGCTTTCATGTCCGCAAACGGCATTTTCAGGTTGCTTGTAATTCCATTTATTGACTATGAGATAACCATTGCCTGCTTCTTCTAGCACAGGACCTTCTTCTATGGGCTCACCAAAATTATCTAATTCTGGTGGCCTGCATCTTTTTTTGGCACGTTCTAATTTTAGCTTGTGAGTATCTCTACCCAACATGACGCCAATCCTATACTCTGCAATAGGTTCAATAAATTTTATAAGGGTATTGCGATCCATAACATCATTAGTTATGGAATTACCTTACTTGATGGGATGATTTATGATTACGCCAACGATAGTGCCAGTGGCTCCAATCAAGGCTACAATAATAGCGGCTACTGCTTGGATGATAGTTATTTTAGTGGTCTTGATATATTCCTTAACAGTTTTGCTAAGTTCATCAAGACGAGTTTCAACTAGATCCAAACGTGTTTCCAATGCGTGGTATCGTTGAGCACAAAGACTCACGTGTGTTGGCAAGTCTTCTGATTCTTGTTCAATAGTTTCTATTGTCATGATTATAAGTCACAATGTATTTCAATTCTCTGTAGGTCCGGATATTGCGCTTGTGCCAAACTGATAAAATAGTCTGGTGTTTGTGCATCTGTCCATTCTGCATCTATGGAACCTAATTGTAAAGGTCCTTGGAATATGTCTATTCTAATGTTCATATTATTCTCCTGGCCATGGGGCTGTTGGTGGTGTAAATGCCGCTGTGTAACGAGCCACACCTATGGTTACACGAACTTCATCTAAGTTGGCACCGTTATTGTTATTAGAAGCATTTTGTGCTTCGCCTATGCGGGCATAGGTATTGGCTACACCTTGTGTTCCAGCATAAGCACCTGTGGCTGTATTAAAACCATAATTGTTGGTATCTGAGTAAGAAGCCTTTTGAACTCCATTCACAAACATTTTAGTTACGCCGCTAGAACGACATAGGGCCACATGAGCCCAAGTGGTTGAGGCTATACCGTGTGCTACGTTTCCTGATAAATTGGTTCCAAATGCAACACTTCCGCCCTGGACATATTGTGCTAGGTTAGTGCCATCCCATAATAAACTGAATCCAGCATAAGTGCCTCCAGTAGGACTGCTTGAACCACCTGATAAGAACGGACGAGTATCAAATAATACTCCTGCTCCGCTGTTGGTAGCAGTTCTATAGATCCAACCCTCAACTGTAAAATCACCTGTGCCTGGACTAAAGACTGTGGTGTCGCCAGATGTAGGAATATATAGATAAGAACTTTGGCTTGCACCCTGACGTGGACTCATTGCATAACTGCCAAAAGCCTGACTACCACCAGTGTTATAGGCCATAGTTTGGTTAGTTGACCAAGCAACTTGTCTTTGGCTAACATCTAGCACAGCATTTTCGCAACGAAGATGTGTGGTTACGTTGGCTCTATAAGGATCTTTAGGTAATGGAAAACGACTTGATGCATCAACTGTAAAGTTTGTTGCTGTTGAATAGCGAGCAATGCCAGAAGTTATGCGAACTTCATCTATATAATAAGGACCACCTTGCTTTTGACAATCACATCCAACTCTAAAATAACCAAAACCTTGCGAATGTGTTCTTGCACCTATGTTTTGTGTTGCATAAGCACCTGTGGCCGCAACTCCATTGATAAAATAACCAATAAAATTATTTTGTTTAACAATAGCCCAATGTTGCCATTGTCCAGTTGTAAATTTAACAGAACCTGCTGAACCCTGTGCGGCTGATGTTGCTACGTCAGTTCCATTGTCCATGTAAAAAACCAATTCGCCATTGTCACGTATACCTGGACGAATTCCATTAACAGTGGCACTATATGTAAAATTGTTTGGTGCATCTGTTGAAACAAAATAGTCTTGGTCACCTGATGGAGGTAAACTGACCCAATACATCCAACCTTCAATAGTAAAATCTCTACTCATATCGCAAACTGTGCCTGCGATAGTTGCGGTTGTGCCAGTTGGAACTGCCCAATTGATTGCACTATATTTGGTTGATAGATTATATGAAGTATTCATACTGCAATCTAAACTGGTGCCACCTTGGAAATAGGTAGTTGCTGTTAAGGCCGCATTTTGAGTTTCACTTACTGCTTGGCTAGGAGTCCAGTTGTTCCAACTATAATCTTTAAATCCTATACCACTGGTATCTGCTTGAGCACCATCAAAGTGAGCAAGGAATGTGGTATAATTGGGATATAGATCTACTGAACTGGATGCAGTAGAAACGGCCCTAACAATTTGTCTGTTAAGTCCTCTCATTATGCGTATCCTTTGGTTAGCGCGGCATAATAGGTAGTTCCAATATAACTGATAGTTAAGATATCAATTGAACCTGCCGCGGTTGATAATGTTTTATAACCGTTGGCAAACTTCATAGTTGAAGTAAGTGTTCTATTACCTGTTCCATCCTGTGTAAGGATTAAGGTAATTGCTTGTCCTGACACTGGGTTATTAAACGCACTAATTGTCACGTTACCTGTTAGCGTAGTTGTTTGAACTGTGCCATTAGTAAAATCAGGAGTTAATGTGGCCGCATAGCTTAAAGCGTATGGAGTATCAATGGCAGGTCCAGTTGGTCCAGTTGGTCCAGTAGAACCTGTGCTACCAGTGCTACCTGTTGGCCCCGTAGGTCCAGTTGGTCCAGTGCTACCTGTGCTACCAGTGCTACCTGTTGGCCCCGTAGGTCCAGTTGGTCCAGTGCTACCTGTGGTTCCGTTAGTGCCACTTGCACCTGTAGGACCAGTGGGTCCCGTAGGTCCAGTGCTACCTGTAGAACCAGTATTTCCAGCAGATCCTGTAGGTCCAGTTGCTCCGCGTGTTCCTGATAAACTAATCAACCAATCTGAACGAGCAGTGATACCACCTGTGCTGGTAATTACGTTAACTGTTAATGTAGTTCCGCTATAGGCAGTAATATTACCCCATAACTGATCACCAAATCCTGCACTGGTAATATAAACATATTCACCAACTGTGTAGGCATTAGATCCTTGAGCTTGGTTAACTGTCCAACTATAAGTTGTTCCAACTGTAGTGCTAGGTTGTTTGCTGGTAGATGAAGTTAGGCCATCATATCCCAGTCCGTTTGATCCATTTGATCCGTTAGTGCCACTTGCACCTGTAGGGCCAGTTGGACCTGCAACAGTAGATGCCGCACCTGTAGGGCCAGTTGGTCCTGTGTCGCCTTTATCACCTGTTCTTAGAAATTGAACACTATAACTATCACCATTGGCACCAAATGTTCCGCTAACAAATGTTACATTGATTGTATAATAGGTAGTGTTGTTTTGAACAGAACTAACTGTGAATACTATTGAATTACCTACATTGGTATTATTAACTAATCTTAGATAACCTTTAGCAGTGCTCGAACTATTGGCCCATGTGGCAAATTCGCCCATCCATGAATTGTTATTAGTATCATATTGATTGATCCAAATTTGACTAATGCTAGAAGGACTACTGCTGGTGTTGAATCTAAACTGTCCTTGGCTTATACCACTAGAAGAAAGAGTGTTATTATAGGTATAAGGTAATCCAGCAACAACACCCTGACTACCTGTAGGACCTGTAGGACCATTTGATCCTGTGCTACCTGTTGAGCCAGTAGGCCCAGTGGGACCAGTTCCCCCAGTAGTTCCATTTGCCCCTGTAGGTCCTGTTGGCCCTGTAGATCCTTGTGATCCAGTGCTACCAGTTGGTCCCGTAGGCCCAGCTACGCCTTGATCACCCTGGCTACCAGTAGGCCCAGTGGGTCCCACATTACCTGTGCTACCTGTTGAGCCAGTTGGCCCCGTTGGTCCGGCTACGCCTTGACTACCCTGAGAACCTGTAGGACCTTGTGCCCCAGTTGGACCTGTTGGTCCAGTGCTACCGTTAGTTCCAGAAGCTCCAGTTGGTCCAGTTGGTCCAGTGCTACCATTTGTTCCGTTAGTTCCAGACGCCCCTGTGGGCCCTGTTGGTCCTTGTGAGCCAGTGCTACCTTGACTGCCTGTCGGGCCTACAGCCCCGGTCGGTCCGGTTAGGCCCTGATTTCCTTGTGGTCCTGTTGGACCCTGTAGACCATTTGCAGTTGTGACATAGGTTCCGTCATCAAACTGTAGACCATTTTTAATTTTAAAGTATTTTTCTTGTGAACTCATTTAAGTTTCCATATTCCACTTAAGGATAAAATTTAGAGGGGGCTTTTCACCCCCATTGTGCGTTAAGCCGCGATGCTTGTTAGATAGATAACAATATCAACACTTGTGATGCCTGCGGCTGGTGTATATTGTAGAACAATATTACCGCTTGAAACCAC
>TBL_comb48_EPIDRAFT_1003777_pt1 | contig 9952 bp, 31 predicted proteins | sample TroBogEpilimnion_37_FD_10681 | JGI IMG/M metagenome (IMG submission 10681)
AGCCTCTCACTCTATCCCCCGTCAATAATTATTTTTACCATATTTTCCTATATGTAACCCGCCAACTCACAGTGTAATACACAAGGTACGGTTTTAACGGTGAGAGAAATTACCCAACCAAAACAGTCAAAAATCTTCGGAATCCTGTCAATTCCAGAGTCTTTTAGACTGTTTTTCCAGGATTAGGCCACCGTTTGGTAGTGTTTTGATCGCAGTCTATAATAGCTGTTCAATGGGCAATTATAGACTGTATATAGACTAGCATATACTAGTATAGAAAACCCCGCTGTAGAGGTCTTATAAAAGGATATATAGAAAACCCCGCTGTAGAGGTTTGATTATTTTAATTTAATGTAGTATAATAGATCTATTACGCGACTATAGCTCAATGGCAGAGCGAGAAACTCATAATTTCTGGGTTGCAGGTTCGAGCCCTGCTGGTCGCACCAATTTTGATGAGTGACATAAGTACTATTATGTCACGGAGACTATCGGATCTAGCAGAAGGCAACTGGGCCACAATCGTTGGCGTCACTACAAAGGATCCCACTAATGCAGAGCGTTTGGCAGACTTGGGATTCCGTGTGGGTCAACAGGTAAAGATCCAAGCCCGTGGCGGCGTGGGCGGTCCCTTAGCAGTGAGAGTTCAGGGCAGTACGTTTGCCTTACGACTCACTGAAGCGGCAGAGATTCTAGTCGCATGATTTACACGATATATAATGATTTTTTGACTGTGCTAAGTAACTTATAGCCCAGCATCAAACAGGCCGGGTTTAACAAGGAGAACGCTATGTTCGGATTATCAGTTGACTTTTTATTGGGAGCTGTTGCAGGCGTAGTACTAGTAGTTCTAGTACCTAAGGTAGGAGTTTGGTTGAAGGGTCTCTTCAGCAAGTAAGCAAGCAACTCGCTGGATAAAGGGGGGGTTCGTCCCCCCTTTATCACCTCTGTTATTCGCTAACGGCACGGGCCTGATTTTCGATTTCCCGCATCTCTCGTTCAATCTGTTCAATGACCTGATCGTGCCGGGCGGTGGGTCTCAAGCCCATGTGGATCGCCCACAGTCGACGCACACTGCCAATGCGGCTGTGACGCAGGCCCAGTTTCTCCAGTTTAATAGCAGCCCGAGCCGCCGCCAGTTGGGCGAATTTAATGCCCTTGCCCGTAAGTACTGTTGCCGTCATATGCCCTGCTCCTTTAGTGTCCTTACATTGTATATGGTTTTACCAAAGTGTCAACCTCAGGGCCCTGAGTTTTTTCTATTGACATTTAGGTAAAACCAGTGTTATAATATCACGAGCCTCTAGAGGATTCGGCGGGAGTGCCGGGGTGTTGTGAATATACAACATCAAGGGAGTTGACCTTTTGGTAAAACCTGCTATACTACACTCATGACTAGAAAGAAGCGCATTGATCGTAATCATATTGTGTACGAGCTCCGCGTTCCGCAGGGCAACTACATTGGTGTCACTGCCAAGACTGAGAGCACGGTGTTTAAGAGTGTTCGGGCTCGAGCAGCCAAGCACTACTACCGTGCCAAGTCAGAAGACCGGGCCTGGCTGCTCTGTCAAGCTCTACGCCAGTTGGACTGTAAAGAGGCCATTGAGATCTACATTCATGCAGTGGTACGTGGCAAGGCTGACGCACACCGGCGCGAAGTTGAGATACGCCGTGCAGTTAGCCCCACGCTGAATACAGATGTTAGAGGAGACGGTTGACAAACAGGTAAAACCTGTTATACTTGTTCTGTTGAGTTAGTAAACACATTGTTTTTTAGGAGTTTAATTTTATGTCGACGGCTATTAAGATTGATGTGACCTTTCCGGTCAGCGGTTACACCTACACTTTCAAGAGTGTGCGTGCTGTGGCTCGTATGTTGAGTGGTGATGGTACTGCGAGTGGTGGTCTGCGTCGTCAGATTACGATCGCCAGCACTGTGCCCGAGGCTGTGCGTAATAACCTTGTGGACTCGTTCCTGCGCGAGAACATTGAGGCTGTGTTCGGCAAGGCTGCTTAAAGGCTACTCCGGGGCGGGACTGACACCGCCCTTTTTAAGGAACTTCTATGCCAACTTTCTATTACACCAAGACTGATATCTATTCTGCTGTGATCGAAGCCGCTACTCAGGAAGAAGCCGACAAGATTGTTGATGACATCAGCGTCGACGACCTGCGCGTTCGCCTGGACCGCGGCTGGTGGGAAGAGGTCGATATCAACGCGGTCTGATGATGCGGACTTTGATGATGGAGTTGAAGAATGAACAAAATACTTGATGTGGAAAAGGGTTGGGGTTGACATTTTGGTAAAACCTGCTATACTACTGACTCACTAGCAAGGAGCAGCACTAATGGTTAAACCACATCCGCTATTTAATTTCTGGTCGGCAGATGAAGTTGCCGAGTGCATGGACGGTGTTACTGAAGCACTTTATCGTCGACTTTACGAAGTTGTTGAGCCGCGGGCTAATACGCCGGGCTTGGATTATCGCGAAGTCAACGATAGTTTTAATCACTGCCTGGGTCATGCGGGTTGGCTGAAACTGACTGACGACGAACGCCGCCAGCTGAACGAGATCGCCGCTGCATTTGAACGTGCAGCGGTTTGACATTTTGGTAAAACCTGTTATACTACTGACTCACTAGCAAGGAGCAGACATTATGTTCGCAACTAAAGCGTCGGCCGCAGAGTTTATAGGTGGCTTGAGCAAGCCCAGCAAGATGCCCGGCAAGAGTTTTGGCTTCAGTGCCAAGCTCTGCAAGACGGGTGCGAAACTACGTGATGTAGAGGGCAGTACCTGCCACAAGTGTTACGCTCTCAAAGGCGCGTATACTTGGAAGAGCACAGTAGCAGCCCATGCACGCCGTTGGGCAGCACTAGCGGGCGCATTAGAGGGTGCTGAGAGCCGTGCCAAGTGGCGTGCGGCTATGATCAAACTATTGGATGGTGAGCAGTATTTCCGCTGGCATGACAGTGGGGACATACAGAATGCAGAGCACCTGTCTTTGATCGCAGACATTGCAGCCGCAACGCCTCGGACCCAGCACTGGTTGCCCACGCGCGAGTACAAGTTGGTACGTGAGTTTTTAAAGGTGTCTAGCAAGCCCGTAAACCTCGTTATACGCTTGTCGGCGCAAATGATTGACGCTGAGCCCGCTACGGGCTTTGAGCACACTAGCACGGTGCATCGGAAGGGCAAGGCATACGGACACGACTGCCCAGCTCGCTTTCAAAACAATGAGTGCGGAGAGTGCCGCGCCTGTTGGGATCCTGCTGTAGCCAATGTCAGCTATCCTGCCCATTGACTTCTTGGTAAAACCTGTTATAATCGTTAGACACTAAAGCAAAGGAGAATATTATGATTGGTCTTGTCGTTGCGTTCCTTTTAGGAGCGATTGTTATGGACCTCGCGTGGGCTTTCAAACTGGGTATTCCGCAGGCCCTGTATCATCGGTGGAAGCACCGTAATGATCCGGCGCCCGTTTACACTTGGGAAGACAAGGAGTACGCTGATGAAGTTCACTAAAGATGCCAATCCCAACGGCACACACCTCCAGGGCTATGTCACTACGGACTACAACACCCTAGTAGATGTGTTTGGTGAGCCCGACCGCCGCAATGGTGACAAGGTCACTGCAGAGTGGTGTTTGGAGTTTGAGGATGGCACTGTGGCCACAATCTATGATTGGAAACAGTATGAAACACCTTATGGTCCTTATGATTGGCACATTGGCGGACACAGTGGTGAATCTGTAGGGCGTGTTAAAGAAGAAATTGCAGTAGCACGGCGTGCAGCTTGACAAACGACTTTACGGTGTTATACTGTAAAGACACTAAAGGAGCTGATATGTTGACAAATGAATTACTAGAGAACAATATCCTAGAGGTCGTGTTCGTTAAGAAGAATGGTGATCCGCGAGTGATGTTGGCAACTCGTCGTAGGGACATTGTGCCTACGACTATCAATGCTCGCACACAATCTAATCCTAATATTCTAACAGTATGGGATATGGAAGCCGCAGGATGGCGTAGTATTAATAAGGACACGGTTACCAGCGTGGTTATTAACGCTGTGTGATCAAGGAACGTTCCGTTGTCAGCGGATAGTGTGCCCACACGATGAGAAATGGAGTGATGTCCATGGGACGGTTCTAGTCAAGCCCTACTAGCGTTAGCAGCACGAAAGTCTCCCTAGGCCGTGATGCAGTACGAGTGACTGCCGCTGGGGAGAATGCACCAGTTTTTAACTAAAGGGGTCTGTTATGAGAGTTACGTTGCAGGAATTAGCCACAGTAAGAATTGATCGCATCCTAGCAGATTCTATGAATACCTATGAAAGGCTAGCGGATCTATTAGCAGATATTCTTCACTATGCTCATATCAATAACATCGACTTCAATGAGGAATTGGAGACTGCGGAGATGTATGTTAGTGAAGAAGAATCCATGGATATGGAAACAATAGAATGAGCAAGAGAATACTGGCAGAGCAATTAGAATATGTCTGCGCTCAAAGAAACCTCACATTGGCTAGACGAGCTCTTAAGGCCGCTAAAGCTCGGGAAAACATCACCGAGGAAGAAATGGAGCGTGCCCAGGCGGCCTTTGATCGTGTCAAGGCCAAGGCCGATCTAGCCAATGCCAATATCAAACGATCTGGACTCAGCAAGGGTGCAATTTAATTCATCCTCGGGGTTGACACTTTGGTAAAACCTGCTATACTGTATACACAGTAAGGCAATGGAGTAAACAAAGATGAGCTACTTCAAAGAGTTGGACATGGAACTGCGCGAGATCTACGGCGACGAGGCCATTGATGGGCCCGAGCTGGATGAGGACTCGGACCTGGACGGGGAGTACGAGAGCGATGACGACTTCGACGGCCAGCCCACTGAGTACGAGGAGTGGCAGGACCTCTACGGTGGGGACGATAACTTCTATGATTCTTGCGTGATGGACTACTAACGGAGCGGCCCATGGAATACCTCACAGAATATCTGGATAAGGTCAATCAGTTTCGTGCTCTGTTGAAACACGAACCCTACGATCTCAATAACCCCCAGGATCGGGACCGCTTGGCAGACAAGCTGGAAGCGGATCTAAGTCCAGAGAATTTGACCTGCGATGGTGAGTTGGCTCGGCCCGAAGTCGATCGCCGCTATCGCTATCTTACCCGGGTGCAGAAGCAGTTGGAGGCCTTGGAGCGGCACGAAGCACTTCACGCTCTATACAAAAAGTCTTGACAGTTTGGTAAAACCTGTTATAATCGTTAGACACTAAAGCAAAGGAGCAACAGCAATGGGCACACGATCACTGACTTTTGTTTACGAGCGCAACCGTCCAATCGTTAACATCTATCGCCAGTATGACGGCTATCCCTCAGGACAGGGCAAGGACTTGGCCCAGATCCTTAATACTACGCGACACAATGGCATGGGCTGCATGGCTGCTAGCATTGTGGCCAAGATCAAGGAAGAGCCCTACAACATCTATATCTACCCTGTGGACGCTATCAAGTGTGGGCAGGAGTACGAGTACCACATCTACGAAGACCATGTGCGCGTCATTGAGAACGGTTGGGACAATCCAGACCGGACTATCTTTGATGGCTCGTGGGAAGAGTTCCTGCACTTCTGCTGTGATGCCAAGGCCGCTTGACATTCTGGTAAAACCTGTTATAATTTATTCATAGTTAGAGCAAGGAGCGATTATGATGCTGATTGTACGCAAGAGCCGGTTGACAGGTGTTGAGCGGGCCATTGAGTTGCCCATCAATGAACTCCACTTGGAGCGTTGGGAGCGGGGCCAGTTGATTCAGGATGCCATGCCACACCTTACTCCTGCCCAGCGAGAGTATGTGATGACCGGCATCACTGAGGAAGAGTGGGCCGAGATGGTTGGGGAGGAGGTCTAAATGAACGACGTCTACGTTGGCGAACAGACCGTGATTGCCGGTATCCATTGCGATCTCGAAATTGAAAATGGAGTGAGCCACTGTTACCTTAACCAAGGAGCGTACTCAGGGACTCTAGAGTTCCTCAAGGCCTACGGTTACTTGGAAGACTGCAATGGCCAGCCCTTTTTGGTTACTCCCAGGATTCAGAACCTCATTGAGGAGTGGGCCGAGAACAACGGCTATTGACATTCTGGTAAAACCTGTTATACTGTTTACACACTAAACGGATGGAGGATTTTGTATGAAGACCAACGATATTAAGAAAGGCATGCGCATACAGTTGTTCAACGGCTGGTACGGCACTATGATGGACAATGCCAAGGGCAACACCCGCATGGTGGATGTGGAAGGCACATACCGAGAGATCGGCAGTGTTTACTCACACGACATCGCTGCCGTGTTTGTTAACGGACAGATGACTCGTGTAGAGCATACGCCCGCCCAGCTCAAGTGCAAGCAGATGAATGCGGCACTGTTTGGTTAATAAGTTTGGGCGGGACTGACACCGCCCTTTTTGTTGGAGTGCCTTATGGCGAACTTTTTGAAATGGTTCGCCACTGCAATATTGATCATTGGTACTGGATTTAATAGTTTAGGATTTTACCCTGCTGGGCCTTTATTGTTGATACTGGGCGGATTGATATGGTTAGTGGTGGGCATCTTATGGCGTGAAGCCAGTTTGATTGTGACCAACGGTGTGATGTTGGTTGTGGGCGTAACAGGCCTAGTCCTACACTACAGCGGAATTATTGGTTGACAGTTTGGTAAAACCTGTTATAATGTTTATACATTGAAAGATTAGGAGTTGATCACATGCCCAATTGGTGTTCGAATTATGTAAAGATTTCTCATGAAGATCCTACCTCCATTGATCGCGTAATCAAGGGGTGGAATGCTGGAGCATTATTTGGGGAATTTATTCCTATACCTAAAGAATTATACATTGATAGTCCTGTGCAAGACCCAGTAGTAGCCAATGCCAACATGGAGAAATATGGTTACACTTCATGGTATGATTTCTCTTTGGGAGAATGGGGCACTAAATGGGATGTAGGTAATGAGGGTTATTGTGAGCAAGACGATGCTAATACAGTAACCATTACCTTTGATACTGCTTGGGGACCACCTGTGGAATTTTTCCAATATCTCACAGATCATGAATATATGGTAACCGCTTATTGGTACGAACCCGGAATGTTGTTCTGCGGTAAGTTTACTTCAGAATCGGGCGTGGAAGATTATGAGATTACCGGTGATAGCAGTTGGGTAGAATCAAACATTCCCAAGGATATCGATGGCATGTTTGAAATCTCTGCCAATATGTCCATGTGGGAAGCGGAAGAGAATCAGGAAATCGAACTCAACGATGGAATCGATTCCATCAACGAGTAGAAGGCTATACTAATTTGAACCCAAAGTCAACCGAAAAGATAAGGTTAGAGAACGAGTGCCAAAGACAAATAATTGGTTGACTTTTTGGCCTTTGGTTAGTATAATATTGACAATGGAGAATGTTCTCCAGACACATATAGAGAGGTATTGAAATTGAGTAAGTTTACACACGCCGGCGTAAGCCAATTGAAGGGCAAGTTCAAAGCACGATTTGCCAATGATCCCATGCGAATCAAACTCTTGGCCAAGAATGGTCACAATTCCATTGATATCATTGAATTGCCCAATCCCATGACCAAGGTTGATGCATTAACATATCTTCTTTCCATTGACTTTGATAATGGTAATGTAGATGTTCGTACTGCACTGCAAGAAGGTCTGGCCAGTCGAACTCAGCCCGCAACCCAACCCCTTACACTGTCCAAGATTCGTGCAAAGAAAGTCATGGAGACCATCTAATGATTCTCAGCACCTTTAGCAGGCCCTGGGTCAAGTTCGATGTCTCTAACAGAGATCATCGTCGTTGGTACACAGAATTTCTGCAGAACAATGCGTGGGGACAATGCCCAGTTCGATTTGTTATAGAAGATGAAGGTGGGGCTAATCTCTTGGGCCTAATGCAAACTCGTATGATTGAATTCTATACTAATAAAGAATTCGGTCAAATAAAGATTGACAAAGCTGCTTAAACACTGTAATATATTGGCAACGTTTAAAGTTAAACGAATTTAACCTACAAAGGAAATTAATATGAAACCATTAAACAAGAACACTAAGACTTATAAGTTATTCGAAGCTCTTAAGACAGGTGAGCAGTTTACTGCTTCACAGGCCCAAAAGAAGTTTGGCATTAAGAATATCAGTGCCGAAGCTTCACGTATCCGTCAAGCAGGTTATGCTGTCTACGCTACCCATCCTCATAAGCGTGAAGGTGGTCCTAAGCGTACTGTATACTTGATGGGCACGCCCAGCCGTAAGGTTGTTGCCGCAGGATATCGGGCTATCGCATTAGGTCTCATCTAAGAGACCTTGCTCCAGAGGGTGTAGTGCCCCTCTGCTAAGTCCCGGGGTAGTGTCCGGGCCACAGATCTTGCTCCGGTCTGTGATGTTAGTGGGGGCGGCATCCGTTCTGGGTGCCGCCTTTTTACTTATAAAAGGTTGACACCCTGCTGGTATATGCTATACTCTATACTCATTAAATAAGGAGTTCTCTATGAAAGATAAATTTATGCGATATACACCTGCGATCTTGGCTGGGCTTTCAGCTATTATGATGATCAGTCAGATGATTCTGGGTGGGGCTAGTGAAGGTTGGTTGATTGCCTTTGCCTCATGGACTTATATCGCTATGGATATACAGGATAGAGGTTGACATTCTGGTAAAATCTGTTATACTGTACAGACACTAAAGGAGTACTAGATATGGAAGACTTTTACAAGTTGACTGAAGAAGAGCAATACACCTACGAGCGTGAATACAACCAGTGGCTGGACACCCTCCCGCAGAATCCAGGTCCTGAACCCACTGACTTCTTCGACGAGCTCAACGAATACGAAGAGCTGGAAGAAGAATATGTGGATGATCCCTACACTGAGGATGAAGACGAAATCATCTCCTATGAGGATTTGGTCAACAACGACCATGCGGCTGAACAGGAATTGGACTTTAACTAATGAATATCCTTACCTTTTTGGGACTATGGCTCCTGGTCAGTATTTTATTGGGACTGGTTGTAAGTCGCTGTATAGCATTTGGCATGGGAGACGATCATGAAGAAGGATGATAATACTTATTACGAACGACAGGCTCGTAGGGCCGATGAAAGTCTACCTTATATCCTAGTTGGATTTTGCCTCTTGATCTTCTGTATAGTTGCCAGTAATATATGGGAGTTATTTAAATGACTGTTTTCTTCATCATTGAACTTGTGTGGGTAATGGCATTCGGTTCAGCGGTGGTTTGGGAAATCTATGAAGATTACCATAACGATCCTTTTTTTAAATATTGAGAATAATTATGCCTAATGAACATTATAATTGGTGGCATACTAATACCAGTAGTTATCGCAAAATTCGACAGGAGTATATTAATGGTAATACTCGCCCAGTAGAGGATCCGTTTAAACTGGAGTTTAATCCCCGTGAATTTATGCCATTGACTAAACAGATTAGGCAGGGACTGGAACTTCATCGAAAGAAGAATAGATAATGCATCTAAATCAAACGGTGATTTGGGAACGACATATAATTAAATCATGGTTGGGTGATCATATAGAAATCTCGATCCTTAAGACTGTTTGTGGTGAGATACTAGAAGAACATATTACTATGTCTTTTGGTTGACCTTTTGGTAAAACCTGCTATTATATACAACATGAACAGCAAGGAGCAGACTATGTACGCAGATACCGTTGAGAAGTGCCAAGCGTTGGTCAATGATCCCATGTTTGGATACGCTCGTTCAGACTACAACGAGTACAACACCTCCCTGTTGTATGTTTATAACAATACCCCCAACAACGATGGACCAGCACGTGGTCGTGTGTTTGCGGGCGTGGCTGAGGCCAATCTCATGATCCCCATCCTGAAGGAGAAGGGCCGCTGGTAA
>TBL_comb48_EPIDRAFT_1003778_pt1 | contig 9951 bp, 7 predicted proteins | sample TroBogEpilimnion_37_FD_10681 | JGI IMG/M metagenome (IMG submission 10681)
TACCAACTACGCCACCGAATTGTCCAGCGGAAGCGGCGCTTGGAGGAACTTGCATGAAGGTCGATTGCGATCGAGGATTCCACACGCCGTTGACCTCGCTCGTGAGAAACCCGCCAAAGCGTGTAACACCATTCACTTGGTAGGAGTACTGAGCGCCTAGTGAACAATTGCCTGTCGAAGAGCAGTCGAGTCCGTGAAAGCCAAAGAGAAATGCCTTGGGTGAGGGTGCTGCGTTAGCGGGAAGAGGAATCTGTACACCGGCATCGATTGAGTTTGCGGTAATGGTGACCGAGAAGGGAACGAGGGTACCAGCGGTGGTGTGATACGAACCAGCTGCGGTGCAGGTCCCGCCAGCCACACACGAGATTTCACTCAAGGACTGCGATCCCATAGATGCAGCGTTGCTAGGCATCTGGGGAGAAACCGCGTTCAGCCAAGTTCCATTTTGACGAATAGCAATGAAGGGCCGCATCTGCCCTTCCCGTGTGTTGAAACTGCCGATATAAACACATCGACTGCTCGATATACACCCGACTTGCCCGGGATTAACTCCAGGATTAGCACCAGCGGTTGAAGGGAGTGGAACGGTCACTGCATTTCCCCACGAGCCGTTTGTTTCGGAGTCAACCAGAAGTGCTGAGGAGTTTGCTCCCGCCGTGACGTTGACGTATCCGCCGGCCACGCAGTTCCCATCCGAAGTACACGCAACGTCTTTTAGTGACGAGTGAGTTGTGTTGAGAGACTGATTAGCAAACGTGACTGGAAAGGACTCGACCGACTGAGAGCTCCACGAATAATGGACGATCTGGGCACCGAGCGAGTTGCTGCCGACGCCAATGCATTCATTGGTGGCGCAAGTAAGTCCATTTACTTCGAAATTGAAGCCACCGGAATTGTCAGGGACGGAAATCGCGTTACTCCAATTACGACCGTCTTCCCGTTCAAGAAATGTGTGGACCCCATCATTGGCGTAGGTGTAGAACCAACCTCCCGCCAGGCAGTTTCCGGCACTAAGGCAGGACAGTAGCGTGACTTGCCCGTTGGCCACGGAGTAGAGAGAGGGCACACTGATGTCACCGGCACTCCATACTGGCGCGGTGGCAGAAGCTGGTGGGGCGACGACTACGCCGAGAAGCAGTAGTGCGGGGAGTAAATAGCGGAGACGATTCACAGAGTTCCTTGTCAGATAACTCAGTCTAAGAGGTTGTGGCGAAGTCGCTTAAGCCCAGTCAACAATTCGACAGGGAATCTCAGTGTTTTCGTCAATGAAATAACTTGCGCAGATGCGGTGATAGCCATCGGCCACCGTTAGTGGTCGATCAACTTCAATGTTCCCTCGTACCAAGAGGACTGGAGAAAGTTTCTCTCCTTTTTCGACCTTTCGGAGGTTGTTGCGCACGTACTTATTGTCTTTATCTAATAGGGGGAGTCGAGAAGCACGGAGTAAGTCCTTCGCTTTGTATCGGACGAGATCTCCAGTTTTGAGCGCCTCCGCCAGTGCTCCCGCGTGTTTGGGCGCGAGTAGGAGCGAAAGGTAGTTGGCGGCCGCGGGGTAATCGTGGTCTTCGGGCTGATCGAGCCACTTACTTTTCATAACAACTCCTTAGTTCCTAGGCAAAGGTATCTCTCGTGAGGGTCCGGAATCGGTCATTGGTTTAGTAAAGTTTCAAAGAGGTCTGCATGCAAAATTGTGAGTTAAATCAGTGAAACGCGGCCTCTCTGGCAACATTGCCCTCATCCCGAGTCGATGGAAGATGTTGGTCGAACTAGAAGCACTCGATCTATCGGGAAAATTTGTTCGTCTCTTCATCCGCAATTATCTGACCACGACTCCGTCGTGGCGCGTAGTGCGCTTACGTCGGATTCTCGGCCCGGGCTCCTTGCGATACAAGATTTTTATACGCCTACTTCTCTTGATTCTCAAGACTCAAGTAAAAGTGCAGAAGGCGCTCTCGAAAAAGCCCCAATCCCAATCGGAAGAGCTTCAACACCTCTTGGCCACTGCCGGGCCCTTATCTTTCACTGCTGCGGTGAATCCAAGAGTTACCATCATCATCCCCGTTTTTAACAATTGGCACCACACTGAAAATTGCTTACGTTCTCTTTCACGCCAGAATCTTGACTCCAGCGTGCAGGTAATGGTCGTAGATGACGGTTCGAGTGACGAGACCCCAGAACGCCTCAAGCAAATTCCCGGCATCCAGGTTGTTACTCAGCCGAAAAACGCGGGCTATATGTACGCCATTCGTGCCGGAGTCGCGGCAGCCGAAAGCGAATTCGTTCTGCTGTTGAATAACGACGTCATTGTTTGCGACAATTGGCTTGAGCCCTTGCTGGCGCGCGCTGAGGATCCCCAGATCGGCGCAGTGGGGTCAATGTTGTTGTTCCCGAACGGATCACTCCAAGAAGCTGGCGCCCTGATGTTCACTGACGCCACCGGTGCAAACTTTGGTAAAGGTGACGACCCTCGCCGCGCTTGGTATCAAACCCCGCACCAAGTCGATTACTGCTCGGGGGCAAGTCTGCTCGTTCGCAAGACCGCCTGGGATGAAGTGGGCGGCTTCGATGTTGAGTTTGCCCCTGCTTACTACGAAGAGACCGACTTCTGCTTTGCACTCCGCGACCGGGGTTACGCCGTTTGGTACGAACCCAGCTCTCGACTCTTCCACATTGAGGGGGCTAGCTACGGCAACGAGCTTTCCCCCGAACGCCAGGCTTTGTTGGAAAAGAACCGTCAACGGTTTGTCAATAAGTGGAAGGACGAACTCGCCACCCACTGGACGCCCAGTTACGAAAACCAAGTNGGCGCGAGTTGGGCTTCNCCANTGGGGCGAGTCTTGGTCATCGACCANAAGATTCCCCAGCCCGACCAGGATTCGGGTTCAATTCGAATGATGGGAATCATTCAAATCTTGGTTGAAATGGGATTNGGCGTCACCGTGTTGGCACTTCGTTTAGCNCCCACCGAGCCATACCTATCGACGTTGAGAAATATGGGAGTTGAGGTTCTCGACGGACGNATCAACTACACGCACGAAATTGCCCGCCTCGCGCCATGCGTCAAATTCGCTCTACTCTCGCGTCCCGATGAAGCGCAGTTGACCTATGAACTCATGCGCGAGTTTGCGCCTCAGGTCCCCGTGATTTACGACACCGTTGATTTGCACTTCGTTCGCGAGTCCCGTCGGGCGGAGATTGAGCACAGCGAAGAAGTAGCGAAGATTGCGGCCACCTACCGTGAGTTGGAGCTTGGACTCGTTGAAAAGTGTGACGCCACCTTTGTGGTTACCCCCTCTGAGAAAACCATGCTTGATGAACTTGTGCCGAACAAGTCAATCGCCGTTGTCTCTAATGTCCACGGAGACTTGTCACCTGGACCAGGATTTAGTGGACGTAAGAACTTGTTGTTCGTTGGAAACTACGAACACCTACCGAATGTGGACGCCGTTGAGTGGTTTGTCGCAGAGATCTTGCCAATTATTCGACGGAGTTTGCCTGACGTCTCACTTTCGGTCGTGGGCGCGAATTTGCCAGATCGCTTGGCGGCCTTGTCTGGGGATGGCGTCGAGATCGTTGGTTGGGCAAAAGACCTGCGCCCCTTCTACGACCAGACCCGCGTTGTGGTTGCGCCCCTTCGTTTCGGCGCCGGCATCAAGGGCAAGATGGGCGAAGCCGCCGTACACGGCGTTCCGGTAGTGGCATCGCCCATGGCCATCGAAGGCACCTATTTCGTGCCAGGTCAGGACCTTCTCTGTACCGACAACGCCGAGCAGTTTGCTCAAGATGTCATCTCGCTCTACCAAGACCAATCGACCTGGGAGAAGTTCGCCGACAACGCGCGTTCAGCAATTCTGCGCCAATGCGCCCCAGAGGTCGTAGCTAAAGAAATTAGCGACACACTGCACCGAATTGGTGTGAGTACCAGTCGCTAGCGCTTAACTTCGGATAGCACTCGACCAAGGGTCGAGACAAATAGGTCGACGTTTTCTCTTGAAAAGATCATCGGCGGCTTAATTTTGAGAATGTTGTCACCCATTCCGTTGGGATAAGTGATTACTCCTTCGTCGCGCATGCGTTCGCTGACGCGGTAGGCCAGTGCTCGATCGGGAGTTTTTGCTTCGCGATCTACAACCAGCTCAATTCCGACGTAAAGACCAACGCCACGAATATCACCGATTGATTCATGCGTGGTCTGGAGCGACTTCAACTCGTTTACGAAATACTCGCCAACGTGCAGAGCATTCTCTTGAAGGTTCTCTTCGAAAAGAACATCGAGTAATGCGTGGCCGATGGCGCACGACACCGGACTACCGGCGAAGGTATTGAAGTACTTCATTCCATTGTCAAAGGCATCAGCGATTTCTCTCGTCGTCACTACGGCTGATAAGGGGTGACCATTACCCATGGGCTTTCCCATGGTCACAATGTCGGGGATCACCCCGTGCGTCTCAAATCCCCAGAAATGAGTGCCTAGGCGCCCAAGCCCAACTTGGACTTCATCTGAAACACAGAGGCCCCCAGCAGAACGAATGTGATCAAAAACTTTGCCCAGATATCCTTCCGGCAAAATGACTTGACCGGCGGTTCCCATCAGTGATTCAGCGAAAAACGCAGCCGGTGGTCGGCCCTGGGCGGTGAGCTCATCTATTTGCGCAATGGCGTCACTCGCGTAGGCGGCGCCAGGATTCTCGTGCCCGTATTGGTAGCTCCCTCGATACAAGTTGGGCTGCTCGAACTCGTGTGTGAACTCGGGTTTCCCCGATCCGCCAGCGCCACGATAACGATTGGGACTGATATCCATTACTGCGGCGGTGTTGCCGTGATAGGCGCCGCCCAAAACAAATACGTCCTTGCGCCCAGTTACTTGTCGGGCAATGCGTAGAGCCAGATCATTTGACTCTGAGCCAGTGCAGGTGAAGAAGACGACTTCCAATGGATCAGGCAAGGTTGCAACAAGTCGCTCGGCATAGGTGGCGAGAGCACTGTAAGTAAATCGAGAGTTCGTGTTCAGCGTTTTCATCTGCCGATAGGCGGCTTCGACAACATGTGCGTTTGCGTGACCTACGTGAGTGACGTTATTACCGCGTCAAGGTACCGTCGACCGAGCTCGTCACTAAACCAAACTCCAGTTGAGCCAACGAGATTCATGGGTTGTTTGTAGTAAGCACGCTGCGATGAGGCCAGCACTTGTTGTCGGAGTCGAGTTACTTGCGCACCAGATGCCTCGCGTGGTTCAACATGCATCTCGAGTAATGAGAGTGGGTCGGGACAGCGGGCCTCCCACATAGAAATTTCCCAAGGTGCAATAAATGTTGGCAGAGGATTAATAATTGGGGTTTGGGAGAGAACAATGCGAGCCTCTGAGCAATGGCCGATCTCGTCTCCCGCCTCAACCCGCTTTCCTAGGACCCCACCAATTCCATCAATTTGGCACCAAACTCCGTTGTCACCTTTCAGAATCAAAAGGTCGTTTGCGCCGAAAGAGGTTTCCCCAGAGATGGGGGCTCTTACTAAAAACGGTGACTCGTGTCTGAGCCCCAGTCCAAGCTGGATGGTCCTAGCTTCGCCCGATGAAGTCTGTCGGAGACTCTGTTGGCTAGTGGGAGCACTGAACTGTGGTGATACCTCAAATGTTGTCGAATTGATGTCGACGAAGTCCAAGGGGGCGAGCGGAACTGACTTAGTTCGGACTGGAAGATTTGCCGAAAGGCGGATGAAGTCAGTGGTCATGGCTCGGTCAAACTGGGCGAGCTGGGTAAGTATTGGCCACGTCATTTGGCTCCGTGCGATCGCATAGGGCGACGTTCCTTGGGTCACGATGCGATGATTCCACGTACACGCATTCATTGACAACCGCAGCAGCGCGAGGGGGAAGACTAAGTCAGATTCCTCCTCGCTCAATACACACTTAGAGGCGAATCCCTCCACGACCGCGCCGAGAGCTCGAAGGGGATCGGGCTCGCGCAACATCGCGTACGCTCCAGCAATTGCCAGCTCACAAACTCGTGCAGTCCTGAGGACGTCACCAAAGTCAATGAATCCCGCAACACTCCAGTTGTAGTCACTATCTAATTCAGCAACAATGTTGAAGTCATTCAAATCGTGGTGCAAAACCTGGGTCGGGAGAAGCGAAAGGCGAGGGCTTATTGAATCACGGAATTCTGTTAGTAGTTCTTGTACGAGTTCTGAATGCAGTTGGTCGTTCAAAGACCCAAGAAGCGGCTCGATGAGTTCGTCGTATCGACGCAGGTCCCACTCGTGAGTCCGTTCAGCACGTGAATCTTCGAAGTCGCTCCCGGCAATGACTAGCTCGGCTACGTTCTCACCAAGTTCTCGCAGAAATGCTTCACCACGGAAGTCCATTTCGGAAATCAGAGATCCGGCTGTCCAGGTGTCAACAGAGGCGAAATAGGTTTCACCGTCCAAGTCAAAATCCGCAATAAAGCCTTCAGTTTGTGTTCTTACTGGTGCGGCAAGTGGCAGTTCAGAATTTCGGGAGCGGAGGTGAGCAGTAAAATTTGTCTGCATCTCCCTGAGCTCTCGGATTTCGGTCCCTTGACCAACTTTGGCGACGTAGTCCTGGCCGGCCGTAGTGAGTCGAAAGCTCTCGGAGTACTCGCCGGACAGAGGCAGCACCGAGATAATTTCGAGATTGAACGACTTAGAGAGGGCATCGCGTAGTGCGCGGCAGAAGTCTTCGGTCGTAGAGAGAGGCATGAGGATTGTGTCCAAATGTTACTTAGCCCAAAAGGCGTCAACTCCAACATTTCGAATTAAATCTCCGAACTAATCTCGTGGCATGGCCACTTTGACAAATACTCACCCAAGTTTGAAGAAAGCGTGGCACTCACTGTGTCGCTCAAATGAAGCGACTGCCGTGCCCCACAAAGAGACTTTGATGGGTGAGGACTGGGTTGTTTGGCGTGGTCCAAATGGCAAGGTGAATGTGTTTCGAGACCTTTGTCCACACCGCTTGGCCCCACTTTCGATCGGTAAGTGTGAAGGTGACAACATCCGTTGCGGTTATCACGGCTGGGTCTTCGACCCTTCAGGAGACTGTGTGGAAATTCCCGCACTTGGTGAAGACGCGACAATTCCTCCGCGAGCAAAACTCAGTGGGCCGGCAGGCGTTCATGAATCACACGGAATGGTGTTTATCGCGCCAGAAGAGCCTTTAACACCGGCGCCAACACTTTCAGTTGAGGGCGACACAAGTTTTCAGATAGGGGACTTGCCGGTCATCACCACTCGTGCTTCGGCAGGATTGCTCGCCGACAACTTCTTAGATATGGCGCATTTTCCGTTCGTCCACGCGGCAACCTTTGGTGCAGAATCGGAGCGACTTGTGCCTCCGTATGCGGTTACTCGTGACGGATACACCTTTGAAGCAGCCTACGAACACGACTTTGCCAATCGCGAAGATCCCGGAGTTGAACAGGGCATCAGGCCTTTGATTCAACGACGCCGGCTCACGTATCGATACATCGCTCCATTCCACTTGGAACTAGCAATTGAATTTCTAGATGCTGGTGGCACGAATGTCATCGGCTTCTTCTTGACACCTCAAGATTTCGATACCGTGCGGATTTACTCCTCGCTTTGGCGTAACGACTTGGATTTCTCTGAAGAGAGAATGAAAGAAGCAGTCGATTTCGAGATTGCGGTGGTGGAAGAAGACCTCGCACTACAGGGAACCTTTAAGAATCTTTCACTTCCACTCAACATCACCACGGAGGTTCACACCCGTGCGGACAAGACCACCATTGAACTTCGACGAATCCTCGATGATTTTGTGGAGGCTGCCTCGAAGTAATTCGAGCTACTACTCGCCATAGGGGGGCTTATGAGAGTTGAATTAGAGAAGGCCACAACCGTTGATGAGTTTGTAGCCGCGATCACGGTTGATGACTTAGAAACGAATCCATATCCAATTTATGAACGTCTACGGGAAGAGGCGCCAGTCGCCTACGTTCCGGCGATCAACCTCTACCTTGTGACCAAGTACCGCGATGTTGAGTACGCCGGGGTACACCCGGAAATCTTCTCAGCGCAGCTTGACGGTTCTCCCGGTGGACGCAACTTTTGGGGCCCCAACCATCATCACAATTGACGGCGAGGTTCACACCGAACTTCGCCGAAGCCTGGATGCAAAATATCGCCCGCGCGAAGTTCGTTCGTACATTGATGATTTGGTTGAGCCAATTTGTGATGAACTTCTCGATGGCATGTCGGGTGCTACTCACGCTGAACTGATGAGCGAATACTTCGAACCGGTTTCGGTGCGGTCCCTCGCAGCGGTATTGGGAGTCGATGACCTTTCAACAGAGACACTGCGAGACTGGTTTTGGCGATTGCACCAAGGGGTAATAAACTTTGAAGACAATCCGGAGCGACGCGAAGTGGGTCAAAAGGTTTCGGCGGAGATCTCGGCGCAACTAATGCCAAAACTGGCGCAACTTGAGAGCTCACCAAACGACTCAACGATTTCGCACATGCTTCACAACGGAATGCCCGAGGGCGTGTGTCGAAGTCGTGACTTGGTCATGCCAACTCTGAAAGTGATTTTGCTCGGAGGCATGCAAGAGCCCGGGCACGGGTCTGGTTCGACAATGTTGGGGTTGCTCGAGAATCCCGATCAGTTGCGCGAACTAACTCGTGACATCGAGGGTTTGATCAACCAAACTGTTGAAGAGGGTCTTCGCTGGATTGCGCCTATTGGATCTCAGACCAGACAAATTGCTCAGCCAGTTTCACTTGGTGGGGTCGACCTTGAAGTTGGCCAAGCCGTTGCGCCAATGGTGTCCGCGGCTAACCGGGACCCAGAGATTTTTAAAGATCCCAACCAATTCGACATTTTTCGGGAGAAGACTCCAAATGCCGCGTTTGGGTTTGGGCCTCATTTCTGTGCAGGGCACGCCTTCAGTCGTTCGCAAATGCGCATTGCGGTTTCTAAATTGTTGGAGAAATTCCCTGAACTTTCACTCGACGCGTCAACGCCCCCAGTCACCCGAGGGTGGGAGTTTCGAGCTCCGAGAAACCTGAACGTTCGCTTAGGTGCCGGAAAGTAATCTGCGGACATGTTTGATTTTCACGGGAAGAGAGCACTCGTTACCGGTGCGGGGGCTAGGAATGGAATCGGCTTTGCTAGCGCTCAGCTCTTGGCCTCGCTCGGTGCCACGGTCTACATCACTGCAACAACTGATCGAGTTGCAGAGCGCGTCGGAGAACTTCGCGATGGTGGGCATGACGCTCACGGTTCCGTTGTTGACCTCACTGACGAGTCGGCCACGAAGAACTTGGCTGCGTTGGCCTTAGGCGCAATGGGCGGGCTAGACATCCTCGTAAATAATGCGGGCATGACTTCACAGCATTCTGAGCGTCACGTGGCGAAGGAGAGTGGAGGAATTGACGAAATGGACGTAGATGGATTCCAGCGCTCATTGCTCCGTAATGTCACCTCGGCCTTTTCATTAACCAAGTTGGTTATTCCAGAAATTCGCAAGTCACCTCATGGTCGAATCATCATGATGGCCAGCGTTACTGGGCCGCACATGGCTATGCGCCATCAGGTGGCCTACGCAACTTCCAAGGCCGCAATGGTGGGGATGGTTCGCGCGTTGGCGCTAGATGAAGCGGCAGGCGGGGTAACGGTGAATGCAATTGCCCCGGGTTGGATTGCAACTGACTCCCAAGGAGCTGAAGAGGCGCGTCAGGGGACCATAACGCCGATGAGGCGATCCGCACATCCTGACGAAATTGCTTCGGCAGTTGCGTGGCTCGCCTCATCGGGTGCAAGTTATATAACTGGACAATCCATCGTTATCGATGGAGGAAATTCAATTATGGAAGAGAGAATCTAAGTCTTTTCGGACTTAGAAAATCATCCCCGCGGCCTTGATGAACTTGGTCAAAGCGGCTGATGGCTTAACTGCGACGGGCGCAGTCTGAACC
>TBL_comb48_EPIDRAFT_1003780_pt1 | contig 9945 bp, 2 predicted proteins | sample TroBogEpilimnion_37_FD_10681 | JGI IMG/M metagenome (IMG submission 10681)
CACTTTAAAACAGTTGGAACTTTTGAACGTTGGCAAGAGTCTGCTAATGAATTAAACCGTCTTGGGTTTGAGTTGCATGCTATGGTCTGCATGGCTGGTTTTGGAACCACACTTATGTCCTACATGTCTACACCTGGCGTTGTGATATCTTTGCTGGGTAGGTCAGGTAGCGCTAAGACTGGTGCTATGTATGCTGGCATTAGTGCTTTTGGTGACCCCGACGCGCTAAGCGTATTTGAAAGTACGGACAACGGTTTGACTGGTCGTATGCTTGGTCTTAAGAACTTGATGTTTGGAGTTGATGAGGTTGGTAACAAAGATCCTAAGCCACTATCTCAGTTAGTTCATAACGTCTCAAACGGTAAAGCCAAGATTCGTATGCAAGCATCAGTCAATGCTGAACGGGTTACCGAGATGATGGCATCTTTAATAGCAGTGTTAACCACTAATGAATCTGTTTATAACAAGTTTGAAGTTCTTAAGGGAAGCCCTGACGGAGAGGTAGCTCGTCTGATTGAGTTCTTAATTGAACAGCCAGAGGACTTAAAAGGGGCAGAGGGCGCAAAGCTAGGTGTTCATATCTTTGACGCATTTAAACATAACTACGGTCATGCAGGTCCGATGTTTATCCAGCAGGTCTACCAGATTGGCGATGCTCATATCCAGATGCGGATTGGTCATTGGATTAATAGATACTTAACTGATACAGGTGGCGATTCAGCTTACCGCTTCCATCAGAACTACGTAGCGGCTGTGTTTACGGCAGGGGAAATTCTGAACGATGCAGGTATTGTGAAATATGACTTAGAACGTATCTATCGCAAGGTAATCCATGAGCTTATCAACATCAAGCTTAATGTGGTCAAGGTCAATAGCACTGACTACTCTGCAGTTCTCAATGACTTTATCTATGAGAATATGGGTAACATCCTACGTATCAAGGACGGTAAAGTAATTGACGAACCTCGTGGCAAGTTAGTTGCAAGGGTTGCTACCGATGAACCTACTCGTATATCTAAAGAAGCGTTCAAAGAATACTTGCAGAAGAAAAAGATTTCTCCACGAGAGTTTGAAAAGTCGATGATGGAGTCTGGCGATATGGTGGACAAAGGTGCTAAGAAGCATTTGGAGACTGGCTGGAAGGCAACAACTACTACCAAAGCTACCAACGTTTATCTATTCAAAAATACAATGGAGTTCACGGATGATAAACCCCACGCAGATCATTGAACCAGAATGGCTGCTACCGTTTGAAGGCATGGAGGTTGGGGAGAGTTTCTTTATCCCTACCCTTCGCCCAGCGGAGTTAATTTACTCTTTAGACTGCGGGGCAAAGCGCGCTGGAGTGCGTGTAAAGTCTTACGTTACAACTAAAGACAGTCACCTAGGGGTACGTTGTTGGCGTACCGCCTAGGGTTTCATACCATAGGATTTAAATTGTTGTACTAAATCATACTTAACAAGATTTTGTTCTTTATTAATTTCTTTTAGCATTGAAGCTCTATCTTTTGGAGATACACCTTGCATTAGTCTAATTTGATTAGCTTGAGAACGTAATTCTTTTAACCTACCATTAACAACATGGTTATAGTAATCAATAATCTCAGGGTCTAATGGGTTTTTATCTACGTATTTAGCTTCTACTTCTGGATTTAATTGCGCCTGTGTGTAAATTTTTTGTTTGTCTTTAATTTGATTTTCTATAGATGAGAACTCACGACTATCCACATTAGGTACAGAACCAATAAACGAGCCAATAAATGGTGTACCTTTCATCCTTGCTATAGCATCTTTTTCTTCAGCTTGACCCGATGCCAAATACATACCATTAGTAGTAGATTCTATAATACGTGCAGGGCCATCCATATAACTATTGGCAAGGAAATAAATACTATTAGGTGAAAAGTCAATAGCACCTGCTGAAGAGTCAAACAACTGACGTGCAATTGTTTTGTAAATTTCTGGGATATTATTACCACCTAAGTAGGCATCACCCATACGGCGATTAGCATCGCTATAAATGCTTTGACCTAAACCATTTTTGTTAACTACAAACTCCATAGCAGGGCGTAGCATGCTAGGTGTTAATGAGTCTAGCATCCATAGCGCTGGATTATCTTGGATAGGCATACGGGATACTGGAATAGGAACAAATGAATCCAATGAAATTTGAGTCAAAATATTACCCATAGCACCACCAAATGATTGGTGTCCGCTACCTACAGCTGCTAATTGTGCGCCAGCCGCAGCAAATGAACCTAGACCAAAGCCCCAAGGCAATTGAATTGGGTTATCACTAAATGGAGTAAAGAATCTAGCAAAACGTGTCCACTGTGCAGGATCATCATTAGCTACTCTATTACGCCCCAAGTCATCATCACCAGCCATCATGCTAGACATTGTGTATGCCAATGCGCCAAGACCCATTAAAGCAGCAGTCATGTATCGTGCATTTCTTTGGCGCTCTGCAAAGTTAGTTTTAAATGTAGCTATAGCTTCTTCGCTAGTGCCTGGCGGTAAATCTCTTAAAGCGCTTTTTACATTTTGGAATGCTGGAGCAACTGCTTCAATTGCACGAACAGCACCTGTTGCAGATGGTCGGAAGAACATAAATACAGCGCCAAGCTCTTTACCATACTGACCTACTTGTTCAAAGTTAGCTAAGTTCTTAGCATATTCAACGGCTTTAGTTGTAGCTGCTTCTTCACTTAAACCGCGTGATTTAAAATTTTGTTTAGCGATAGCATATGCAGCAGAGCGGCTAGACAATTCAAACATGTCTGTCCAGATATCAACAAATCTATTTAGCTGGGTGACATTTTTTATTACGCCACTACGACCAAGTTCTTTGTGTAATCTTTGGAAATTAGACTTTAATGATAGACCTTGCAGATAGTCCACCATACCGCCCTTTTCAACAAAGTCATACATATCCTTGATGATTGGGTCTTTAGCAGCTAATATTTTAATCTGGTTATAGTCTTTGCTTTCATAAAGAGCCGCAACTTTTAAAGCCTTACCAAGACTATTTTGAGTTGTAACTTTAGTAGCAATATCAGCAATATATTTAGCTGATTGAAGTGGTCCTAGTTCAGCGCCAATAGCCCAAGCATTAGTCAGTGCATCACGTACAAAATTTAAAGGCGCAAAGTTAAAGTTATAACGAGTATGCATCATACCGAGTCGGCTAGTAATATTATTAGCCATAGTAACTAACGGATTAGTATCTTTAAAACTACGACGAATTGATTCCCTTAATTTGTTATCTGCGATCTCAATGATGTCAATACTGCCATCCTCGTTATAGTGAAAGATAGTATTTTCACGCGGTAATGAGTCAACAACTTCTTTATTGCGGCGCTCTTCAAAAGTAATCCGTCCCCATACTTTGGCTGTTGGCAATATGCCTGTGCCATTAGGATTAAGTTTTTTGTCGTACTTAGATGCATTTTTAATAGACTGGGTTAAGTCTTTACGCCCTGCTCGCATAGCAGAACGCACAGCGTCAGTCATTGACTGCAAAATGGTGTTATTAGATTCAGATACACGACCTTCAAATGAGTGAGCCATATCTTGCAACTCACGACCCATATGTTTGCCGTTAAGGTTTAGACCCTCATCTTCTTCGCTATGATAGCCAGCCAAAGGCACATAGTTATCCCACCCATAAAATGCTACGTGGTTACTTACTGGCTGAGACCAATAGTTAGCCATCTTATTAAGCTCAGTAGTTGTATGATGCAACTCTCGTACTTGTTGCAACGCAGTATCAACTAATCCTTTATGTTGAAATTTATGGTACTCATCCATACGTTGCTGGGCTTCTTTATAAGTAAGCAACGATACGTCATATATAGGGTTATCAAGTTCAGTGTTAACACCTTTACGAACACCGCCTTTATCTGTTACTTGACGAGGGCTATCTCCAAGTTCGCTTACGTATTTAGTATTAGGCTGCAATTCACCTTTAGTGTTTTTGGTAAATACAATAGCATCTAACTCGTGGCGCAACTGACGGGCTTCAGCTTCTGTAGTTTTATTGTCGTTTAGCTTTTCAAATGCCATCTTACGGAAGTCAGCAGCGCTAATCATTTTACCGTTGTACTTTAAGTTTTTCTTTTCAGATAGCGGCACAATTTTTAAATACTTAACAAGGCGACGTTCATAATCGTGCATACCCACTGCAACGTTATGCAGTAGTTCTAAAGTATCTTTAATATCAAAACCAGTTGCTTTAGATAAGTCAGAAATAGATTTATCTAGCTTCTCATACGTTCCTTCAATTAAAGAGCGGTACAGATTCATGCCTTGTGCAGGAGCACGAGCTAACTGACCATAGACGTTATTGATTTTGTCTTTGCCTTCATAGTAAATCTGACCAGCCAAATCGCGCATATCCTGCCAGTGCTTAACTTCATAGCGATCATTTTGTACAGCAGTGGCAATTCGTCTCCAGCCTTGACGGGTAAACAATAGGTCTTTAAAGTACTTAATATTGCGTGGCTGTTGCTCTTTAGTAATACTTCCAGGCTTATCTTTGCTAGGTAGAATACTGCCGTTATCCATTTTGGTTTCAGCTTTTTTAACCGCAAGTGGCGCAACCTCAATACCTTTTTGCGGCGCATCTAAAATATCGCTGAAAGCCTCAGATACTTCTAACAATAGATTGCCCTCAAACCCAGGCTCTAATCCTAAGAACACTTTTCCTGGTTTGTACTTTTGCTTCTTTTCTTTAACTTCTGCTTCACGACCTGGCACCATCTCACCAACTTCAGTAGTGGTGATACCTTCTTCAGTAGCTTCATAAAGCCCTTCTTTATTCATCGGCGCTAAGCCTTTGGATATGGCATCAAATAACTCTGGGCGTACTTGAGTGCGTACAGGACCTGCAGTAACTAAGTTATAGAGTTTGGCAAACGCTTGAGTCAGGTTATCCCATAAAGTTTTAACTGCGCCCACAGTATATTTAGCTAAAGGACGAACTTGGGTATTAGCTAGCTCGTTTTGGAATTTAGAGTCAGTTAATGCATAGCTAACAAACTCATACAAGTTTTCAAATGCGTTAGGATACTTTTTACCCAGACGATTCTTAGCAAAATTAAATATCTTTTGGAGATGCTCCATAGCTTCACGTTGGTACGGAGCCATGCTAGCTGGGTTAGTTAAAAACTGATTAATAAGCTTAACAGTGCCAGCGTGAACAATCTCATGCAAGACGGTAGCTTCATCAAACCCATCCTTAGTGAAATAGAATGTATCTGTTTTTGGGTCATACTCTGCCAGCTTGCCTTGTTTTTCTAAGCGCTGGATAACTTCATTGTTCTGGTCAGTAATAACTGTAGAGCTAAACTTAACACCACTTAAGGCACGAGCTAAGAACCGATTGACAAACTTAGTCAGAATAGATTGGCGTTGAGCTAACTGTTTAATTGCGCCAGTCTCGCCTTCTTGCGGACCAATCTTTAGACCTTCGCCAGTATCAATCAAAACTTGAAGCGCACCATTGATGTCATTATTCTCAAGAGCAGTCTTAACATCTTGGGCTACAGGCTTGCCTTTGCCAACAGCTTCACTAGCCGCAACTCTTTCTTTGGTAGTGCGCTCTTGCGCTTTAGCTTGCGCTTCTTGCTCAGTACCTTTAAGTTTGAGGGTCTCCATGCCAGCACGAGATACACCTCTTATGCTTCTACCTTCTTTTTCTAATTGGTCAGCTACGGCATTAAAGCCAACATCTTGTTCAGCAACTGTATTATTTTTTACGTTACTAGTGTATGCAGCTTGCGCAGCTGGTGATAATTGACCCCATGCTGGTAAATCCATGCCCAAAGAGCGCTGATAAGCTGAACGACTATCTTCGTATCCATTAACTACACGTTGTTCAGTTGGTTTGAGTCCAGAACCTTTTTTCTGTTCTTTATAAGCAGCTAGTGCTTTAGCTGCATTGTCAAAGTCTTGAGCGGACGGATTAGTTTTAAGGTTACCTAAATAAGTATCTTTTTCATCAGCTGCTAAATTTTCCCATGCAGGAATAGCACCTAAGCGTTGGTTTTCTAAATTAGTTAACTGGTCATCAATTTTGGCAATCTTTTCACCATTGTCAATATCTTCATTGCCAGGGGCATTTTCTTCTTTAACTAACGCGTCACGCTGCGCATTTAACTCATCAATGCTAGCGTTTAGTTTAGTTTGAGTATCTGTATGAGCCTGTCTTGCTAGCTCATATTCATCACGTATTTGTTCATCAGTTTTAGTCTGAGGAATATTTTTGCCAGCCACTTCTTGCAGTGCAGCTTGACGTTGTGCTTCTGTAGCGGCAGCTTGTGNTTGNTCTTTTTCAAGNGCTGCACGTAACTCTTCNTCTGTAGCTGTTTGGCTTAATGCAGNACGCTCTGTTCCTTNTCCAACTTGAGACACGTTAGCAGGTGGTGTAACTCTTCCCAGTCCTTGGTCTCCAACTGTGGTAGTTCCTGTGGTGGCGGTGCTATCTGTTTGCTGTCCAAGTACTTCAGTGCTACTTCTATCTGCTCCATCGACAGTGCTAGTTGTCCCGACATTTTGTTCTCCTTGCGGTGCTAAATGAGTTTTTAGTGCTTCTAAAGCTCTATCTCTAAAACCTTTTCCAGTCTCAGGCATTTCAGCGCCAGTAGCAGCTAAGTGTTTTTTAAGAATAGAAGCATTAGGTTGTACTTCACCAGAATCTATTTTTGCAAGATAGTCAGCTGCTTCTTTTTTAGGCACATCATAAATAGATTCTTGAGGTGGAGCAGCTGACAAAGTTGTTTCAGTTTGGTCTGGCGCAACAATTGGTTTACCATTTGCATCTAATAAACCAGGGGCTGTAGCTACTTTAGTTGCCAAAGAGTCTTGTAAAGTATTTGTTTGATCTGGTATTTCAGCCGCTCTATGGGCCAAATTAGCACGAACACCGCCAATGCCAGCTGGAACAACTGACATAGCATATGAAGCACCAACTGTGTTTAAATAATCTTTTAGCGCATCTGCATCGGTAAGAGACATATTAGCGCCATAGCGCTGAGCAATTTCTTGGATTGTTTCTGGAACAGCTTCTTTAGTACCAGTCAGTGCAATTGCTTTAGCAATGTCTTGAACCATTTTGCCAGATGAATTTAACGCCATACCATCTAAAGCATGTAGACCAATTTTTTCTGCAAAGAAATCTGCGACACCGTGTACCAATGCAGCAGGTACTACGCGTGTCATATTAATATCAGTAGGGGCACGACCTTCAGCTTCAGCTTGTTGGACAGCTTGCCCAGTAACTTCGCCTGCGCCGTGCAAACCAGCTTGGCTAACAATACCTAAATTACCACCAATATTTCTTGCAGCAGATTGAGCAGCGGCTTTAGCATCAATTTGAGCTAACATATCTATTGCATGTTCAGCTACATATTTCTCAGCAGCGGTTTTTGCTACTTCTTTTGCTGCGGCTTTTTCAGTCCCAGCGGCTAATTCTTTAGCTAATGTTTCTTTTAAAACATTTTCTGCGGCTAACTGAACACCTTTTTTAACTAGTGATTTTTCTACTGCACCTGCTACAGCGCCAGGTAATGCTCCAGCACCAGCTCCAGTTAAAGCACCGACACCAGCTCCAATACCCATAAAACCAAGGGTCTCAAGAATATTACCAACGCCAGAACCTATTTGATATGGCAACCAATCGCCAACTACAGAACCAATACCTTTTTTAAAAGCATCTGTTAAATCATCAGTGGGTTTAACTTCAGTTTTAGCTTCTCCAGCTTTCATGCTTTCTAAACCAGATTGCATTAAGCTTTGACTGCCAAGAACTTTACCTGCTAATACTTTAGCCCCGCCATATACGTTTTGGAGACTACCTAATTCATTAGTTAATCCACGAGTAAAGTCAGGTGCATTCTCGCCTACTTGAACAGGACCTTCTTGCGGTGCAGCTTCATCAGCTACGAATCTACCCAAAGCATCAGGTTTAGGCTGATCTTCAAGTTTAAATCCTTCTGGTAATTGCGGTTTTTCAAGTTCAAATCCAGCAGGAAGTGCCATTATTTAGCTCCGACAGGTTGCCATGTTCTACCACCATCATTAGATACTATACGATCTTTTCCATTAGATGCATACAACGGCATATTTTGTTGAGGCGCAGCTTGAGTAATTCCTTGTTTTGGAGGAACTCTGCCTGTATCAAACCTATCTCTATACTCACGAATTTCATTTACACGATTATTCCAATCAGCCTCTTTAGGGGCTACTCTTCTAGAAATTTCATCGTATTTAGTTTTTGCTTCTGTATCGTTAGGATTTTGTTTAAGGCGAGTAGCATACATCTCTTGCATGCGTTTATCCATACCATACTGAGTATCTTTTTGTTTTTCAGTAGCTATTTTTTCTACTTCGGTTTGGTACTGACCTTGAGCTTTTTGATACTGCAAGATACTTTTATCTAAACCAGTTTGCGCAAATTTAGCACTAACTTCAGCTTGTTTGTCCATGTGTTCCCATAATGCTTTATGAGCTTGAATGGATTGATCTATGCCTTTATCTGCAAACTTATAAGATTCATCAAAATTACCAGCACGTTCTAAACGTTTAGCTTTATCAATGTTCATAATAGAATCATCAATCTGATTCATAATTTCATCGCGTTTTTGAATATTAGAAACTAAAGCTGGTACGCCAGCTTGAAACCCAGTTAGAGCAGCGGTTAATAATGAGCCAGGAGTTGTACCCATTTTTGCAAACATCTGTGCTTTGACTAATTTATCCATTTGGTCATAGGACTTTTGCTCACGCTCTTTACGAGCTTCTAAAGACGCTTTGTTTGCTTCAGAAGTATCAGGACCAACATACTTTTCTTTTTCAGCTAAGTACTGTTTAATAGTTTCGCTTTTGTCTTTTGGTAATAATAAGTCCATCCAACTGGTTGAAGTAGGATCAGTAGCTCTCGCAATAGTTTGGTTAGTAGCTTGTTTTTGAACAGCAGTAACTGTTTGTTCTGGGCTAGGAGCGGCTTTAACACCAGCTGGGGCAGTGGCAACTGGAGCAGGGGCAGCGTTAGGTTGAACTACTGACTCATTAGGAGTTAGCCCAAGTGACCCAGAAGCTGCGGGAGGAGTTTGAACTTGCTGTGTTTTAGCTTGATCAGCCAAAGCAGCTTGCATGCGAGGACTAATAGTTGGTTGTACTGGAACACCACGACCAGCTAAAACTGGCGCATTGGGATCAGTAGGTGCTGCTGCAGTAATACCTTGCGGACTAAATCTAGAAGTCTGAGGACCCATTTGGCTAAATCTAGAAGTATTAGTTGGAGTAGCAGGAGTAGCTGAAGGAGGGTTTTGTGCAGCTTGTAAATTAGCAGCATCAACATAAGCTTGACGAACCATAGCTGGGTCAGCACTAATAGCTTGACCATCATTACCATCAGCAAATGCAATAATACCACCGCCCGCATATTGTGCGCCAGCACGAGCTTGTAAGATGCCACGGATTTTAGATTTAACTAAATCGCTTGTAGTTGAAGCCAGTTCTTTATTTAAAGCATTACTAGGCATTTGTTCTAAATCAGACTCAGTGCTTTCGACAATATCGCCAGCGCCATAGCTAGCTATACCACCAGCTGCCATTTTTTTAGTTTTAAGTAGTCCACCTTTAGCAGCATACATAGAACCCAACATAGCACCAGTACCTGCAGCACCGACAGCTTGGGTTAATGCACTAGGCGCAGCTTGATAAGACTGAGTAGTAGATGATTGTAATGGTAGACCCCGCAACATATTGGACATTGTGCCCAACTCCATGAGTGGGTATTGCTGCGCAGTAGCGTAGTTCTGAATGCCTTGGTTAATAACTTGTTGAGCATTAGCCTGTTGTTGCGCACCCAATTGGTTCTGTGTACCAAGAATACCTTGTTGTGCTGCAAGCTGAGCTTGACCTAAACTACCTAACTGAGCT
>TBL_comb48_EPIDRAFT_1003791_pt1 | contig 9923 bp, 5 predicted proteins | sample TroBogEpilimnion_37_FD_10681 | JGI IMG/M metagenome (IMG submission 10681)
TCGCTGAGCGATTGAAGCTCGCCGTTTGCACCGCTGCGATGTGCCTCACGCATCCCACGCCGTCGCAGGGGCTCAAGCCGGTGGCCGAGTGTCTGGCACTTGCTGATGAACTTGGCTTCCGTGACTGACAATTTTGCCATGACAAAAGGCTTGTCTTCGATTTCGCGCCCTGATATTTCCGTGTCGTCATGAGTGCTTCCAACCCATCCCTCCGTCAGCCAGGTCTCATCGTTTATCTCTGCGGTCTCGGCACCTCGGCGCTGGCTCTGTGGCTGGTGCAGATCGCCAATGACAACGGCGAGAACATCATGGGCTGGTATGCGAATGGCATCATTCCTGCCGGAGCACTGCTGGTTGGCATCGCCAGCGGGCTGGGATACGCTATTGGCTCGCGCTTGCTGCATGTGAAGCTGAGCAAGGCTTTTGTGTTGGGAATGATCACGACAGCGATCATTGACTACTTCGCGGCGCAATACCTCACGTACTTGAGTCTGATAGAGCGCATGCACATTCCGCCGGAGCGTTTTGGCTTTACCGACTACCTCCGCGAAATCAGCGAAAGCATGTCCTTTAAAAAACGCTACGGCAGCGATGCTGGCGAACCTCTAGGTGGCTGGGGCTATGCGTACAAGTTGCTGGAAATCGGTGGCTACGCAGTCGGCGCTATGCTCCCCTCGCTGCTGGTCTTTGGCATGCCCTACTGCAAAAACTGCCAGCAGTACCTCAAGAAGCATCGCACCGGGCACATTCACTCGCCCGAGCAATGGGCCGAAGTGAAGAAGCTCAAATCCAAGGAACGCCTCCCCGCTTTGCAGGCTGCGGTCAGTGCCTTAACCACGCGCGCCAATCAGCTCGTCGCCCCCATCGCCAGAGCGCCGCTCGCTGAAACCGAAGCCGCCATTGCCGCACTGGATCCGGCCATTCAGAAAGGTGCCGCCGCACGCATCACCTGGGTCTTGAAGAAATGCCCGCACTGCGATGCCCACCACCTGCAATTGAGCCTGACCAATTACACGGTGGATAAAAAGATCGCGACTAATGTTGTCGGGACGTTTGATAAGACAGGGCTTCCTCTCGCTGCTGCAACTGTGAGTTGAGTTGGTGGCTGGGCTGAAAGAGTACGCTTAATTTTCGAGTGGCTGGGGTGCCGCAAGACTGTTCAGGTAAACTTCCAGATTGGTCCAGCCTTCGGCCTGCGTGAGGTTGCCGTCGGCAGGTTCTGAAGGGTTCAGGTGGTGCGCGGCTTCCCAGGCATCGGGCATGCCGTCGCCATCGCTGTCTTTGGGGGTGGGGGCAGATTTCAGTTCGGGCCAGCCACCGACCTCTTTCTGGCTGTCGATACGGCGATGAGTNCGCGCGATGATGCCTTCAACGACTCGTTTGTCTGCGGCATCGCGCACCTTGCTAGCACCAGCATGGGCAAGCACAATCTGGTAGGCTTTATCGGCAGGCTGAGTGATGGGACGNTCATCTTGAGCGACGAACTCGGTGGGCTGCACGAATTTCTCCTGCGTCACCTCGCCGATGTATTTGCCGCCGCGTGTGCCGAACTGGAAGGCGCGATAGTTGTCGGCATTCCAGTCGGGTTTGTCCTCGAAATAATTACCGGCCAGGCACCCCACGGTCACGTCATCTGCTTCAGCTTTCGGGGCGATGGGAAAGGGATCGCGCTTGAAGTCGGTGTTGGGGCCGGGACGCCAGTAGTTGCCGATGAGATTGAACCGGCCGCTGGCGAGGTTGCACGCGCCTTCCCAGTTGTAGATGACGTTGTTGCGGAAATCGAAGATGGCCTGCGTGTTCGATTGCTTGGGCTGGCCGCCACCGAGGGTGGGATGTCGGTCACGGCTACTGAAAAGGAGGTTGTGGTGGATGCTGACATTGCCCTGGGTTTTGCGCAGGGACATGAGCATGGCATGCGGTTGCTTTTTGTAATGGCAGCTATCGTTGAGCGCCTCGCCCACCATGCACCATTGCATGGTGAAGTTGGAAAGCATTTCGGTGTCCATGTTGCCATCCACGCCCCAAGTCAGTGTCAGGTGGTCAAGGATCACATCATGCGATACATCAGGCTCTGAGCCGACATCAAGCGCATCGTTGCTGGTCTTGCTTTCATCGCCAAGGCGGCAGCGCAAGTAGCGCACGATGATGTTGGAGGAACCCTTGATGATTTTAAGCGTGTTGTCCTTGAGGGTGATGCCATCGCCCGGAGCCGTTTGGCCTGCGATGGTCAGGCCGTTGGCCTTCTCGATGCGCAGATCCTTTTTCAGCGAGATGTTGCCGCTTACATCAAAAACAATGGTACGTGGTATGCCCGGCTTGATGCTTTTGATGCCTTCACGCAGCGTACCTGGGCCACTGTCATCCAAGCTCGTGACGTGGTAAACATCGCCACCGCGTCCTCCAGTGACAAAGCGGCCATAGCCTTCTGCGCCTGGGAAGGCTATGAGTTTTTCAGTTCCATGAAGAGAAGCCGCGGAGATAAATAGGACGAGGACAAATATCAGCATGCTTTTGGACTGCGGCTCAAGAACCCTAGCGAGGCTCGGAATTGCGTTCGGCTTGGCGGGAGCACCGGTGGTGTGGAGGGCTTTCATGAGTCGAATTTTTTCAGCAGTCGGCTTTGCGGCGAATCGTCTTCACAAAAATGGCCTTACGGCACCCATTTGAAATCGGCAAAAATCACTTTGGTCAAGTCGGATCCTTGTTTGGGGAGAAAGTGGATTTTGCCCACGCTGGACCAATTGGCCATTGGTTTCTGGTTGAAGCGGTTAATGAGGCGCTTTGAAGCGATGGTCATCTCCTGCCAGTTGTCGGAGGCGGTGATCTCCAGTTCGACCGTGTTGTGATCAGCGGCGGTGAGCACCACGGTTTGTGGTTCGGTGCAATAGAACTTGAAGCTAAGCCTTGAGTTGGCTGGGGCCTGCCATTTAGGATCGTGCAGTTGTTCGGTGCCCGAACCGCGGCCGTTGTTCGTCGAACGAAATCCTTTGATGCCTTTGGGACCTTCAAGCTCTGCAATGTTGCTCCAGGCGCTGTAACCGCTGTCAGAAAGGTCACTCGATGGTTTGTCGGTGGCCACCGCGTGGCCAAGCTTTGCGGGGATCGCTGCGTTGAAGTCGGTCGAGCGAACTATGGTCGAGTCGTAAGTGATGTTGGCATAGCCAAAGACATAGTCGTCCACATTGAGCACTGGCATCTTGCCGACCCACTTTTGGCCCAGCCTCACGCTGGGAGTGTCGCGCCAGGAACGTTCGAAACTGCACGGGTTCTTGAGCGCGTAATACATCTCGATCTTCTGCACGGTGTCAGGTGACTCTGGAGTAATGACGAGTTCCGGCACGCCTTCGGTATCCAATCGGATCTCGGACCTCGGGTGCGCTGGCCAGGTCACGTCATTGCCGAGCACATGTTTATCCAACCAGAATTTGGTGTCGTGTCCGATTTTTTCGGTGTCGTGATGTCCGCGCGCTTGAATCGCAAACGACCATGGCACGTTCTTCGGAAACTTCTTGAAGCTCTCCAGTCCGCGTTCGTGCCCGCCATGATGATCGTTCGAGCCGTTCAAAAACAACGTGGCCGCCGTGATGAACGGCACATGGGCCTCAGGCGCGATGGAAGTCAGGATGATCTCTTCGCCGGACGACTTCGGCGGTTCGACGTAAGGCACGTTGTAAAGCCACACATGCTTGTCGCGGTAGTAATCGTTGTAGCCGATGCCAAAGTAGGCGGCGACGGCCTTCACACGCGGATCAGTGGCCAGATTCCACATCAACGTGCCACCATACGAATAGCCCATCGCTCCGAGCCGACTGCGATCCACTTCCTTCTGCTTTTCGAGATAGCTCAGCACCCGACGTTGTATGGCGTACCAAAGGTAGTCTGAGGTTTGCTTTGGATCGGTGATTTGCTTTCCGTCTAGGTCCTGAGCACGCACAGGTCCAGCCAACGTTCGATCCATGTTTCCGTGTCGCAGGTTGTCTGGATACTTGGTGAAGTGAGGACGGCTCCCCATCCGTCCGCAGTAGTCATGCGCCATTACTGCCCAGCCATCCTCAACAAACTTGCGATCCGGTTCCGCCGCGCCCATCCAGCCATGTACCACCAGCAAGCCTGGAGCGTTCGTCGCACCCGTCTTCACGCTGTAGCGGCAGTAAACGCGGATCTCCTCACCTAGCACATACGCGCTAATGTAGGAGTCCCGGTTGAAGACGCCGTTTCGCGTCTCCTGTTTCACGATCTCCTCTTTGAAGTCTCCCCTATTGGGGTTGTAGTCTTTCCACAGCGCCGCTGGAGTGGGAAGAGGTTCTACAGCGTGCAGCACGGACACTATGGCGAGTGCTACAAGGCATCGAAATGGAATGAGTCTTCGCAAAGTGCAGCAAAATTTAAGGATGACCAACTGTGGACTGAGGAACTGATTTTCTATTGAAGTTAAGGTGCGGTCACAAAGGTCACATCATCACATTGTGCTTTCATGAGCGGTGCGCCTTTGGCAGGGCGGACGGTCAGATGATGATCGCCAGCAGAGATGAGGGCAGTGCTTTGACCGTCTTTGAGTTCGAGAGGTTTGCCATCGATCCAGGCGGCTTCGATGCCGGTGAGGATGAGTGGCTTTGTCGTGGCCTTAGCGGCGGTAAAGCTGGAGGTGGCGTAGGGTTTCGCAGGGCGATCTTCAGCGCGGAGGTCGCCGCTGACGAGGGTCATCGCATAAGCGGCAGCTTCTTGAGTGGGAGCTTCTCCGGGCGGGGTCATGTGGAACTTCCACATGCGGGCAACGTTGAGCTTGCTGGCGTCGAAGGGGCCGGGGCGACCGATCTGGCTGAGGAAAGCAAAGAGGTTGCGTTTGTCGCGAGAATCAAGCGCATCGATGAGACCAGGAGGCATGAGACTGCCGATGTTATCTTTTTTGATGAGGTTCGCCTTGGCCAACGGCAACTCGGCACCAGGTCCGATTTTGATGATGATGTCGGTGGCGGTTTCACGCGAAGGAATGCCGCTCATGACGGTGCCGTCCTTCATGGTGAAGGCGAAGCCGTGGTAGCCTTCCTTCACTTTCGCTGCGGGTATTAGCGTGCTTTCGATGAGGTAGTCGAGCGGGGCGCTGGCACCGATACTGGAGAAGTCGGGGCCGTAGTTCCCACCGACTCCGCCGATGGCATGACAGGCAACACAACCGATGCGACGATAGACTAGCTCGCCATCGGCGCTGTTGCCACCTTCTGGTACGGACTTCACGAGTGCGGCGATTTCAGCGGCGTAATTGCGAGGCGCAGACTGCGCTCCGACGAGAGGCTGCAGGGCTGCGACGAGCGCATTGCCACCACGGCCCATGCCTTTGGCAATTTGCAGAGCATCTGCATACGCGGCGGGTGGCAGATCCTTCGGCACGGCGCTGGCAAACTGATTGGCAAAGGGAGCGTGCTGCAAGAGCTGGCGCCAGAGAGCCTGCGCAACACTGCGTTCCATGGTTTGCTTCAAAATGGATGGCAAGACTGCGAGTGCATCAGCACGACCATGCATGGCCAGCGGGATGAGTGCGTCACGACGCACATTAGCGGGCTGATTTTCAGCAACGAGGTTCTTGAGTGCCTTCACGCTTTCTCCGCCGCCGATAAGGCGAAATGCTGCAAGTGCTTCACCGCGCAAGGCACCGTCTTTATCAGAAGCGGCGAACTCAGCGAGCATGGGGATGACTTTTCCCTGCTGCCATTCACCCGCGAGGCGGATAGCGGCGAACTGCAAGTCACGCGCGGTCGATTTCAAAAGCGGAGCGATCGCGCTGAGGTCGCCCTGTGGACGGAGGCGGCGTTGTTTCGCAGCTTCGGCGAGGGCACGCGCGGCGCGCAGGCGTGCATCTGGCTGGAGCTTGCCTTCCTCAATGAAGGCGGTGTAAAGTGTGTTCACTTCAGCCTGACCACCGGATTTGCCGATGAGTTCGATCCACGGGCCGCTGCCAGCGGCGTCGATGCCGCGCCCGGCAAAGAGGCGCTGCATGTAGGGTGCCGCGATAACCGGGTCAGCAATATCAGCGAGTGTGGTGAGCTGCTTTTCGCGACCTGCGACCTTCTCGGGATGAACGGCGAGTTCTTCCAGCCATGGACGCGCGAGTTCGTTCACGGTGGTCCAAGCAGCGAAGTCGAGGAAGCTGTCGCTAGCATCCGTGGGCATGTTTTTGAGTACCACATCGGCACTTTCAAAAGTGCTGATGCGCCCCAGAGCGCGAAAAGCCTCAATGCGTGTGCGAGGGTTCTTCCCGGCGACCACCCAAGGTGCGATGCCGCTGAGATCGGTGATGCCACGATTACCGTAGGCTTTACCGACCTCACGCAGCGCGACCTGAACGCTGGCATCATCTTGACCAGACTTCAGCATGGCGAGGAGATGCGTGACATCGGCGGTGCGACCACTGAGTAACCAGGCGGCGTGACGGCGGGTGACTTCATCCTTGACCCAAGACGTGAGCGCTTTTTGCAAATCGGCGAGCGGGGACTTGGCGAGTTCGCGGCGAGCTTGCTCGAACTCCCAGCGGTTTGGCGAGAGGAGCTTGTTGAGCAGTGCCTCGACAGGCAGACCCGAGACGGGCTCCCAGGTGATCGGCTTGCTGCCCTGCGGGGCGATGCGCCAGATGCGGCCATGTTGCTTGTCGCGGCGTGGATCTCGGAAATCGACTTCACCGTGATTGATGATCGGATTTGTCCAGTCCGCGACATAAAGGCCACCATCGGGACCCATAGCGAGAGCGATGGGACGAAAGGCCGCATCACTCGTACGCGCGACATCGGCCTGCGTTTGCGTGATGTAGCCCGATTTTGCGGCGGCTTTGTCCGCCGTGAAGTCAGTGAAATTAAACCGCACTATGCGATGGGCACGGAAGTCGTTCGTGATCGCGCTGCCTTGCCATTCTGGGCCGAAGAGCGGGCTATTGACGAGTTCGAGCCCACAGAACTTCGGATACGATCCAGGGCTAATGCTGCTGATGAAACGACGTGCGCCTTCGCTGGGTGGCAGCACGGCACCTGGGAAACTCCAGCTCACACCATTGCCGTCAGCGCCTGAGGTGAGGAAAGTTTGTCCATTCAGGTCTTCTTGCTGTCCCCAGCAGTTCACGAGGCCTTTTGAGTGTACTTCGAGCCGCTCGGTGTTCGGATCATAAGCGAAAGCCACGCCGCTATTGGCCCGCACGAGGCCCCAAGGCGTTTCAATGTGGGAGTGGATGTAAATTGTTTGCTGGAAGTAAAGACGCCCATCAATACCCCAATGAAGACCGTGGATGATGTGATGCGTGTCCTCCGTGCCGAAGCCGCTGAGCACGATGCGGCGCTCGCTGAGCAAACCATCCGCGCCCTGCTTGCTGAGCTGGAGGAGTTCCGTGCTTGCCCCGACAAAGCAGCCCCCCTGATTGTCTGGCGCGACGCCCGCTGGGATGAGTAGTTTATCGGCGACGATGCGCGAGACATCAGCCACGCCATCGCGATTCGTGTCTTCGAGCAAGATGATGCGATCATTGCCGGTGGATGGGCCAAACTTGGCGCTGTTGCCTTCCATCTGCGCACCGAGGTCATCCGGGTTCACCTGCGGGTAAGTGTTCGACGTAGCGACCCACAACCGGCCGGAGGTATCCCAGTTCATGCCCACCGGCTTTTCCAGAAGCGGGTTCTCAGCGAAAAGCGTCATCGCGAGGCCATTGTCGAGCGTGAATTCAGGCTTGGGCAAAGAAGCTAGCACAGGCAGCTTCGTCGTACTCGCAGGCTCGGGTGGCAGCGTGCTCGGCTTGCCTGCGGCGATGCCGATGACGTTGGCCTCGGCCTTTTCCACGAGCGGATCGAACTTCGGAATCTCCACCGCATTGCGCCCCTGCTCACGTTTGCGGAAGCCAAAGATGTAAGTGTAGTTCGCCGGACGGCTGCGATGGAAGAAGAGCGAGTTCTTGCGCAGAATCGCCTCACGCAAGGTGCGCTGCTCAGGTAACTCCGTGTCCCACTTTGCCGAATCCGTCTTCCAACCGAGTTGGGCCGCAAAACTCTCGCTCAACGCCTGCAAACCACGCGGATTGAGGTGAATGCCGTTATCCGTGCCATGCGCTAGATCAATGCCCGCCGTCTTCTGCCATTCACCGCGCACAAAGGGCGACTGCTTCTCTGCTGCGAGTTGCTCCAGCACCTTTTCATACTCCACCAACAACGCATTGTGCTCCGCCGGATCAGGCAAGCCAGGACGTGATGCACGCATGTCCTCATGCTTGATCGGCCCCACGAAAACGAATCTCACTTTGCCCTCTGGACTCGCCGCTGTGATCAAATCCATCAGTGCGAGTAATTCCGTGCGGAACTTCGCCGGGCTATGATCCAAGCCATAGCGCACGGGGTCGGGATTGAGCACGGGATCATTCTTCCGATACGTCAGGTCATCCAGACTCGCCGCCATGCCATAGCCCAAGATCGCTACCGTCGGCTTCACCACCGCGAGTTGCTCCTTCAGTGCGTCCACCCCCTTGTCCACAGGATCAAAACTTGCCCGTGAAGCTCCCAGCGGGCTATCGCCGCTGTAACCTAGATTTCGCACGGCAAAACTCTTGCCCGCAAACTCCCGCCGCATCTTCGCTTCGAGGTAGCCGTAGTTGTTCTCACGCTCGAAGAGCACATCGCCGATCAGCAACACACGGTCGCCATCGTTGATTTCGAGTTTGCGTTCAGCTGCCCCTGCGATGGAGGCGAAGAAGAGAAGTGTGAGAATGTGTCGAAGCATGGTGGTTGGAAAAATGGAATGGCGAAACAAACGCTGCCACGAGAGCGGTTTGGCAGCAAAATTTGTGTCGCATCCAGCAATTTGGCCAAAAGCCAGATCAATTCGTCAAAGAAGCGATCTCTAGTTCGCTGAGCACACGACACCGCCGGAGGTTTTTGTCGGAACCGGGGGGGGCAATCACCATTTCGACGCGAGTAGCAAGGCGGTCAGGAGGGTGAACAGTGTTTTTATGGTGCTTTTTCCACTGTTCGGGGCGGAAGGAAGAGGCGGGCAATCCAGCGTCATTCGCGAGGCTGTAGTCTGGCCAGTCTTTTCAGGCGTAAGGAACGAAGACAGGCTGTGTGACTTCGGGGCTGGTGATCACAACGGCGTCGGCGACAATCTTTGCATCAGCGGGTTTCCACTCCTGGTCGGCGGCGGCGATTTGAAAACCAGTGAGAATAATGGACGATATTGCGGGGGAGGCGGCTCACTGTGCGATCATCGGATGATCGACCTTTATGGAATAGTCGCTTTGGCTTTGTGCGAGTGCTTTAACAGCCATTCGTAAAGCTCGGCGTCTGCCAGTGCGGGAGTGATGCCGTGGCCTTGGCCGGGTAGGAGCTTGAGTTCGACATCGCGGGCACCGGCGGCTTTGAGTAGCTTGAACATGCGCTCGGAATATTCGGCGGGCACGACTTTATCCTGATCTCCATGGACGATGCGGGCGGGCAGCGGCGCGAGTTTTTTCACCCATTGATCCAAATCAGGAGTGACCTCCTTGGGGCCGCCGTGTCCAATACCACAAGCATGCGGGGCGATGGCGGCAAAGTGCTCCGGGTGCGCCGATGCCCAGGCCCAGGTGCCGTAGCCGCCCATGCTGTAGCCAATGAGATAGACGCGAGTTTTATCGAAACGCACTGTCTTCTCAAGATGGGAAAAGAGCAGTTCGAGATCTGCCGCTTCCCAGGTGTGCGGAGTACCTGGAGCATTTGGCAAAACCTGCGGCAATACGATGAGGAAGGGCTGGGCGATCTGCGTGCTGAAATATTTCAGCGGCGGCTGCCCGCGCAGCATCTCGATGTCCGTGCCACGCTGACCTGCACCATGTAGAAAGATGAGCAAAGGCAGCGGCTTGGCACTGGCAGGGCCACCAGGTGGGCGCTACGGGGATGCCGGTGGTCGCAATGAATTCGTCC
>TBL_comb48_EPIDRAFT_1003793_pt1 | contig 9917 bp, 19 predicted proteins | sample TroBogEpilimnion_37_FD_10681 | JGI IMG/M metagenome (IMG submission 10681)
TGATTGTTTCAAGCGACACAGACTTTTATCAGTTACTGGCACCCAATGTTGTGCAGTACAATGGTATCAGTGACGAGTTACATACACTACAAGGTATTTTAGACAAGAAGGGCAAGTTGGTCATTGACAAGAAAACCAAAGAGCCCAAACGGATTCCCGACCCCAAATGGATCTTGTTTGAGAAGTGTATGCGTGGTGATGCCACAGACAATGTGTTTTCGGCTTATCCAGGTGTGCGTACCAAAGGCACTAAGAACCGAGTGGGCCTACAAGAAGCGTTTGAAGATAGAAACAGCCGAGGATTTGCGTGGAACAATCTCATGCTCCAACGTTGGACCGACCATAACGGGGTCGAACACAAGGTATTGGATGACTATCATCGCAATGTTACTATTGTGGACTTGAGTGCACAACCCGATGATGTTAAAATAAAGATTGCCGAAACTATTGCCGCAAATAGTGTGCCCAAGGCGATTCCGCAAATTGGTACCAAGTTCTTAAAGTTTTGTGGCAAGTATGATTTGAAACGCATCAGCGACAACATACAAGGCTATGTGGACTTTTTATCGGCCCCTTATCCGGAGAAGACATGATTACATTAAAACAATGGCTAGAGCTAGCCAATTATCGAATCACAGAAGGTGAACGTTATTTGTGGGACTGCTACGGCCCAGATACATGTATGTTATCCAGCTGGAATGGCATACATGGACGAGGTGGATACAGCACCGAGATTGTATTTGATACAAAAACACAAACAGTATATGAAGTTGCGGCGCATGACTTTACCAACGATCGTGCTTATCGAATAATCAATCCCCGGTATGCGGATGCACACGCCCAAGAAGCTGCTACACGCAGTGTCGACATGAACACAGCATGGGACGGAGTTGACTACACAGACCTAGACGTTGAAGAAGACTTTACAGAAAAAGCCACTGCCATTGTTAATGGTCAAGATTACGACACACGAGTCATGATACAACTAGATCTCGACAGTGAATTAGAAATGGCGATTTATCGTCGTGCACATCAACTAGATATGACTGTGAACGATTACATACAAATGGCACTAGTGGAATTGATCAAGTCCAAGACACCTACATTATTGGAGACAGTGGATGCTTAATGGACTAACAGGAAATCAATACATTAATACCTCGGGAGGTGCAAGTGGAGGTGGTCCATACTTCAACGCCGATACTCCAGTGCCTGCCCCAGCTAAAGGTGCAATGAGATTTAATAACGCTCGCATTGAAGTATGGGACGGAAACTATTGGGCCCAAATGCATGGAGAATATGGATCAGTAAGTTTAACTCCCGACGCAGTTGAAGCAATTAATTGGGTACGTGCAAAGATTGAAATGGAAAAGAAAATAGAACAACTAGTCAAAGAAAGCCCGACCGTTGCCGACGCCGTGGCCACTGTCGCTGAAAGCCTAGAACGATTGCAAGTTGTTGTAGCACTAGCAAACAAGGAAACAAAATGATTAAATGGTTATGTAACAAAATAGTACGATGGGGTTCAGAGTACGGCAGATGTGATGAAGAAGTATATGCCGTTACCTCCGGTACACCCACTAGACGCAAAGGCCATCGTGCAGGCACAGCTATAGGCGGTGAGGTCACCGACATTCCAAGAACATTTAGATTTGATGTCAGTGTGGGCCGTGGTGGTGTTGTGCTAATTACAAGACGCTATGACGCCAAAAAGGACGAGACTATCGAGATACTAAATGTCATACATGATGACCAAGACATTGCTGCTCAGGTTGGCCAAATTGTAGCAATGGAAATGATCAAGTCATGATTAATCAAAAGATAAACGGTGGTAATCTTAAACGAGAATTAGAACAATACGCACGAGCACAATCGATGCTGGAAACAAAACCTCGTAGTTGGAGATTGCGATTTTTTAACTGGCTCACACAGGGTAGAATAATATTAGAGGAAGAAAACAAAGTGGCAACAAACGCATATCAATCAGTATACGGGCAATTGCAAACCGTAACCTTAGGCAATCCCAGTAGTAACATGAACTTACCAGGTATTACTTTTAAAATAACCAGTGCTAATGGCGGTACGATTATAAGTGTAAACGAAAGTGCGTCATCATATACTATTACGGCCAACGGCAGTTCGGAAGAACTGTACATCATACCCGACGGTGTAGAAGATTTTGACCGAGAACTAGGAAAGATAATTACTATGTATAGGATGAAACAAAAATAATATGGAAGCAATAGCCAAACCAGTAGTCAAAAACAAGTTCTGGATCGTAGAACACGCCGGACACAAAATTGCCACTATCCAAGCCGTAGACGAGGATGGAGGATTTGTATATGTACACGATGACCAACGTGAACACTTTGCCAGTATCAAAATGATCAGCAAAAAATACAATATCGAGTTTGTCAAGGCCGATAAACCCAAACGTGTAGTGGAAAATGATGTGTATGGTTTCCCGGTAAATTCCAATGCCTACAATCAAGTGCTAGATGTGCAACGGTATCTTCCGCTCTATACCAAGCAAAACAAAAGCAAGAGTTTTTATTGTGCCGGATACTATTTGATCAAGTTGGGCAACAACTGGCATCAAAGTCTGTGTCCCAAGTTGATTACTCTAAATAGATACGAATACTTTGGTCCGTTCAAGACTCGAGAGGCCGCTGCCGATACCAAACGAGAACTAAAATGAGCGACAATTTACCATTATCGTTACGAATGTTTAACGATCGAGTGCGAGTCATGACTCAGAGCAATGCCAAGATTCTTACCTTGAATGCCAACGAAGCACACAGTTTGCACACTGAAATTTATTCGTTGCTGACATTGATTGCAGAATTATCAAAAAACAACAACGCTGAACCACTTAGTGGACAAATCAGTATGGATGGCGGTGGATTCAAGTAAAACTACGCATATTACGGTGATAAATAAACTGTAGTTCAAGGAAAAACGATGTCAAGACCCAAACCATCCGTATTGTTAGATTATGTTAACAAGACAACTTATAAAAGCGACCAAGTGTTGGCCAGCGAAGGTATCTGGGCTGTGTTCTATGACGACCAACCTATCAATCTAAAAACTTTTAATACCCTTGTACACTACCCCGGACCCAAGTACAAAAAGGTATCTTTCTCTAACAGTGGCCATGCAATTAACTTGTGCAAGAAGTTAAATACTTTATTCAAGACAGATAAATTTACTGTAGTCTTGTTAAAGCAAGGTGACACAATCTACAAACAATAATCGAGAACAATGGTTAAGAAAATTACTGGTTGATTTTCATAGCCCCAACACAACTCCTCACATATGGTGGTATAACCCCATCAATCCCGCTAGTCTAAGATTGACTAGAAATGGCTATAATTGGATTAAAAAATATACAACCATTCCCACATATCGAGTGGACATACAAGATCGTATATTGCCCAAACAATTATTACAGTTGGAGCGATTGCTCGCCTCTCCTTACATGCTATTGCGTTACGATAGAATCGAACTACTTGACGAAACCACCGCAGTCATGCTACAATTACATGCAGGCGATTTAAACACGTATCTACAAAACCTAGAGGACACGCAATGATAGTAATGGCACCGATAAGCGTAGGAGAATTGATTGACAAAATCACAATCTTACAAATCAAACAGGCACGTATTCAGGACGAGACAAAACAACAAAATATTGAAACTGAATTAAACGAGTTATCAACAATATTTGTAAAACTAGGTATTCCTGATGTTGTTGTGTTAACCGAACAACTTAAAACAGTAAACGAAGAACTATGGGACATAGAAAACTATAAACGTGCCTGTGAGCAAGATCAAAGTTTTGGTGATGGATTTGTCAATGCTGCACGGCAAGTTTATCTTAAAAATGATTTACGTGCTCGAATTAAACGTGAAATTAATACAGTATGCGGTAGTGCTATTATAGAGGAAAAGAGTTACAAATGAGCTATTTAGATGTAATCAAAACCAAATACGACATCAAAGACTACAAAGAGTCAAAGGTCACTATACCCAAGCTACCCACCGAAGGCATTGTGTTAATTGTGGGCACTAGTGGCAGTGGCAAGAGCACAATACTACGAAGTTTAGGCGAGTTAAAACAACCCTACATGGATGACGAAGCCTATGTGATCGATAACTTTAGCACACCCGAACGTGGTGAAGAACTGTTGCTAAGTTGTGGATTAAGAACCATACCTGCTTGGTTTCGCCCGCCCGTTACACTCAGCAATGGTGAACGGCATAGGTTTGAAATGGCAGTGAGTTTAGATCAAGGTATCAATACCATTGATGAATTTACCAGTGTGGTAGATCGGGACACTGCAAAGAGTTTAGCGTATAGTGTTCGCAAGTATTACGACAAACAAAATGACGGTAAGCCGTTATACATTGCCAGTTGCCACAGAGACATTGTAGAATGGCTAGACCCCGACTACGTATATGACACAGATATCTGTGTCTTAGAAAACCGGAGGTCACTTCATCGACTGGGGGGACGACCACCAATTACTCTCACCATCCGCAGCGCAAGTAACACGTATTGGCGGCATTTCGGTAAGTATCACTATTTAGACACTGCCTTGGCCAAAGGTGCACATTGTTATGTAGGCCTAATAGACAACAAGCCTGTGGTGTTTGGTGCAGTGATACATAGCACCAGCGGAACACTACACAGTTATTGGCGTGGTCATAGAACTGTAGTGCTACCCGAGTTTCAAGGCCTGGGCATTGGGTCAGCGTTCTCGGATGCAGTGGCCGAAATATACCACAGTAGGGGATTGTTGTATTACAGCAAGACTGCTCATCCGGCATTTGGTGAGCATAGGAATCGTAGCCCATTATGGCAAGCCACAAGCACCAATGGCAAGAGTCGTGCTGGCAGTTATTTAAACAAAGACGGATCCAAACGGGCCATGCCTGGCTATGGTGGAACTACTGTGGAACGTGATGCGGCTCGTGTGTGCTATTCACACAAATACATTGGAAAAAGTTAGGCACTAGCAAGTTCTTGTTCACCTTGCGGGGTCAAAAACCAAAATCCATCGCCAGGAGTTACAATCAATCCCGCACTTTCCAAACTGTCATAAACACGTTGTTGACTATCTGTAACGCCACGTATGTCTTGTTGGAAGTCTAGTTTATGACTATTAGCAACATCAATTGCTTTCAACAACAATAGTTTGCCATATCCTTGTCCTAGAAAGCGGCCGTCGACTTCTGCTTCATTATTGACATCATCGGTATCAGAATCTCGAACAAAATTAAAATGACCTATGCGTTTGCCCTGAGCCGATAAGGTGATTTGAAAACTACTTGCGAAATTGTCAGGTGTATGTACTGCGAATTGTAGTCCCGATGATTCTGTAAGGATTTCTGTTATTCGCATTATGTGTACACCAAACTGTCTATTCTTTTGTAGCGAATGTTAAATGCGTTCATTAGTAATTCTACTTCGCGCAAACATTGATCTCGTGCCCCGCCAACTATATAAGCACCACTAAAACGTTTTAATTGTGCAATACTGGTCCAATTAACACTAATAGGATCATCTTCCATTTCCTGCATAGCACCCATGATCAAACTCTGTTGTGGAGTGCGTCTGTTAGATGCAGGAAATTGTAATTCTCTACTGTCACTTTTCTTTTGTTGATATAGTTCACGTATAGTGGCAATAATCGTTGCAGGTTCTATCCCGTGATCCATCCAACTACGCAAGTAGCCATAACCTTTGTCCGCTATTTGAACTCTGCGCCAATTCTCCGGAGCAAATCCCGAATCGTCCCAATATTCTTTAATACTTTGTACAGTATCTCCACTGAGTCCTTGATCTTCTGCGTTGACAAACATCAACACCGGACCGGTTTGCTGATTTACAAAATTGATAATTTCTGTGAATACGGAGTTTTCATCACCGTCATTCATGCCTGAATATTCAGGTTGAACATCCACCACTATAACTGGATGTGCTCGGCCTTCTGTAATGATTTCTTGTATACGCATCTTATATTTATGTTGTTTTCCCGCAACAGTCAATTTGTCCAGAAATGGCGATTCCGCTATAATAGAGATATAGTAAGTAATAAGGAGTTAGACAATGACGCAGGCACTTTTTGAAAACACTGTAAAAAATCAAGTTCTAGCATACGACACAGATGCAAAACCCAGCTTCGTTAACGGTACTCTTTTTGTAGAGTTTGTTGCCGATGCTGATTTCACTGTAGAATCAAAAGCACGTCAGGTGCTTGACGAGCTCAAGTGCCTTAATTACCAAGTTCAAATGGCCGGCCCCATCGGCAACGAATACGCATACGATTTTGTTGCGTAATCGCAACACCACGTTTGCTCAGAAAAGACGTTTAAGTTATAATAAGATATAGTGAAAAACAAGGAGTTGGCAATGATTCGAGATTACGGAATGTATACCCCGGAAGGCAATGCTGCGGTTCACGGTATTGTTTTATTAAGTCGTGTACACGAAGAGAGTTGGCTCTGCACTTGGCAAGCCCTAGTAAACCTTGCTCAAGAACCTGGCTTTGAAGAAGCCATGGACACTATGGTTCGTGAGATAGTTTACGACGCCTGCCGATTCACAACAGATTTTTATGTCTAAATTGACACGAAATGACAATCGCAATATAATACATTTTTAACTAGGAGAAAGCAATGGCAGTATCAGAACACCGCACCGTATCCCCGAGCGAAGCACGTAGTCGCGTTTTACGTTGTTTTAAGAATAAACGTCCAGTATTTTTATGGGGCCCTCCCGGCATCGGTAAAAGTGAACTGGTAGCAGACTTGACCGAGGAACTTGGCGGACACATGATCGACTTGCGTCTTGGACAAATGGAGCCTACAGACATTCGTGGTATTCCATTCTTTAACAAGACAAACGAAAAGATGGATTGGGCTCCTCCAATTGATTTGCCCGACGCTGAACTTGCCGATCAGTATCCCATTGTAGTATTGTTCTTGGACGAGATGAATAGTGCAGCACCTAGCGTACAGGCAGCTGGTTATCAACTTATTCTTAACCGACGCATTGGTAAGTATGTGCTTCCAGACAATGTTGTGATTGTTGCGGCTGGTAACAGAGAATCTGACAAAGGTGTCAGTTACAGAATGCCTAGCCCGTTGGCAAATCGTTTTGTACACATGGAAGTCAAGTGTGACTTTGATAGCTGGTTCCAATGGGCAGTTAATCACAATGTACATCAAGATGTTGTAGGTTATATTGGCTTTGCTAAACAGGCTCTTATGGACTTTGATCCAAAGAGTGCTAGTCGTGCATTCGCTACTCCACGTAGCTGGAGTTTCGTGAGCGACTTCTTGCAAGACGACGATGCTAGTGATGCCGAACTTACAGACTTGATTGCAGGCACTGTTGGTGAAGGTACTGCTATTAGTTTTATGGCACATCGTAAGGTGGCAGGTCAAATGCCCAAGCCCGAAGATGTGTTGAGCGGTAAGGTCAAAGAGCTTAAAGTAAAAGAAGTCAGTGCCATGTACAGTTTGACAATCTCCATGTGCTATGAATTGCAAGATCAGTACAAGAAGTTGGGCAAAGAAAAACTTGCCGACTGGCATGCACAGGCCGACAACTTCCTGGGCTTTATGATGGCAAACTTCTCAACAGAGTTGGTGGTTATGGGTGCACGAGTTGCGTTGACAACTTACAACTTGCCCATGGTACCAGGCAAGATGAAGAACTTTGATGAGTTTCACAAGCGTTTTGGCAAGTACATTATTGCTGCTAGCGGTAAGTAAACAAAGGGGCTTCGGCCCTTTTTTTAATATGCGATATTTAATTTTATTGTCATTGCTAACTGGTTGCTCGGCGCCCTTGATGTTGGGTGCTGGCATGGCCAGTACCGCTACTGTGGCCACAACAGGAAGCAGTCCCACAGACATTGCATTGAGTCGTGCTCGTGACCAAGATTGTCAAACCATACGATTTCTAAAAGGTGAGTCGGTATGTCGAGATATTCCACAGGACAATACTGGTATAAATGCAATGGAACGTGCCTTTGCAAAAAGACAACAGTCAAATTGACCTTTAATGACAAATGCTATATAATATAAACATAGTAAGAAATAAGGAATACAAATGTCAGAAACAACATTAGCAGAAAAAGCCAAAGTTAAAACAGTTACCGATCCCAAAGTAGATGCCAGTGCACGAGATAAATTGGTCACTGCACGTATCGGTCTACTACTCAAGGCTCCGTTCTTTGGTAACCTTGCTACTCGTTTGACATTGACCAATGCCGATGAATGGTGCGGTACTGCTGCCACCGACGGCAGACGTTTCTACTACAATAGCGAGTTCATTAACAAGATGCCGTTAAAACAAGTGGAGTTCTTGTTTGGTCACGAAGTGTTGCACGTGGTGTATGATCACATGGGTCGCAATGGTGAACGTGATAGAAAAATTGCCAACATTGCTGCTGACTTCTGCGTTAATGCAGATTTGTTAGAACAACGTGTTGGTGAAAAGATTCCTGTGGGCTTATATGACCAAAAGTATGCCGGTTGGAGCATGGAAGAAGTCTATGACGATTTGATGAAAAATGCTGACAAGATGGAAATTGAGCAGTACATTGACAAGTTATTAGACGAGCACTTGGATGGTGACGGCGAAGGTGAAGGCGAGGGCAACGGTGAAGGCGAGGGCAACGGTGAAGGCGAGGGCAAAGATGGCAAAGGCCGTCCCAAACTCACTGAAGAAGAACGTAAACAAATACGTGACGAAATCAAAGATGCAGTACTGCAAGCTGCTCAGGCAGCAGGTGCAGGCAACTTGCCCGGTGGTGTTAAACGTCTTATCAAAGACTTGACCGAGCCACAAATTTCATGGAAAGAATTGCTAGAGCAACAGATCCAATCCACTATCAAGAGTGACTACACCTTTGCACGTCCCGGACGTAAAAGCTGGCACATGGATGCTATCCTGCCCAGTGCAAAGCCCGGTGAAACAATTGACGTGGTTATCGGTATTGACACATCTGGCTCAATTGGTCCCGAAGACTTAAAAATCTTCTTCTCCGAAATCAAAGGTATCATGGACTCATACACCGAGTACAATATCTTTGTCATGGGTTGGGATACTGCGGTTGGTGGTACCAAATTGTTCACAAGCGAAAACATGGAAGACATTACCAGCTTCGACCCACAAGGTGGTGGTGGTACTGATCCACATTGCGTTTGGAACTACTTGATTGAGAATGGAATGGAGCCTAAGAAACTTATTATGTTCACAGACTATTGCTTCTTTGGATGGAACCCAGCCGAAGTTGAAAACTATGCGGACACAGTTTGGATCATTAAAGGCAATCCCAGCGCCGAACCAGAATTTGGGATTTGGGCACATTACGAAGAGGCGAAAAAGTAATGTATATAACTAACTACACTGGAGAAATCCAGTTGCCATACGACGCAGAGTTGCTGGTATGGCTCCAACAAACTTATCCACATTCACGCTATATAGCAAAGGAACTTAAATGAAATTTACTACATTTATGGAAAAAACTGACAAGTTTATGAATAAACTTAAAACGGTCATTATGTACGGCAACACCAAAGTCGCATATTTTATGATAGGTGCAATGACCATGATCACTATCGACTATTTTGGTCGAGGTGACTGGTTTAATACTGCACTTGGTGTTGTTATTGTATCTGTTTTTTACTTTACTGAAAGAGACGCAAATGGCCAAAAAGCTCAATAAAGACACGCCCGAAATCAATTCCGTAGACGCAGACTTACGGGATGTGTTAGAAGATGTAACCGGGGTCAAGAAAGAACAGGAAGTTATCTACCATAATGCGCCCGAAGATTTAGATACCGCACGTGAACGCATTATGGAACTGGAAATGCGTTTGGGCGATTTACATCGTGCCTG
>TBL_comb48_EPIDRAFT_1003796_pt1 | contig 9912 bp, 9 predicted proteins | sample TroBogEpilimnion_37_FD_10681 | JGI IMG/M metagenome (IMG submission 10681)
TCGATGAGTTTCTTGACCTTGCGGATATCCATGTCTCTTCCTCGTCGAACGATCAGTAATTAGGAGTGAGCGCGCAGGGCGGCGTCGAGCGCGAGTTCGTAGCCGAGAGGGCCCAAACCAACGATGACGCCTGCGGCGAGCGCGGACAGATGCGAGTGATGGCGGAACGCCTCACGGGCGTACACATTCGAAATGTGGACTTCGTAAAACGGGATGCCCACCGCGGCAAACGCATCGCGCAGTGCAATGCTGGTATGGGTGTAGGCGCCGGCATTAACGATAATCGCGTCAAATCCCTGCGCTTTCGCGCCGTGGATCCGCTCGATCAATTCGTGTTCGGCATTGGATTGAAATCCAACGACGGTCGAACCGCGACCTGCGGCCACCGCCTCCAAATGACCGAGGATGTCGGCCAGAGTTTGGTTGCCATAGGTGCCCGGTTCGCGGGTGCCCAACAGGTTTAGGTTCGGTCCGTTGAGGACCAGAATGCGTGCCATCGGCCCCCCGGAGCCGGTGTGTCGGACGGGCAGTCTAACCAAAAAAACGAGGAATTACGCATTTCGTCCGTATTTGCTGCGATCCGCGCCTATCCTGCAAACAACGCGCGAATCGCAATGTTGCATTTTTACGTCAGTTGGGGTTCGTCGGTTCCTTGGTCGGGTAGGCGGCTGCCACCGCGTCCAGTGCGGCCGGTACGTCCTTGCGGTCGAGGGTGCCGGCGTCAAAGCGGTAGAGGATATCCAAGGTGGCCCGTAGGTTACGTTCATGCAACTCGCCGAGGTGAACCGTCAGTACTCGTCCGTGTGAGTCGACAAAGGCGCTAAACGGTAACGCCATCGATTCGACTCCGTACGCCTTCGCCGCCTCGAGCGCATCGTCTTCGCCCACCAGCACGTCGTACGATAGCGGTATCTTCGTTATAAATTTCGCCACATCTTGCGGGAAATCGACGGCAATTCCGATGATTTTGAGCCCACGATCGGCGTAGTCCGCCTGGATTTGGTTGAGTAATGGAATCTCTTTGCGGCAGGGGCCACACCACGTCGCCCAGAAGTTGACGAGTTGCGGATGACCGTCCCACTCGGTGATGGAATGGCGCTTGCCATCGAGGCTGCTGAGCGTGAATTCCGGTCGTGAGGCGGGGACGGTGCCGTCGACGTGGGCGCTCACGGCGCCGGAGGCGACGAGGGTCTGGGCCGTCTGTGTGTGACGCTGGTACACGTAGGCGCTGACCACTGCGAGACCGATCACGGCGAAGCCGGTGTAAGCAAGACGCAACGCGGGTGGAGTTTTCACGGGGCAGCCTCAAAAGCGGTCAAATGGTTCAGGAATTGATCGGCGTTGACGAAGCCAACGAGACGAAATGCGCGCCGCTCCGCCCCATCGGCTTTCATGAAGGCCGTGGTGGGGGGGCCGAAGATCTCGAACCGGTGCAACAGGGCCTGGTCGTCGGCAGAGTTCGACGTCACGTCAGCCCGAAGGATCAGATACCGACCCAAGGCCGCCGCAACGCGCGGGTCATTGAAGGTGTGCGCATCCATCTCTTTACAGGAGACGCACCAGTCTGCCGAAAAATCCAACATGATCGGGCGGCCAGTCGCCGCCGCCTCCGCCAGCGCTTGATCGAGTTCGGCGCTACTGTGGATGGCTCGGAACGGAAGGGATTTCGCCGGGGCGTCCCCCCAACGGGTGCCTCGAGACGGATGCAGAGGATCCGTCCCGCCGAGCAGGCCGCTGACCAAGAGCACCGCCGCAACAGCCGCGCACAGCAGGATCGCGACGCGGCGAGGCACCGAACGCTGCCCGGCCCGGCGACCCACTCGAGCGAGCACGACCGCGGCTGAGGCGACCACTGCCGCCCAACCGATCATCGTGACCTGGGCGGGCACGAGACGATCCAGCATCCAGACAGCGACCCCGAGGAAAACGACGCCGAACAGCGCCTTAACTGTTTCCATCCAAGGTCCGGACTTCGGCAGTAGGCGTCCGGCCGAGGCGCCGACGAGCAGCAAGGGCGTGCCCATACCCAGCGATAAGGCGCCGAGGGCAAGCGCGCCGCGACCGATGGCGCCGACCTGCCCGATGACGACGAACGTCGCCACGAGTGGGGGAGCAATACAGGCGGTCACGATCAGCGAGGACAGTGCGCCGAGTAAGGCGGTTGAGGCGAAGCGACCGCCGCGTATGCGGCCGCTCAGATCGGCGAACCGAGTCTGCCATGCCGAGGGTAGCGCCAATTCGTATAGACCGAACATCGCCAGCGCAAGGGCTACGAAAAGGGCGGCAAAGAGCGCAATGATCCAGGATTGCTGGAAGAACGCCTGGGACTGAGCGCCGACAGCGGCAAACGCCACGCCCACGGTCGTGTACGTCACGGCCATGCCGCCCACATAAGCTACCGAGAGTCCGAAGGCGCGCCGGTTAGAGGCCCGAGGCCCATCGCCGGCGATGATGCCGGCGAGGATAGGGACCATCGGCAGCACACACGGCGTAAACGCGAGGAGCAGGCCGAAGAACCAAAAACTGGCGAGAACGACCCACCAATGCGCGGTACGGACCACCGTGGCCAGGCGGTCTTGCTCCGCCCCGGCAGAGCGGGTGCTGACGTCGTTACCGAGTCCGGCGTCAGGCCGCAGGGTCAATGCGACCGTCTGTGGCGTGTAACACAGCCCGGCATCCGCACAGCCTTGGTACGTGACCTGCACCTGGCCGGGCGCCGGGCCGGTGTAGGGGACGAGCACGTCCACGTCGCCGCGGAAGACCGCCTGATCGCCGAAATACTCGTCGTGGTGTGTTTCACTGGCGGGCCACTGCGGATTGCCGAGTGCGGTCGGTGCGGCAACCTTAAAATGCATCCGCTCGCGATACAGGTAGTATCCCGGCGTAATCGCCACGCGAACGTCGATGGCCGTCCCTTTGAGGGCTGCCGTCGCCTGGAAGGCCTGTTCGGCGGGCAGGAACTCGGGCGACGGTGCCGCCGAGCTCTGAGCGACCGTGGGCCGCACGAGCTTGCCGAGCAGTCCGCCGGGCGCCGGGCGCCCCGATGAACTCGGCGCGGGCGGGCGGGGTGCGGCCGCCGGGGGTAAGGCGACGTGCGCTGTCCACGTTTGAGGGGGATAGCACAGCCCGGCATCCGCGCAGCCCTGCAGGCGCAGTTTCAGCGCGATGTCCGAAACGGAGGCGGAACGGTGGTAGGGCACGTGCACCGTGAAGTTGCCGCGGAAAATCTTCTGCTCGCCAAAATACTCGTCGCTGTGCGGGAGCCCGGGCGGAAAAACGGCCGGATCTAGGCTCACGCCGTCCGTATCGGTACTGAAATCAAAGCGCTTACGATACAAATAGTAGCCATCGGCTACGTGATAGGTCACCGCCACCGACTGATCGTCGGCGACGGCGTCATACCGATAAGCCTCGCTGGCTTTGAGAAAAGTCGGCTCGCCGGCGACGGTGGTGGATACCGCGGCCACGCACATTAAAAGGGCAAAAAAACCCTTTTTTGGCGCGGACAAGTTATTGAAAAAAATCACTTTTTAAGCCTTTTCCTGAGGTTTTTCCAGGTGGGGTGGTCGCGCGCGGGCCTCCTCGAGGGCGCAGCAGCGATTTCGGTTAGGCGGCCTTGAAATGCTCCAGTTCGTCGCTATATTTAGCAGCCGTTAGGGGAGAGTGCTAACAATGACTCCCCTCGGGACCCCCAACCGGGGTCGCATCAAATTCTACTGGCTCCTGAAGGAGGACAAACAAAATGTCGAAGATTCGTCCGCTGCATGACCGAGTGATCGTTAAGCGGGAAGAAGACGAGCGCAAGTCGCCGGGCGGCATCGTGATCCCGGATTCTGCGTCTGAGAAGCCGAGCAAGGGCCGCGTTGTGGCCGTGGGCACCGGCAAGATCCTCGAGGACGGCAAGGTTCGTCCGCTCGACGTGAAGGTCGGTGACAAGGTGCTCTTCGGCAAGTACAGCGGCACCGAGGTCAAGGTCGACGGTGATGACGTGCTCGTGATGCGTGAGGAAGACATCCTCGCGGTCCTCGAGAAGTAATCCGCTCCCCGTCCGGCAACAGAATTCAGAGGAATAGAGAACATGGCAGCTAAAGAAGTACGTTTTGGTGATGACGCCCGCTCCCGCATGGTGAAGGGCGTGAACATCCTGGCGAATGCCGTTAAGGTCACGCTCGGTCCCAAGGGCCGCAATGCGGTCTTGGACAAGAGCTTCGGCGCCCCGACCGTGACGAAGGACGGTGTGTCGGTCGCCAAGGAAATCGAACTGAAGGACAAGTTCGAGAACATGGGCGCGCAGATGGTGAAGGAAGTCGCGAGCGCGACGTCCGACGAGGCCGGCGACGGCACCACCACCGCGACGGTGTTGGCTCAGGCGATCGTCCGTGAAGGCCTGAAGGGTGTCGCCGCAGGCGTCAACCCGATGGACCTGAAGCGTGGCATCGACCTCGCGGTGACGACCGCGGTGGAAGAGCTCAAGAAGCTCTCGAAGCCCTGCAAGGACACGAAGGCCATCGCGCAGGTCGGCACGATCTCCGCAAACTCGGATGAGAGCATCGGTAACACGATCGCCGAGGCGATGGAAAAGGTCGGTAAGGAAGGCGTGATCACCGTTGAAGAGGGCTCGGGCCTCAACAACGAACTCGACGTCGTCGAGGGCATGCAGTTTGATCGCGGCTACCTGTCGCCTTACTTCATCAACAACCAGGCGAATCAGACGGCCGAGCTCGACAAGCCGTTGATCCTTCTGTACGACAAGAAGGTCTCGAACATTCGCGAACTGCTCCCGATTCTCGAGGGCATTGCGAAGGCTGGTCGTCCGTTGCTGATCGTGGCGGAAGACGTTGAGGGTGAGGCTCTGGCCACGCTCGTCGTCAACACCATCCGCGGCATCGTGAAGGTCGCTGCGGTCAAGGCGCCGGGCTTCGGCGATCGCCGTAAGGCCATGCTGCAGGACATCGCGATCCTGACCGGCGGCACCGTGATCTCCGAGGAAGTGGGTCTCTCGCTCGAGAAGGCCACGTTGAACGACCTCGGCGAAGCCAAGAAGATTGTCGTGGAGAAGGAAAACACCACGATCATCGACGGCGCCGGCAAGGGTTCCGAGATCAAGGCGCGCGTGGCGCAGATCCGTGCTCAGGCCGAAGAAGCCACCTCGGATTACGACCGCGAGAAGCTGCAGGAGCGCGTTGCGAAGCTCTCGGGCGGCGTGGCCGTGATCAAGGTCGGTGCTGCCACCGAGATGGAAATGAAGGAAAAGAAGGCGCGCGTCGAAGACGCACTGCACGCTACCCGCGCAGCTGTCGAGGAAGGCGTGGTTCCGGGTGGCGGTGTTGCCCTGATCCGCGTTCTCAAGTCGCTCGAGAAGCTCTCGGTCGACAACGATGACCGCAACTTCGGCATCCGCATCTTGGCTCGCTCGATCGAAGAGCCGCTCCGTCAGATCGTCACCAATGCCGGTGTCGACGCTGCCGTCGTGCTCAACAAGGTCCGCGAAGGCAAGGGTAACTTCGGTTACAACGCCGGTTCGGGCGAGTACGGCGACATGATCGAAATGGGCATCTTGGATCCCACCAAGGTCACGCGTCTGGCGCTGCAGAACGCTGCGTCGGTAGCGGGTCTGTTGCTCACGACCGAGGTGATGATTGCCGAGGCCCCGAAGGATGACGACCACTCGCACGGTGCGCCGGGCGGAATGGGCGGCATGGGTGGCATGGGCGGAATGGACATGTAATTCCGCTGTCGGGTGGCGCAGGCCGCCCGACACATTGTCCAACGGCAAGGCCCCGCATGCGGGGCCTTGCCTTTTTTATGGCACTCAATTTAGCGACGGTTTGAAATCGCGGTCGGCGCCCGCCACACGGGACGGGGTTACCCCCGCGCAGGCCACCGACCGCAGGGCTTAGACGATGCCGAGACGTTTTTGAACGTCTTCGAGTGGCACGCCCTTGGTTTCCACTACCATCGTTTTGACCCATACCAACTGCAGGACCATCATTCCGCAGAAGAATAAGAAGACGGTCGATGGCGCGAACGCGGTGACCATCTTCGGAAAGAAGGTGGTCAAAAGTGCCGCGAACACCCAATGGGTCGAACTTCCCAGCGCTTGCCCCTCTGCACGATGGCGGTTGGGGAAGATCTCCGCGATGAATACCCAGATGACGGCGCCTTGGCCGATCGCGTGGGCCGCAATGAACGCGAAAATACAAACCGGCACGATCGCGACCTGGCCACTGGCAAAAGCCCAGGCGACCAGCCCGAGCGAGACGATGTAGCCGAATGAGCCGATATAGAGCAGCGTGCGCCGACCCAGTCGGTCGATCAGCCACAGTCCCACGAACGTGAATACGAGGTTCGTGATGCCGATGCCCACCGATTGCAGTAAGGCAGCCTGACTGCCGAGCCCGGTCAGTTCAAAGATGCGGGGCGCAAAGTAGAGAACGGCATTGATGCCCGAGAGTTGATTGAAAAAAGCGATGAGAAACGCGAGCGTAATCGGGGTGCGCAATGAGCGTGTCCAGAACGCGCCACCGGCGTCGTAAGCGCGGTCGCTCGAAAGGATGTCAGCGGCGCGAGCATCGATCTCCGACGCGCTGGCGGTCGGGTCGATCAGGCGGAGGACCGACTTGCCGCGCGCAGCATCGCCGCGGCGTACGAGCAGCCAGCGCGGGCTCTCTGGCAGCGTAAAACTGAGCAAGGCGTAGGCAAGAGAGGGGATGGCGGCCACCCCGAGCATCCAACGCCACGCGTTCTCCCCCGTTCCCGCCAGCAGTGCATTCGACAGATAGGCGATGACAATCCCGAAGACGATGTTGAACTGGAACATCCCGGCCAACAGTCCGCGACGCGACGGGGGAGCGATCTCCGAGATATAGAGCGGCGCCACCACGGTCGACATGCCGATGCCCAGGCCGCCGATGGCTCTCGCCAGAATGAATGCACCGACGTCATTGGCGAGCGCCGACCAGAGCGCCGAGACGACGTACAGCAGGCCGATAAAGCTCAGCGTGAACTTGCGCCCCCAGCGATTGGTGGGCCAACTGCCGATGAGGGAGCCGATCACCGTGCCGTACAGCGCTGAGGATATGGCGACGCCGTGCAATCCCGGCGTGAGGTGCCACAACGTCTGAATTTTTTGCTCCGCACCGGATATCACGACGGTATCGAAGCCAAACAGAAAACCCGCAAGCGCCGACGTGATCGACCAAAGCAGGATGCGCGTGCCGATGGGTGCGCGAGTCATTGTCCTGTCCATGAAGCCCCCAATGTTGTTCGTATGCCAGGCACCCACGTTCTCGCCGTCGGAAGGCGACGGAAAACCCCGATCCCCGAGCGCCCACCATGACGGTATCGTTTCGCGCTTGCAATCGATTCCGTCGGCAGTTGCGCCGCCTTCCGGGTAAGTCCCACAATATCCGGTGACCTACGCGCCGATCGCGCCGTACTCTGGGGGATGATCTTGAAGAGCAAGGGTGGGCATCGCGCTCCAGCGAAGATGGCAGATATCGCGACGCTGGCAGGGGTGTCACCGTCCACCGTATCGCGCGCCTTAGCCGGTAGTCCGCTGGTGGCGAAGAAAAAACGCGACGAGATCCTGCGTCTCGCCCGGGAGGCGGGGTACGTCGTCAACACGACCGCCCGCAATCTGCGTCTGAAGCGAACGGAAACGATCAGTGTTGTTATCCCGTTGGCGCATGAGGCCAGTCAGCCACTGACCGATCCATTCTTCGTTGAAATGTTGGGCTATTTGGCGGATGCCATCACTCAGCGTGGCTATGGCGTCCTTCTGCAGAAGATCGTGCCGCCGATGGGGGACTGGTTGCCGACGCTCGTCGCCTCGGGTCGGTCGGATGGGGTCATCGTTATCGGCCAAAGTACGGAGCACCGGGTCCTCGAGGAAGTGGCCGGGTATTACCGCCCCTTGGTGGTCTGGGGTGCGCCCGCCGCACACCAGAACTACTGCACCGTCGGTACCGATAATGCCGCCGGCGCGATGCGCGCCGTGGAGCACCTCCTGCGGTTGGGTCGCCAACGCATCGTGTTCTTCGGTGATCCGTCCTTGCCGGAGATCGGGCTGCGTTACGAGGGTTACCTCGCAGCATTGGAAAACGCGCGTCGACCCTTGGAAGCGGCGAATATCGTGCCCGCGCATCTGACGGCGGATACGGCGTATACGGCCATGAGTGAATTGCTCGCCCGCAAAGTGCCGTTCGATGCGGTGTTCGCGGCGAGCGACCTGATCGCCATCAGCGCGATTCAGGCGATTACGGCCGCTGGGAAGTCCGTTCCGAACGACATCGCCGTTGTCGGCTTCGACGACATTGCACTTGCGGCCCACAGTAATCCGGCGCTGACCACGGTACGACAAGACTTGGAGCGTGGTGCCCATACGATCGTCGACCTGATGTTTCGACGTCTCGGTGGCGAGGATGCGCCATCGGCGACGTTGTCGGCCGAATTGATCGTGCGCGAGTCGTGCGGCGCTAAATTGCGGTGCTGAGCGCGGCGATCCGGGACAGCGTGGCATGAAAGATCGTTTGCAAACGATTGCAATTCGTGGATCAATAGGATCATAACGTGAAGGCGACACCCGAGCGGCGGGTGTCTGTAGGAGGGGGTATGAGCGAAGACATGAAGGCGTCGGCGCCGCATAACGTCGCGGCGATCCGTTGGCTCACCTGTTTGATGTTTTTCATGTTTGCGATGACCACGGACGCCGTCGGCGTGATTATCCCGAAGGTCATCGCTGAATTTGGCCTGAGTCAAACGACGGCCGGTGCGCTGCACTACGGCAGTATGGCCGGCATCATGGGTGCCGGGCTCTTGCTCGGCTTTCTCGCGGATCGTTTTGGCCGCAAGTGGACGATCTTATTGGGGTTGGCGGTCTTTGCAATGACTGCGTTCAGCGTGCCCGCGGCCAGCAGCTTTCCGATGCTCTTGGTGCTGATCTGCTGTGCTGGCATCTCGATCGGCGTGTTCAAAACGGGCGCACTTGCACTCGTGGGTGACTTGTCGGTTTCGGCCACCGAACTGACGAGCACGATGAACCTCGTGGAAGGCTTTTTTGGCGTCGGCGCAATCGTCGGACCGTTGGTGGTCAGTGTGTTGGCAGGCCAGGGTGTGTCATGGCGCTGGCTGTACGTGATTGCCGGGGCGCTGTGTTCGCTCCTATTCTTGATCGCGGCGTTGGCGCGGTATCCATCGGCGCCGCAAGCAGCGCTCAGCGAGCGCCGATCCGCCGCGACCGCGCTGAAACTGGTGTCGAACCCTTACGCATTTGGCTTCAGCGCTGCGGCGTTTCTCTACGTCGCGGTGGAGTGCGCGATCTATGTGTGGATGCCAACGTTGCTGAGCGGTTTGAAGGGGGCATCGTTGGCGTTGGCCGGTTATGCGTTGCCGGCATTCTTCATCATGCGTGCCGCTGGGCGCTTCGTGGGTGCTTGGCTACTGCGTACGTTTGAGTGGTCCTTGGCCCTCTTGATCAGCGCCGTGGCTATTTTCCTCTGTTTCGCCGGAAGCGTCTGGCTTGGGCTTGAGGGGGCGCTCTACCTGTTGCCGCTGTCCGGCCTCTTCATGTCCATCGTTTACCCCACGATCAATTCCAAGGGGATCGGCTGTTTTGCGGCATCCGACCAAGGATCGGTCGCGGGCGTCATTCTCTTCTTTACCTGTCTGGGCGCGATTCTGGGACCGATGTCGATGAGTCTGATCAGCGACGCGGTCGGGGATCCGGCGGTCGGCTTTCAGTTGGCGTCCGGCTTCTGTCTGGTGTTTGTGGGCGGGGCGATCTACAACGCGGTGCGTAAACCGGCGCATGCGCGCCTTGCGCAAAACGAGAGCGGGAACTAGTCGCCAGCCGGTCGGACGCTGGGGTGCTTTCCCACCCGGAACGGAGCGGTCACCGGCCCGAAGGGTGAC
>TBL_comb48_EPIDRAFT_1003798_pt1 | contig 9908 bp, 9 predicted proteins | sample TroBogEpilimnion_37_FD_10681 | JGI IMG/M metagenome (IMG submission 10681)
TCACACCAACCTCGAGAGATGTTTTTCTGATCACCATTAGGCCCTACGGGTTGATCAGAACTATCGTCCAGCAACAGACCGACCTCGGCCACCATCGCTGACCACCATTCCGTGGACTAGCGCCTCCCAAAGACTGAGGGGGGTGCTATTTACTGTTGTAATGTGAATAAAGGAGTTATGCCATGCGCATGAGAAAAGACTCCCTCATCGATCAACGGATGGGTCGCCGTTTTGGCGGCGGACGCCGGCGTTACAGTCCAAAAGTTATTGCTGGGGCAGTTTTACTCTTGGCAATTCCTCTGGTGGCGACCTCCTTAGCATCTCAAGTGACAATCAATGGCACAGAGGGCGGTGCGATTGAATTTGGTCAAGGAAATCAGATCACACTTGCTTGTGATACGTCGATACAAACATCTGTTGGAGAAATTTGGAGTAGTTCTGTCACGAACTTTATCGTTGACACAATTACGCTAACCAACTTAGATGTGAATAATAATTACCAAACTGGAACGGTTTCTAATCAGGGTTGTGGCGGAAAATCTTTGAAAGTGGCTTTATACGATACTTCCAGCGTACAGACAGCTATCGGCCAGGATGGTTCCACTTATGTTTCATTTGCAGTCCCAACGAGTGATCAAAGTATCACTCCATTGACGGGCAGTGCTGGTGGAGCAAATAACATTTCAGCTAGCCTCATTAATTCTAAAGTCACTGTTACAAGCACATCCGTATCGGGAAGTGCCATTACATATACATACACCTCTAATTCCTACACGACCACGTATCCATTCGTCGTGGGTGACTACGTGACCATCACAGGCTTCACGAGCACTTCCTCTGGCTGCAATTATGCGGGGGCACTAGTTTCGGCCATCGGTTCTGGAACGTTCACAATTACGCAATCTGGAACCACCTGCATCACCAATTCCCAGAGCACTTCCGCCTTTGGAAAGGGCGTAATTCAGCTGACCTTGCCTGCCTCAAGTCTGAACTTCTATGCGACCAGAGTTGGCCGGGTTTCCCTCGAGTCGAACTAGGGAGCGTGACCCCCAAACAGATGGAGTGTTGATTGGCGATACAAAGGGTTTTTCTCTCTATTTTGATACCACTAGACGAGGCAGGAGCCAGAAATGCTTGGATTGAATCTCAACGCTGAGGATGAACTTCCTTCATCCCCTAAGAAGCAGAAGCGGGGCAAAGGCCCTAAGTTCATCTTGGGAGCAGTCGTACTTCTCGTCATTCCTATTGTCGGCACCTCTCTTGCATCCAATGTCACGGTAAACGCGGGCAGCATTACCTTCGGTCAGGGCTATTCAGCTGCGGTCGCATGTTCAGATACGGTCAATATTTCACCTGCTGCTGTTTATGTATCCTCGTCCTTTAAAGTTGAGACCCTTACGGTTACTGGAATTGATACACGCTCAACGGACAGTGGTACTCATAAAGGTTGCGGCGGCAAGACTCTTACAATCTCAGCGATCGATTCGACTACTGGCACCGCTCTCTCCAATGGTTCCGTAACTTTTACTCTGCCAACAGCGTCTGGTGCGGCGACTTCACTCACCGGAGCTAACCCCTTCGACTCCGGTGCCGCGGCATCGGACACTCTAATTATTCCTATAACCACCTCTTTCGCCGCTGCTAACATCAATGCATTCACAGTTCAAGAGCAGTAAAACCTCTGTCGGAATTCGAGAAAGCTGGAAGACGAAATGCCAGGATTAAATCTTTATTCAGAAGAGGAGTTTTCATCCTCTGGAAAAAAGCAGAAGGCGGGCAAAGGTCCGAAGTTGATCTTGGGAGCAATCGTGTTAGTTCTTGTGCCGATTGTTGGAACTTCTCTTGCATCAAATGTCACCGTAAACGCTGGAAACATCACATTTGGTCAGGGTTATTCGGCTGCTGTGGCATGTTCAGGTACCGTCAACATCAGTCCAGCTACTGTGTATCAATCTTCCGCCTTTAACGTCCAAACACTCACGGTGACGAATATTAATACTGTGCAAACGAGTGGTGGTGTCGGTTGTGGTGGACGAACTCTCGTAATCTCAGCGATCGATTCGACTACTGGCACCGCTCTCTCCAATGGTTCCGTAACTTTTACTCTGCCAACAGCGTCTGGTGCGGCGACTTCACTCAGCGGAGCTAACGCGTTTAACTCTGCCGCGACGAATCCCGACACCCTGACCATTCGAGTGTCTAGTGCGTTCCTGGCAACTAATGTCGGCGGATTCACGATTCAAGAACAATAAAGATAGTTAATCTGTAGATGACCCTGTCCCAACCCATCCGGGTATTGGGTTCATCGCTGGACTTGATTCATTCGCCATCCTCTTCTGATGAGATGACGTTGATAACGCTATCCAATCGAAGTGGCGAGAAGTCATTATTGATTTCAAAGCGCGGGATGCTGGAAGTAAATCCTGATCTATACGTGCTGGCCCCGAAGGAACGCGTGGTCCAAACGCAAAGCCGAATCAAGAGGTTCTTTCGTGTTATTGGTTTGGTTTTAGCCTGGCTTCTCACGGCTGTGCTCTTGACGTTTGTAACACTTGATTTAACAGGTGTTGTACAGGCAAGAATTGTTGTCACCGGTTCAATGGCACCCGCCATTAATCCCGGAGATGTGGTTCTGACTATGTCGCCCGATAATGTCATGCCAGTTAAGGGGAGAATTGTTACCTATCAAGGCCGCAGACTGGATGGAACGCCCGTTGCGCTCTTTTCCCACAGAGTTATCAGTGGAAATGCTCAAGATGGTTTCGTTGTCAAAGGCGATGCAAATCCTTCAGCCGATACCCAAAAGCCAACAATTAAAGATATTTTGGGTGTTGTTGTATTAACTATCCCGTGGGTTGGACATTTACTTGATCCCAAGATTTTGGTACTCGCATTACTTGGACTATTTGGCCTCTGGCTTATCTGGGATGCCTTCCGTGAGGAAGAATAAACTCGCTTTAGGAGTTGCTTGGTTTTTTCTTGCGACCTTCTTCTCACTCAATATTGCCTCAGCGGCCGATGTTCCCAATTTGTCTTGGGAGCGAGGACGGGAACAATCCATTGCCTTGGGCGGAAACACCGCAAGCCAACTGTGGACAATCTCACTCGCCGGCCCGTCAGGGAAAAACCTCACATTTTCTAGATCGAGTTCAAATTCTTCTGGCTTTTTTGTTTATCACGTATTCATTCCTCTTGATTATCCGGTCGGAACATATGATGTAAAAGTTGAGTCACCTAACGAATCAAATGTTGTCGCGCACGTCAAAGTTGAATTAGCCCAAAGTTATGATCCGCTTTCCGATCCGAGGGCTGTGGGCGGACTTGCGGTGCTTGCATTCTCTTTACTATCGGCCTTCTCTTCTTCAAACAGAGCCGGGGGCGTAGAAAGTAGCGATAAAGCAGAGGCACGTGATTCTTTGGATGCTGAATATCATGGCATTCAAATCGGCAGGCGTGGATGGTTCGACAAACTGGGATTAGGTAAATCAAGACTCATCTTTAAACTTGATGAATATCGCCATATTGCAACTTTTGAACTCTCTCCGAGGAGTTCGTTTTTACAGCGTATTTTTGCTGATGGCTCCTATCTTCAGGCGTTTCTTGGACCAGTTGGGGTGCTTACTCCGGTTGTTGGAGGTGTACTTGGTTATCTTTGTGGCACGCACACCGATACAGCCTTTAGCGTCATTCCAATGGGTGCGGGATATGTAATCGCATTGCTTGTACTCGGACTTTTTGATGCGATGGCCGGATTTATGGGCGCACTTGCTTATGGAATTTATGTATTAGCTCACGGTGACTTCACCACGATATTTCAGATTAGAGGCTTCCTTGGACTTACTGTCTTATGGTGCGGTCCAATACTTGCGGCAAACAAAATGAGGCCACTGCGTCGTGAAAATTCGGGTGATTATTGGTGGGAACGCTTTGGTGATTTGATTATTCCTCCATTGTTAGTTGGTTTTAGCGTAAAAGGAATATTGCTTGCTCTCAATGGATTCACCCACCATCACAACCTGATTACCGATCACGCAGGTCGGATCGCAATTATCGCTGGAGTTTCGATATTTCTTCGCTATGTCGTTGAAGAGCTTGCAGTACAAGCAACACCCGCGCGCTTAGAGTATTTGAGCCCACCAATAATGCCTGAAGTTGAAGTCCGCTACAAAGTAGTGGCTCTTTTAGTAAAGGTGCTTCTCTATTTATTCTTCATGTATGGGTTTTTGGGGTGGACCTGGCAATTGGGTTTAAGTATTGTCTTTTTAATTTTTCCAGCCACTTTCCGATTACTCTTCCGACGCCTGCCAAATTCGCCCCGGCTTTTCCAAATTCTGCCAGCAGGTATCCCGGGAATTATTTTTATGAATCTCGTGGGTCTCCTCGCGTTGGCTTGGGTCGATTCTCTGCCGATATTTTCTGCAGATAAGACCCAGACAATTTTTGTTTTAGCCGCAGTACCTGGTTTCATAATCTCTATGGTCCGTTTATTTGCACGCGCCCCAAAGGAGGGTGACACTCGTTGGTATATGCGAGAAAAGAATGCGCGACTATATAAAGTCTCTGGCCCGATCTTTGTTGCAGTTGCTGCCCTTGTTGTGTACGGAGTCTTGCCATGATTCCAAAAGAGTGGGAGGGAAGTAATTTTTATGAGGACCTTGGTGTAGCTCGAGGAGCCAGCCAACAAGAGATTCGGCGAGGATTCCGTGCCAAGATTCGCCAGTATCACCCTGATATTTATGATCAGAATGACCACAGCGAGCAGTTTCAGAGAATCTCGATTGCCTATCAGGTCCTGCGCGATCCTTATAAGCGCTCTCTATATGACTCGTATTTGTTTCCTGATGCGCTGGCCCCACGAGAAAAAAGGATTAAAGACAAGTTTCAAGGCAAGACAGGTACGCTCTTATTTCGAACGGCAATATTCATACTCTTGCTCTTTCTAGTGTCCCATCAAGGATTTTTTGTCAATCAAACCACTAACTCAAATACCGGTGGTGCAAATTCTTCAGCCTCACAAATTCCAAAGGGTCCAGGAAATCAGAATCAAGTTCTTGAATTAATGGTTGGCCCCCAAGGTCCTCCGGGTCCTGCGGGAGTAGCGGGAAAAAATGGATTCATAGGTCTCAATGGTTATCAAGGAAAAGACGGTCTTCCTGGTGCGCCTGGAATTTCGGGAGCACAAGGTACGCAAGGACCAGCAGGCCCAGCAGGGCCAGCCGGCCCAGCGGGAGCTGCTGGAGCATCAGGAATTCAAGGACTGCAAGGTTTAGCAGGCCATAGCGTGACGATTACATCAGCATCGGTCGATCAATGCAGTGCTGGCGGATATGTTTTGAACGGAATTGATGCGACTGGCACTGCTGTTTCTGTACCAGTATGTAATGGAACGGGTGGCGGTGGAGGTGGTGGAATTTTGGGATCAGGGTATGCCAACGTTGGGGCGTGTGACTCGAGTGTGCATATTTCACTTCAAACTACATTCACTGTTACATTTTTAATGAATTCGATAACGCTTGATCAATTAGATGGCGCCTGCAATGGTCAGACGCTCACTACGACCCTGAAGATTAAGTCAGCGCCCATCGATGACACCTCTGGCGCCTATCAAGCTGGCGACATTTACATCTGCACGAAAAGTCTTTCAATTACAGCAAGCAGTGCGAATAACTCCGTCACGTTGACTTCTTCAGATTGTGTGAATCAAAGAACGAACGCACACAATTTCAATTCGGTCTTGGCAAGCGACGTTGCAAGCGACAGCAGGGCTCTTCAGCTCCAGATTGCCTAGCCGCAAGGCCTCTGACCACCATTTGTAGGACAGCGTGCCTGGGTAGCCATTAGCCAATATCACGAGGGTTTGGGAGGATTCGGTCATGAGTTCAGAATCCAAAGACGCCAAACGTTTGCGGAAAATGGAGAAGAGGAAAGCTAAGTCCGCTGAATTCGCTTCCGAAATGTCTTACGAAATTGCAAAGGTGGAGGCTACTGAATTACCGCTTGCCTCCCGAGAGGATCAACCTCCGCTGGTGGTTGACCTTCCTGAGGGACAGAAGCTTGTGGTTGGGCGTTTGGAGGAGGGAACGGTAATAGAGGTTGCCTCTTGGCGAGGTACCGGACGTCCTGATTCTCGAACTAGCCGACTCATGCTTGGTATTACGAAAGATGAATCTGAATCGGAGTTTGAAGAGGCAAGAAGAAAATTGAAGCGTCCAAATGAGAATGATCCGAGCACCGAGAGCTCTTTAATGGCTGCGGCGAGTCAGGTACCCTCTACCAAGAAGAATGAAGTGAACTTCGAAATTTTACGTACTACAACGACACCCGAACCGACTTCAAGATCAAAACCGAAAGTGGGACAAGTGAACAGATTCCGAGATTTTGTAATCCGTCATAAGGTTGGAGAGAGTGTTATCGCTGGAGTTGTCTTGCTCGCTATTCTCATCACTACCGTCGGAGGCATTTCTATCGTTCACCCACGCTCCGGAGCTTCAATCTCGCTAGGGAGCGTTAAAAGCTCGCTGATTGCAATTAGCCGAGGCTCGAACGTAGCAGCTGGAGATAAAATTGTAATCTCAGTGGGAAATAAAGTATCCCCGATATTGGTGGTTGTTCAAGATGTTTCCCCACAAAGTATTTTGACAAGCGCTGANGGAAAAATTCAGGTTGTCACACGTGCTCAGATAAAAGGCAAAGTGATTGCCCTATTTCCATATCTTGGTTGGCCACTTAGCCTCTAATCTCGAGGTATAGTCAATAAACACACGACAATGATTTTTGAGGAAAATCGCCGCGCGATGACCTGGCTCATCGTGGGAGCGTCGCTCACAACTTTGTTTTTTTGGTCAAATCTTAATGATCCATTTAATGCCCCTAAGAGCTGGATTCTAAGTATTTCGGGTTTCTGGTTACTTGGTTGGCTTTGCTTTCAGGTCAAAGCACAAATCAAACTCCAGCCGCTCAAATGGGCAACTATTCTTTCTGGGATCTACCTTTTAACTTTATTTGTTGCGTTTTGTGCAACTGATCAAAAATATATTGGGCTATTTGGAGATTACCAACGCCGAACCGGTCTACTTTCGTATCTCTGCCTAATCTCGTTCTTTCTTGCTGCTAGCTACCTGGTTGACCTTCGAGGCATTACTCTCTTTGAGAATGCAATCCTTGTAGTTGGTTTTATTACCGGTCTCTATGGTTTTGCCCAACACTTCAACCTTGATTTCGTTAAGTGGGCTAACCCTTACAACTCAGTCATTGATACTCTGGGAAATCCTGACTTCGCTGCAGCGCTCATGGCGATCTTCTTAATCTTGAATTTTGGGATAGCAATTCAAAAGAAGTATGTGACATGGGCGCGCCTAACTGCTGGATTAAATTCTCTTCTCCTTCTTGCAGTGATTACTTTCTCTCAGGCCAGACAAGGGTTGTTAGTTTCTGCCTTTGGAGTTGCAGTTGTGATTCTTGTTGTTCTTCACCAACGTTCGCAAGCTCTTGCCAAGGCAGCAACTGGGGTTTTTGGGGTAATTATTGTTTTTGGAATTATCGGCATCCTCAATCAGGGACCACTTGCCAAGTATTTGTATAAGCCCTCTGTGTCTTTTCGCGGGTATTACTGGCGGGCGGGAATCCAAATGTTTATCCATCACCCAATTTTCGGCGTAGGTCTAGATAGGTATGGTGCGAATTATCGCCAGTATCGAGAAGCTGCACAGATTGCAAAAACCGGGGCAACCACGATCTCCAATGCCGCGCATAACGTGCCAATTCAACTAGCGGCGACAGGCGGTATTTTTGTCCTACTTGGATTTTTAGCGCTAACAGGTTTTATTTTTTACCGTGGTGTTGTGGCCCTTCGAAGAACGAGCGGTGCTCAGCAAATCACAGTTGCTTCCATATTTGCGGCTTGGCTCGCGTACCAGGGGCAGTCACTTGTCTCGATTGACAATCTTGGAATTGCCGTGTGGGGCTATGTCTTAGGGGGAGTTATTACGGGAATCTCTTTGGGATTGCGAGATCCAAAAATAGTTCCAGAGAAGCGATCTTTGATACAACCTCTTATTTCGACAGGCTTGGTTCTCTTTATGTTTGCAGTTTCTGTGCTTTTCTTTGAATCTGAATCGGCTGCAAAAAGTTTGCATACGACAGGAATTTCACGTAACCAATCTGATCGGGCGGCTTATGAAGAAGCAGTTCAAAAACCTTTGACTTTTATTTTTCAAGAACCAACCTTTGAGCTTACCGCTGCATCGAACCTGGCTCGCGCTGGAGATTTTGGCTTGGCGCAATCTCGACTTTCGCGCATCTTGAAAGCAGACCCAAAAAACTTCGCTGCATTGGATCTCCAAGCTCGGCTGTATGAGTTTGAAAACAAATGGGGTGCGGCTGCAGCAATTCGAAGTGAAATGGTAAGCATGGATCCTTTTGATACATCACTCCGAACACCTTTGAGTGTAGACAGGCAACGAGCTGGGTTGAAATAGGCTTCGGTATGTCAATTGCCGCTGTATGTATAGCCGTTTACGTATACAAGTGAATTTTTCGGGGTGAGTTGTGACCCACTTAAATGTGCAACCGTAAAATTATCATATTCAAATCCATTACCAGTTGTGTATAAAACTACTTTGTCAAAATTGAATCCATTTACCGCAAAGGTGTGGAAGTACACAAACGGCTCAGTGATATCCATATGTGCTGTATCCAATGGGTGACCATAATAATTTGAATCCGTGTATTTGGTGATTCCATTCAAAGCGGTAACTTTAGCACTAGTCTTTGGAAGTAAGTTGTAAACATCATCACCTGTCATCGTCGCAACCAGATTGGTGCCACGATAGAACTTGACTACATTTCCAGTTGATCCTGCAGACCACCAGAAACCTATGTAATTCATTTTTTGAGCGAAAGTAACTGTTAATCCGCTCGAGGTATAAACTGCGGCTGAAGGTGTTTGACTAGTCGCGGCTCCTCCAGTTGTGGGCGTTGAAGACGTCGTTAACGCACCACCATAAGGGTATGACGTAGGAGTTGTTTGATGAGTGCGGAGTACCAGTATGCAATCACCGCTATATGTCCCTGTAAGTTCCGTGATCGCCGTGCAGTTTGAATTATCGGTTGTCGCAGCGTCAAAAGTATCAGTGAGCGAAGATGACGGATATAACTCGGGAATGTAGGAGCCTTGTACATAAGGTGCATCGATGTATAGATTTACGGCTTTAATATTACTTGGAACACTACAAGCTCCGTAGCCACTGGATTGCAAGGTTACATTTTTTACGGCTGTGGAGACTATGGGGGATGCCTCCTCGCTCAGTAAATTGTTGAACACGATTGTGCTTGAGCCTGATTCGGCGATCGCGCCGGAACCTTTAGTGAATGCATCGATATAGTCGACGTGAGATCGGGTAGATGTATACGTAAGTCCATCGGTCGCAACGCTAAAACTTAAAGGGGAATTCAGGGTTTGACCATCATTTCCGACTAATTGCACTTTGATAGTGCGATCATGCAGTTGCGTTGAGAGGTCACTAATACTTAAAGTGTTTACGTGATAGATCCCAGTGCTAGCATCTAATTGAGATGTAAGAGTTACGATGATTACAGAGTCACAATTTACAGTCGCCTGAAAGCCTTGCCCATAGACGATGCTGTTAGAGGTATTAATCCTCACCGTTGCACTCAAGGTAAATACGATAAGGGCACTAACCAGGAGCGCTATTCCACTGCCCATTTGAAGAAATTTGCTCGTGGGTCTAAAAGTTCTCACTCCAAATCTCACGCACCAATATTACGTGAAAAGAGAAGCGGTGAGGCAAGTAGGACTCGAACCTACGACGACCGAATTATGAGTTCGGGGCTCTAACCAACTGAGCTATTGCCTCTTTGTTTCTTGGGACATTCTAATAATTATCTTT